>JAEEGL010454508.1_pt1 | contig 23047 bp, 18 predicted proteins | sample 9134231 | NCBI WGS metagenome assembly JAEEGL01 (sample SAMN16246548, study PRJNA631951) | gut metagenome | biome: gut microbiome; feature: rumen; material: fiber-attached | host: Bos | place: Iran: Karaj | collected 2018-10
CTGCCATGGCACGGCGTTCCTCGGCCTTGGCCTGTGCAATGTTCTTGTCGGCGTTGGCCTGATCCATCTGCAGCTGGGCACCGATATTCTTACCCACATCGATGTCGGCAATGTCGATGGACAGAATTTCAAAAGCCGTGCCACTGTCCAAACCTTTGGTAAGCACCAGTTTCGAGATGCTGTCGGGGTTTTCGAGCACCTGCTTGTGGCTTAATGCCGAGCCGATAGAGGAGACGATACCTTCACCCACACGGGCAAGAATGGTCTCTTCGCTGGCGCCGCCAACGAGCTGTTTAATATTGGTGCGTACGGTGACGCGGGCCTTGGCAATCAACTGAATACCGTCCTTGGCCACAGCGGCCACAGGGGGAGTGTCAATCACCTTGGGGTTCACCGATGTCTGAACAGCTTTCAGCACGTCGCGTCCTGCCAAGTCGATGGCGGTGGCGGTGCGGAAATCAAGGTTCATATTGGCTTTGCTCGACGAAATCAAGGCCTGCACCACATTGGTCACGTTGCCGCCTGCCAGATAGTGTGCCTCCAGTTCGTTTTGTGACAGCTTCAATCCCGCCTTGGTGGCATTGATCATGTTATTAACTATAATGCTGGGAGGCACTTTGCGGAAACGCATGAACATCAATTGTATCAACGAGGTGTGTACACCCGATACAAGTGCCTGGAACCATAGTCCCACAGGGACAAGATAGAGAAAGATGATAAGTGCGATAAAGATAATCACACAAAGGATGATAATTCCTGTAATTGACATGTTGTTATTGTTTTAAATTGTTATTTCTGTTTTTGTTTTGCCGGTGAGGCATCGGGTTAGTCGAAACGGGTGTCTTCAATCTCGCACACATCGATGCGATATCCCTCTATAGCCACCACTTCGATGGGGCGGTCTTGGTCGATGAATTTGTTGATGGCGTGTACTTCCATCAGTTTCCCGTCAATCAAAGCCTTGCCTGTCGGAGCCAGACGTGCCACGGTGGTGCCGCGGGTGCCTATGGCTATGGCGGGGTCGTCGATTTGGTTCACAGCACTGTCCGACTCCTCGTTGAGGCTGAATTTCTTCCAAGTCTTGGATTTCATGAATAGAGCCAGCAGAATGATGCAGATGGCCACGCAGCATCCCAGCACTATCGTGCCGCCGGTCATGCCGAGCCACAGGTAACTCTGCCACACACCAAAAACGGTAAGAAGGAAGCCGCAGATGCCGGCAAACCCTCCTGGAAGTGCCACAATCTCGAGGGTCAAAAGCAATAGCCCGATCACCAGTACAATAATAATCAATGTGGGTGTCATAATTCTATTTGTGTTGTTTTTTCTACGTCAATTTCAAAATGCAAAGATACAAAAAAAAACGATACCATTTCCAAAAACTTTTCTTTTTTTTTACTGCGCCGGTGTGTGGTTTAACGTAACCAAATGAATATTACTTTATTATACATAATTGCCAGGACTTTGCCGATAGATTTGGTATGCCAAGGTTCGCTCGTTATCCGATTCTTATCGGTTAGTTCTCCCATATTTCTCCCATCCTGCATGGGAGAAATATGGGAGAAATATGGGAGAACTGGTGGGGAACGAGCGAACCTGCCGGGACGAAATGTCGGCCGTCAGATTGGAGCGGTTGCGGACAAGGGTTGGGTTGGGGTTGGGTTTTGTCGCGGCGAGGTCGGGAGCGCTGAGGGGGGAGGGGTTAGCGGACTATTTCGGAGGTGAGTTGTTTGTCGAGGAGTGCAGTGTGCATGGGGAGGAGGGTGTCGTAGCTACCGTGTTTTATGGTGCATTTGCCGTGGCAGTGGACAAGGATGGCGCATTGCTCGGCCTGGGCGTAGGTGATGCGGCAAATGTCGACGAGGGCTTTGATGACGTAGTCGAAGGTGTGGACATCGTCGTTGTGGAGGATGAGGTTGCAGCCGGAGTCTTCGAGTACGTCGGTTTCGTCGTGCGAAAGGGGTGATATTTTGGGGTCTTCCATAATGGATGGTTTGTTAGGGTCGGGGTGTGGGGGATTGGTCGCAGGGCTCGAGAAGGAGAACCGAGGCGTGGGCGCTGATGCCTTCTTGTCGGCCTTCGAAGCCGAGATGTTCGGTGGTGGTGGCTTTGACGGAGACGCGTCCGGGGTCGATGCCGAGGATGGCGGCAATGGTGTCGCGCATTTGAGGGATGTAGGGTCCTACTTTGGGTTGCTGGGCGACGATAATGCTGTCAATGTTGCCGATACGGTAACCGTTGTCGAGGAGGAGTTGGTTGCAGCGGCCGAGGAGCACTTTGCTGTCGATGTTTTTGTATTGGGGGTCCTTGTCGGGGAAGTGTTTGCCGATGTCGCCCAAGGCGGCGGCGCCGAGCATGGCGTCGCAGATGGCATGGAGGAGTACATCGGCATCGGAATGGCCGAGGAGTCCGAGGGTGTGGGGTATTTGAATACCTCCCAACCACAATTGGCGGTCGGTGACAAGTTGGTGGACGTCGTAGCCTATTCCTATGCGCATGGTGTTAGATGGTTGGGGTGGGTTTCTTGGCTTTGAAGTTGAGGGTGAGGGAGATGCGGATGGTGTTGGAGAGGGGGTTGCTGCTGAAACTGGTAGTGGGTACGAGGTAGGCGAAGTCGAACTGCATAATGCTGTATTTGAGTCCGAAACCAAAGGTAAGGTATTGACGGCCGCCTTTGGTGTTGCTTTCGTAGAAGTATCCGGCGCGGGCGGCGAGGGTTTGCTTGTACCAGTATTCGCCACCAGCAGAGATTTGCACTTCCTGGAATTCTTCGCTGAGACCGCGCGGAGCATCGTAGAAGGATTGGATGGCTCCTTTCATCACACCGGTGCTGTAGTATTCGGTCATGTTGCGGTAGTATTTGCTGTAGGTGCTGTCGCCTTCGGTAATCGGGGGCGTGGGGACAAGGAGTTTGTTGACATCGAAGAGAAGGCTGATTGAGTTTGATTCGTCGATGTGGTTGGTGTAGCGTGCGCCTATGCGGAGGTTGGAGGGGAGGAATTCTTTCTTGGTGTCGTCGTCGGAGTAGGAGAGTTTGGCACCCATGTTGCTGATGAAGGCACCGATGGCCAGTACTTGGCTGTTGTCGATGGGGTGTTGCCAGTAGAGGCCGAGGTCGGCAGCAATGCTGCGGGCGGGTTTGGTGGAGACGTAGCCGCTACCGTCGGAGACTTGCTGGCCGTTGGTGAGGTCGGAGTTGATGAAGCGGCCTGTGGCGCCAAGTGACAGCTCGTCGTTGAGTTTCATGGCGTAAGTGACGTCGGCGGCAAATTCGTTGGGGTTCATGGTGCCGCGGCTTTGTCCGTCGGCATCGGTCATTTGGATTTCGCCAAGGGAGAAATAGGTGAGCGAGGCGGCGACGGTGCTGCGGCTGTTGATGCGTTTGAAGCCACCGAGGTAGAGGAGGTTCATGTCGGCCACGTTGAGGTTGCGGAGCCAGGGGGTATAGGTGGTGCCAAGGCCGATGTCGCCGTCGATGAAGGCGAATTTGGCGTTGTTCCAGTGAGCGGAGTAGATGTCGGGTGTTGAGGCTGCGCCTGCGTCGCCCATGCCGCTGGCTATGGCGTCGGGGGAGACGAGGAGTATGGGCATGCCGGTGGAGATATAATTTTTGGTTTGTCCGGTAAGGCCAGGGGTCATGTCGTTTTGGGCCAATGCGTTGCCTGCAAGGCTAATGGCGAACAGGCAGGCGATGATGATGCGGGTTTTCTTCATTGATTTGTTGTCAGTGTTTGTTGCTTTCAAAAAACGAGTCTAAAACGGAAGATGAGTTTTTTTATTGTGGTGTATGTGTTTTTTTTAATTGTGGACTATTTTGGCGGTTTGGGTGAGCTGATGTCCATCGGTGGTGGTGACGGTAATGCGGGCGATGTAGATGCCTTTGGGGACAAGGCTGCCGCTGGCTGCGGTGAAGTCCCAGTTGTAGGAAATGACGCAGTTGCCAATGGTCGGGGAGACGGATTGAATGAGGGCGCCCCGGATGTCGTAGATGTGGAGGGTGGCGGATTGGACAGAGGAGGTAAGGTTGTGTTCGGCACGGATGGTGGTGCGCTGGGCGGCCGGGTTGGGTGAGGCGTGGAAATCGCCCAAGGAGGGGGTGCGGTCGTTGGCCACGAGGAAGGAGACGGTGGCGGTGGCGGAGTAGTTGAAGATGTTCCAGCATTTGAGAGTGAGGGTGTGGGGTCCGTTGTCGAGCTTGCCGAGGGTGTAGCGCACTTCGCCGTTGCGGCTGTCGTTGATGTCGGGTTCGAAGAAGTCGTTGAGGGAAATGGTGCTGTAGGGGTTGTTGTCGATAGTGGCAGTAATGTCGTGACCCAGACCGCTGCCAGCGGCATTGATGCCTACTGAGTCGGAAAGGATGGCATAGAGAGTCGGCGTTTCGTTGGTGAGGCCGCCGTTGCGGAAGGTGGTGTCGCCAATGTAGAGTTGGATGGTGGGGTGGATTTCGGAGATGACCATGTCGTCGTTGAAGCCGCCGAACATGATGTTGCTGTATTGTCCGGTGGCGTCGTTGTCGAGGGAGCGGGCGTAGTGGGAGAGTTTGGCGTAGTCGTAGCGGTAGGAGACGTCGCGTGGGACGATGAAGGAGTAGGAGAAGGTGCCGGAGGTGACGGCTTCACGGCCTTTGTAGAGGATGTTTTTCTGCTGTACGAAGTCGACTTCAGAGCTGTCGTTGTCGTTGGCCAGGGTGCGGCATTTGACTTCGCGGTCGAAGACTATGGGGTAGATGGTGCCGTTGAAATCGGTGAGGGGATTGCCTTGCCGGTCGCGTATTTCACCTTGTACGGTTACGCGGGAGAGGACTTGAGCGGAGTCGGTTACACCGGGGTTGACAGGCATGTGGTTGATGTGGGTAACGACAATGTCGTTTTGGGGAATGGAGAGGTGGATGGCGGGGTCGCCGAGGAGGTTAATGCAGTGTGAGACATAGGTGGAGTTTTTGGCCATACGGAGAGCGTCGCCAATGGTATTGTCGGGGTTGAGGGCATGGAGACAAAGGTCGGAGTTGAAGCGTTTGTTGTGGTGGATGGGACGAGAGGCGGCGACAATGCCTATGCCGGCGGCATCGGCAAGGAGGAACACTTCGGCTCCGCAGATTTCGCTTACTTGGTCGTATTTGCCAAAGGTGCAGGTGCTGGTGACAAAGAACGCAAGGCGGTCGGTATTGGTGTATTTGTCAATGTCGGAGAATTCCATGAAGCGTTCGGTGCCGATGTAGTTGCTGGAACCGTGGCCTATGTAGTTGAGCAGTAGGCATCCGTAGTTCATGCGTTGGCGCAGGGCGTTGTTGACGTCGGGGTAATAGGAGCCGTCGGCACCGGATTGCTGGATGTAGGCGTCGGCATAGATGCGGTCGATGTTGAAGTGTGGATATTGTTGTTTGATTTTGCGAGCGAGGGCTTCGGAGTCGCTGGCGAAGTTGGTGTCGAAGGGTGAGGATGGGTCGGCATCGTCGGAGAGAAGCGTCACGTAGTTGCGCCAGTCGCCACGGATGTCGTCGCGCGAGAGATCGCGTCGTTGGATGTAACCTTTGATTTTGTCGACCATGTGTGTGGCTTCGGCGGGTGTTTTGGCGGGGAGTCGACCGATGCTTACGGAGAGTATGCCCTCGAATGGACCTGTTGCCAGGGGGGAGAGGTAGCCGAAGATGTCGTCGCTGGGGTATGCGGAGCCTTCAGAGTCGAAAGAGGTGGGCGTTTGGTAGGTGACGACTGTGCTTTGGTGTGCTCCCATGATGTCGCGGTTGTCGTAAGTCCCTTTGCCGAAAAGGAGCAGGTAGCGTGGCGAAAGCCCGGAGGTATCTTTGTGACGCAGGCATCGGAGCATTTGCCGTATGGCTATTGGGTCGGGTTTGCCGAAGGAGTATTCGTTGAATACTTGCTCTTGTGTGACAACAAGAACATTCATGCCGTCGTATTGGCGGTGGATGTCGGCAAGTTGGTTGGCCTGTTCGAGGAAGTCCTTGTGGGTTACAATGACGTAGTCGGGAAGGTCTGTCCCATGGATGTTTTGGTTTGGAAGGGTTTGGATGTCGGAGGGGGTGAGGGCATCGGCCGGGGAGAAAGCGATGAAGGAGCGTGGGGCGTCGGATTGGGAGATGAAAGAGAACGAGCCGGCAGACAGGGTAATCGGGAGGGCAAGGGGCTGGGAGGGATTGGTGATGTCCCAAACGCTGAGGTTCTGTCCGTTGCCTGAGACGGTGAAACGACATTGGGATGGCATTTGCAAGTTGGAGCAGTTGCGGAAGGTTTGCTGTCCTCCGGTGTAGGCCAGCGGTACGGTAGCGTTGAGTTCGATAAAGTCGAGGTAGCCTGCATCGCTGTTATCGTATGGGGTGTAGGTAATGTTGAAGGTGATGCTGCTGCCAGTGACGGAAGGGAAAGATTCGTTGAAGGTTTGGTAGGTGACGCTGTTGGGGAAGGAGTGTTGACGGGAGGAAGAACCTTGTTGAACGTCGAATTTGGAGTGTCGAGTGACGATGCTGGCAAAGGCGTAGCGGGCACGGACGGTGCCGTCGGTGGGTGAGGAGGGGAGTGAGAGGGTGAAACTGCGACTGTTGAGGCTTGAGGTGAATTTGTCGGCAACCCATATTTGGCCCCCGCCGTGGGTGTTGATGCGGTCTTCGTGATAAAGTGCGACGGCGGTGTGGGTGGTGATTTCGGAGGGGTTGTTCAAAGTGGGCTGGTCGGTTTGTAGGCGCAGACTTGGCGCGGTCTGTCCGTCGATGGTGAGAAAATAATAATTATAGTTTGCGTAGGCGTGTATATTATATTCAAAGCATTGGGAAGAGAAAGAGTAGCGCCAGGTGCCTGTGGCCTCGCCGTAGAAGAGAAGGTAGTCGGTATCGTCGAAGGTGCCGTTGCCGTTGTCGTCGTGTATTTCAATTGCAGCGGGTGTGAGGTCGTCGGGGAGGGGGATGGTGTTGTTGACCGAGAGCATGTCGCCCGATGCACCGTAAAGGGCTATTTGGTTGCAAGGGACATGTGCGAGAGAGGGCAGTTCGCGCGTTGTGATTTTGTATACGCCTGTGGTGGAAACAGGTATTTTGAACCATTGTCCTGATGCCAACAACGAGGAACCGGCAAAGTCCTGAGCCTGGAGGGTCGTTAGGGTGGCGATGAGGGTGGTGAGGATGATGAGCGTTTTTCTTCCGATAGTCATGCCCTAATAACTGACTTTTTTTTGTTTTATTGTCTGAATAGATAAAAAAACACGAAGGATGGAAAAGCAGGGGTTTATAGGGGGGTAGGTGATGTGGGGAAGTGATGCAGAGGAGGGCGTTGCAGTGATTGGGAGAGGGGATGGAAAAGGTGTTAAAAAAGGCTTTGTGGAGTGTGGAAAAGATTGAAGAAAAAGGGGCTAATTTTCGAAAAAGAGGCTTGAAAACAGGCAAAAAAACAAGCCGAAAGAGCTGATTGTGGAAAAATAATTGATTTGAAAATCATTGCGTTGCAATTTTTTTTTGTTGGAAACACAATTATTTGACAAAAAAATCGTAATATTGCCAATTGATTTTAGGCTCATTTTATACTAAAATTTGCATGATGAAAAAATACAATAAAGTAACATTGATACTGCTACTCGCAATGATGGGTATGCAGGGGGTTAAAGCTCAGGATGTGGGATTTTCGCAGTTCTATGCCAATCCCCTTTATCTCAATCCCGCCTTTGCAGGTTCGAAGGTGGCTCCCCGTATTTCGTTGGCCTACCGTGCGCAGTGGCCGGGTCTGGTTTCTGCGTTCTCTTCGTTTAGTGCGTCGTATGACCAGTATATTCCCGACCTGCATGGCGGTATCGGTGCCATATTGATGTCGGATAAAATGGGTGACCATGGTATGCTGTCCACCAATATGTTGGGTGCGATGTATTCATTCCGTTTTCAGTTGCATGAAGATATATTCATCAATCTTGCTTTGCAGGCATCGTTGGTGAACATGAATCTGAATTGGGATCCCAATATCATGCGTTGGCCTGACCAGATTGATGCCAACTGTGGTTGGATTAATTTGACGTCGGCCACGGCTCCCGACCAGACGAGCGTTTTCTATCCCGATTTTGCTGCGGGCGCCATGGTATACGGACCAGCATGGTATGCAGGATTTGCAGCCCATCACTTGAGCCAGCCCAGCCAGGGTTTCTATAGCGAGGACCGTGTTCCTATTAAGTTCACTGCCCATGGCGGTGGGTTGATAAACCTGGCTGAGGAGAAACGCCGCCAGTCGTCGTTGGGCCTTGGCACTCCGGTTATTTCACCGAATTTGATTTATCAGTATCAGGGTGGTTTCCATTATTTCAATTATGGTCTCTATCTTGACTGGCAGCCTTTCTTGGTGGGTGTGTGGTACCGTCATGGTATTGAAAACCCCGATGCCTTCATTTTTATGGTGGGTGCACAGCATGATTATTTCAAGATTGGATACAGCTACGATGTGACGGTTTCAGAGTTGTCGTACAATGTTCTCGGTGCTCACGAAATCACGCTGGGCATTTTGCTCCCCGTTCCGGAACAAAAGCATAGGGTGAAGGCTATCCGTTGCCCGTCATTCTAAATTTAAAAATTCTAAAAAACGAAACAAAATATCGTTAATCACGTATACAGAGAAAAATTAAAACTACTATGAAGATTTTAAAATTGTCATTCCTTATGTTTGCCTCCGCGCTGCTGATGGTAGCGTGCGGCAGCAAAGAGCAGTCTGCCACCACGGGCTGGAATCTGAATGATACCGAGTGGGGCGGGTTTGACCGTTCTTCCTATCAGGAGCAGATTACCGGACCGGGATTGGTGTTCATCGAGGGCGGTTCGTTCCAGATGGGTCGCGTTGCCGATGAATCCCGTTTCTCTTGGAACAATCTTGTTCACACTGTCACCGTTTCATCTTTCTATATTGATGAGACAGAGGTTTCCAATATTTCATACCGTGAGTTTGTTTATTGGATGAACCGTGCCTATGGTGAGGAGTATCCCGAGTTGGTGAAACAGATTTATCCCGACACCAATGTGTGGCGTCAGCGTCTCTCCTGGGTTGAGAATTTTGTCGAGAACTATTTCCAGTGCGCTATGTTCAACGATTATCCCGTTGTGGGCGTGACTTGGGAACAGGCCTCGCAGTTCTGCAAATGGCGTACCGACCGTGTAAACGAGAAGATTCTTGTTGATGCCGGTATTATTGACCTGGCTCAGTCAGAGCTGACAGGTTCGGAAGCTTTCCAGACCGATGTCTATCTTGCTGGACTGTACAAGGGTGAAGGTAAAGGTGTGCCCGACCTTGACCCCGCCAGTGGTGGTGAGAACCGTAACGTACGCCGTTCGGATGGTATTCTCCTGCCTAACTACCGCCTCCCGACTGAGGCAGAGTGGGAGTTTGCTGCTCTGGGTATTATTGGTAATACTTTCGACGAGCGTGTTGTGGAGCATAAGACCTATCCTTGGGCCGGTCAGAGCCTCCGTTCAGCCAATAAGAAGTATTATGGTCAGTTCCTTGCCAATTTCAAGCGTTCACGTGGCGATGCCATGGGTGTTGCTGGCAACTTGAACGATGGCTGGGAGTACACTGCTCCTGTTAAGTGGTACTTCCCCAATGACTATGGTCTGTACCACATGGCTGGCAATGTCGCTGAATGGTGCGGTGATGTCTATCGTAAGGATGTCAACCCCATCGGTGCTGATGACCAAAACCCGTTCCGTGGTAATGTCTACCAGTATATCGCCATGAGTGAGGACGGTGAAGAAGCCGCCATCGACGAGGCTACCGGTAACCTTATCTATCAGAATGTCCCCGACGACATGAACCGTCGTAACTATCGTCAGGCTGATAATATCAACTATCTCGATGGTGACTGGAATTCGAGCATTTATGACTTCGAAAGCAAAGAGTCTACCTCTGCTTCCGGTTGGTTGAGAGAGACCGATGAGGAAGAGGATTCGGAGGACACCTACACCCGTAGCAACGAAGAGCAGACCAACCAAATGTATCACCGTATCGATAGTGTTGACAAGAACAATGTCACCTCTATGATTAACAACCGCGTCCGTGTGGTTAAGGGTGGTTCTTGGAGAGACCGTGCTTACTGGATGCAGTGCGGCACCCGCCGTTACTACGACCAGGATCGTAGCACCTCTTGGATTGGTTTCCGTTGTGCTATGGACCGTATGGGTTCGCGTACTATTGCGAAGTAGTTTTTTTTCATAATAAATGGTATTTATGAGAGGGAAAGATTTATTCTTTCCCTTTTTTTGTGGAGTGACGTATGCTCTCGCGGCTTGAGATGGACTGAATCGAAATTTATTGCCCCATTTCGCTCTACTTTTCGGTTCTGTAACTGATGTGTTGGGTATTGGCATGATATTGGATAACCCTTTTTCACAGACCTGAATCACCTTTTGTTAATAATAATATCTGATTAAGTCGAGTTTTTTATGTATCTTTGCACTTTTGATAGTGTTGCTAAAAATGAAACTAAAAGTCTTAAAACGTGTGCTTTTGCTGCTTTTGCTAATGGCTACTGTGCCTGTTTGGGCACAAAAGCTTATTACTTATGATGCAGGCATGGGCACACGCGACCCTTATGATGCCGACGTATGGATTCTCTATCAGCGTGTCCGTGCTGTGCATGAGGGGATGGTTCTTCATGCCGATTCGGCATTACTCAACACGGTGTTGAATGACTTTACTGCTTTCGGCAATATCAAGATAGAGATTTCCGACACAACCACCATTTACGGCGACCAACTCTATTATGACGGTGTGAACCGTGTGCTTGACATTTGGGATGACACGGTGAAACTTGTCGATGGAAAGACCATTCTGAAATCAGACCATCTCTCCTACGACCGATTATCCTCCATAGCCACCTACGATTCATGGGGCATTACCGTCAACGAGGACAAACGTATGGTCAGTCGCGAGGGGTACTACAATTCCGAGACCAAGGTGGTGGACGTTTATCGCGAGGTGGTGTTAACCGATTCCAATATGCGTCTTGAAACAGACACCCTCTCCTACAACAATAATACCAAGATAGCCCATTTCTGGAGCCCTACCCATATTTATACCGACTCCTCCACCATGTACAGCGAGCATGGCACCTATAACACCGACCTCCGTTATGCCCATTCCATGAAGGCCTCGGAAGTTCATAATGGCGAAAAGCACATCACCTGCGACACACTTCACTATTATGAGGAGACAGAATTCGGCAGAGCCATAGGCAATGTGGTGTTGCGCGACACCATCAACGATATTGTCAGTACCAGCCGCTATGCCGAAACCGACAAGTCTACCCATACCTCTTTTATTACCGACAGCGCACTGGTTCGTTTTGTCAATCATGAAGGTGATAGCAAAATGCTCCCAGACACTCTTTATCTCCATGCCGACAGCATCATTGTGCTCAGCGACTCGCTGCGCAAACTACAGTCGGTCTCAGCCTACCGTCATGTTAAGGTCTTCCGTGGCGAAGCCCAGGCCATGAGCGATTCCCTCTTCTATTCTGCTGCCGACTCCACCATGCAGTTGTACAAAGACCCTGTGGTATGGTATGAGCACTATCAGGCCCTTGCCGATACCATTATCGTGAAGCACGACTCATCAGGAGCTCGACAGGCATGGCTAAACAACAACATTTTTTGTATAGAGCAGATTGACCCCGACAAATTCAATCAGGTAAAAGGTCGCAATGCCATAGTCTACTTTACTGAGGGCGAGCCGCACTATGCCGATGTCCTTGGCAATGCAGAAATGGTCTATTACCTTACCGAAGAGGACAATTACGGGCACAAAAGCCTTATTGGTGTCAACACTGGGATGGGTTCTGACATGCGCATCTATTTTGTCAATCGTGCTCCCGACCGTGTAGTCACTTTCGGCAAGCCGGATATGAGCACCTATCCACTCGAACAGCTTTCTGCCGACAAAAAGCAACTCACCAACTTCCGTTGGATTGAAGACCGTCGCCCCAAAAAGCCAATGGATGTCTTTGTATGGTGACAAAATGTCAGTCGTTGGTGTATGGCATCCCTTTTGATGTGACAAGGAAACGGGTTCCGGCCTCTGCCAGAATCCCGAATATATTTTGTTTAACAATAAAATAATGATAATATGTCCCAAGACGAGAAAGAAATAAACACCCAGCAGGATATGGCCTCTGACAACAAGGCTGAAGAAACCACTCCCAAGCATGAGAGTGGAGAGAAAAAAGACAGGAAAAAACGTCACGAGCGTCATGACGAGCATGAACACAAAGTGCAGGAGATGGGCGAGAAGCTGGCCGAAATGAACGACAAGTACCTCCGTCTCTATTCCGAGTACGAAAACTATCGCAAACGTACTACCACCGAAAAGGCCGATTTGATTATCAATGGTAGCAAGGATATGATAAAGGCCATTCTTCCTGTGGTTGACGACATGGAGCGTGCCCTCTCCGCAATGACCGATGCCGATTCGGCAAAGGAAGGCGTTCAGCTTATCTACAACAAACTCATGAACATCCTTTCTCAGAAAGGTCTTAAACCTATTGAGGCCAAAGGTGAGAAATTCGACGAAAACCTTCATGAGGCCGTCACCCAGTTCCCAGCAGTTGAAGAGGGACAAAAAGGCCTTGTGGTTGATGTTGTCGAGAAAGGCTATTTTCTCAACGACAAAGTTCTTCGCTACGCCAAAGTGGTCGTGGCTATCTAATATTTGACTTATTATTCCATCAAGCCCTTGACAGGCATAACGACACCGAAACCCGTATAGATTATTATGGCAAAGAGAGATTATTATGAAGTGCTTGGCGTTGACAAAAACGCCACTCCGGAAGAATTGAAGAAGGCTTATCGCAAACTGGCCCTCCAGTACCATCCCGACCGCAATCCCGGCGACAAGGAAGCGGAGGAGAAGTTCAAAGAGGCTGCCGAGGCATACGATGTCCTCAGCAACCCCGAAAAGAAGGCTCGTTACGACCAGTTCGGTCCCGCTGCTTTTGATGGCAGTGCAGGGGGTGGCATGAATATGAACGATATCTTCTCGCAGTTCGGCGACCTCTTCAGCGACTTCTTTGGGGGCGGCGGAGGCTTCGGTGGAGGATTCCGTGGTTTCGGTGGCTTCGGTGGAGCCCAACAGGGGCATCGCCGTGCCGCCACACGTGGCTCCAACCTGCGTATCAAAGTCAAACTCACCCTCGAGGAGATTGAGAAGGGCTGTGAAAAGAAAATCAAGGTGGCCAAATACGTCCCTTGCAAAACATGCAACGGAACAGGGTCCCGCAACAACAATTACGAAACCTGTCCCCACTGCCACGGAACCGGTGTGGTAACCGAAGTGCGTCGCACCATTCTCGGTCAGATGCAGACACAGAGCGTCTGCCCCAACTGCGGTGGCGAAGGCCGTATAATTAAAGACAAATGCCACGACTGCAATGGTGAGGGCATAGTCCGCTCAGAGGAAGTCATCACCATCAACATCCCTGCCGGTGTCTACGACGGCATGCAACTCTCCATGTCAGGCAAAGGCAATGCGGCTCCCCGTGGCGGTGTCCCCGGCGACCTCATCATTCTTGTGGAAGAAATTCCCCACGACCTTTTCGAGCGTCAGGAAACTAATCTCTACTACAACGCTTTCATCACCTTTGCACAAGCTGCCATGGGTGCAAGCATAGAGATTCCCACTCTTTCCGGCCGGGTAAAGGTGAAGATTGATGCAGGCACCCCGTCAGGCAAAGTGCTGCGCCTTAAAGGCAAAGGATTGCCCGATGTCAACGGCTATGGTCGTGGCGACCTCTTGGTCAGTGTCAATGTCTGGATTCCCAAAAACCTTTCCCGCGAGGAGAAAGAAACACTCTCCCGACTCGACAAGTCGCCCAACTTCCAACCCTCCCCCTCCAAGTCGGAGCGTGGTTTCTTTGACAAAATGAAAGACCTTTTCAACTAATTTCCCAAAGTAGGGGATTTTGTGTTGGAAATGAGGATTGACAAAGATTAATTCTATTTGTTTATAATATGGTACGCATGAACGAAGCCTTCCTCCAGTATGTATGGCAGCACCAACTGCTGGAGGGAGAGTTGCGTACTGTCGACGGTCTCCCTGTTGTGGTCGAGCGCCCTGGTCTTCTCAACCGCGACAGTGGGCCGGACTTCTCCGATGCACACGTCAGAATAGGGGAGACCCTTTGGATTGGCAATGTGGAAGTACATGTCCACACCTCTGACTGGAACCACCATCACCATAGCAACAACCGTGCCTACGACAATGTCGTTCTCCATGTTGTCTATGACCATGACTCGCCTCTCACCCTGCAAAACGGCCATCCTCTGCCCACCTTGCAGCTACGCGACTTTATTCCCCAACCCCTTTGGGACAACTACGAATCCCTTGTCAACCCTCCCGAGCCATTGCCCGTCCCTTGTGCTCCACGGCTCAACGAGGTGTCGCAGTTCTACATTTCGGGCTGTCTCGAGAGGCTCTTGCTCGAGCGTTTGGAAAACAAATGCCAAATGGTGCGTCGCCATCTCGACACCAGTCACGGCAACTGGGAACAATGCTGCTATGTCCTTTTGGCCCATTATTTTGGAGGCAAAGCCAACGCTCTTCCTTTCGAACTTTTAGCTCAGTCAATTCCACAGACACTGTTGGCTCGCTGGCGCGACAAACCCCAGCGCATCGAGGCTCTTCTTTTCGGGCAGGCGGGACTGCTCGAAGGCTATTTCTCCGACGACTATCCTCGTCAGCTTCAAGCCGACTACGAAGCCCTTCGCCAAGGGGCAGGACTTAAGCCCATTGCGGCACCCATGTGGCGCTTTTTCCGCATCCGTCCTTATAGTTTCCCCACCCTTCGCATCAGCCAGTTTGCTCAGCTTGTCTGCCGTTCCCACAGCCTTTTCAGTCGGTTGTTGGAAACTCCTTCGGTCTCCGACATCCAGCAGCTTTTCAATGTCCAGGCTTCCCCCTATTGGGACAACCATTTTCATTTCGACCGCCCCTCTCCCGGCAACCCCAAACGTGTCGGCGGTGATTTTGTCGACATGCTCATCATCAATGCCTGGGCACCGCTCCTTTTCGAGTATGGTTGTCAACATGCCCTGCAGCACTACAAAGACCGTGCCGTCGACCTCCTCCTTCAACTCAAGCCCGAAAACAACCGCATCGTCCGGCAATGGGCCGCTGTTGGAGTCAAGGCTTCCAGTGCCGCCCAAAGCCAAGCTCTCATTCAGCTGGCCAATGGCTATTGCACCCATCGCAACTGTCTTAATTGTCAGATAGGTTATAAAATCATCACACATTGAAACCTTCAGAAATATCATCCGTTCTTCGAGGCTCCTCTGCCCATATCGCCGACACCGGCTGTGAGGTCGTGCAGCTTCTCACCGACAGCCGTCGCTCCGCCGACCTGCCACGCAGCCTCTTTTTTGCCATCCCCACCAAGCGCAATACAGGCTGTCGCTATGTCTACGACCTCTACACAAAGGGTGTTCGAAATTTTGTCGTCCCCAACAATGTCTCCGAGGAATACATGCGGCAGTTCACCCTCTGCACCGAAGCCAACTTCTGGTTCGTCAAGAATGTTGTCTTTGCCCTCCAGCAGATTGCCGCCCACCGTCGCAGCCTTTTCGACATTCCCGTCATAGGCATCACCGGCAGCAATGGCAAAACCATTGTCAAAGATTGGATTATCCAGCTCCTCTCCGAAGATTGCAAAACCGTATCCAGTCCCCGTAGCTACAACTCACAAATTGGCGTACCTCTCTCGGTGTGGCAAATGGAGGAAAGCGACGAGCTGGCAGTCTTCGAAGCAGGTATTTCAGAAGCCGGCGAGATGGAGAACCTCCGCCGTGTCATCAACCCCACCATAGGCATTTTTACCAACATTGGTCAGGCTCACGACGAAAATTTCCTCAGCCGCAAGCAAAAGATAGCCGAGAAACTCCAACTCTTCACCCATTGCCAAGTCCTCATTTACTCCTCCGACCACAAGGACATCCATTCTGCTGTTTCCCAGCTCGAAAGTTTTCGTTCTGTACGTTGTTGCACCTGGGGCCATGCCGATACCGACATGGTACAGATCCAGCAAGTCGAAACCCTTCTCGACAGTTCCCGCCTATCCCTTCTCATCAACGGCAGCCCCTCCACCGTCACCATCCCCTTCACCGACCATGCATCAGTCGAAAATGCACTCCATTGCATCACCCTCCTCACCTATCTTGGCTATTCCCCCGACATCATAGCCCTCCGCTGTCTCCACTTGCAGCCCGTAGCCATGCGCCTCGAAATGAACGAAGCCTTGAATAACTCCTTGCTCGTCAACGACAGCTACAGCCTCGACCTAGACTCCCTTGCCATTGCCCTCGATTTTGTTCAAAACGACCGTCAGCACAACAGCAAAGCCCTTATCATAAGCGACATACTCCAAGCCGGGTTGCCCGAAAGCGACCTCTATGCCCAAGTGGCCGACCTTGTTGCCAAACACGGCATCAATCGGTTCATAGGCATTGGCGAAGCCCTGGAACGCAACCGCCAGCTCTTCAACATGCCAGAGGCATATTTCTTCCCCACCACCGAGGAATGTATACGGCAGTTCGACTTTGACCTTTTCGACCACGAAACCATCCTCCTCAAGGGTGCGCGCCGTTTCCACTTCGAAGATATCGCCCGTCTCCTCCAGCGCAAATCCCACCAAACCATCATGGAGGTCAACCTCGACAATCTTGTCTCCAATCTCAACTACTACCGCTCTCTCATCCAGCCTTCCACCCGTCTTATGGCCATGGTCAAAGCCGCCTCCTATGGTGCCGGCAAGGCCGAAGTGGCCAGTGTCCTGCAATACGCGCATGTCGACTACCTCACTGTAGCCTATAGCGATGAGGGCGTTGACCTTCGCCGCAACGGTATCACACTCCCCATCATGGTCATGAACCCCGAAGAGGAAAGCTTCGACGACATCATCCGCTATCGTCTTGAACCCGACATCTATAGTTTCCGCATTTTCGAACTCTTCTCCGATGCTGTACGCCTTATGGGCGACGGCAACCCCGTGCCTGTTCATGTCGAACTCGACACGGGAATGCACCGCCTTGGCTTTTCACAGACCGACCTCGCCGAAATTGCCAACCGCTTCAACAATCCCGAGTGCCCCCTGCGTGTCCAGTCCATCTTCTCTCACCTCGCCTGTGCCGACGACCCTGCAATGGACGATTTCACCCATACCCAGATTGACCGTTTCACCCAGTGGAGCGGCAGTCTTCGCAACGCTCTCCATACCCAGGGCATCCTTTGCCACATCCTCAACTCCTCCGGCATCGAGCGTTTCCCCCAGGCTCAGATGGACATGGTGCGCCTTGGCATCGGCCTCTACGGTCTCTCGCCCCAGCCTTCTGTCCAGCAGCATCTCAAGCCTGTCAGCACCCTCAAAACGCGCATCTCGCAGCTCAAGGACATTCCTGTCGGCGACAGCGTGGGATACAACCGCCGTTGGGTGGCCTCCCGTCCCAGCCGCATTGCCATCATAGCCATTGGTTATGCCGATGGACTTAACCGTCACCTCGGCAATGGCAACGGCCGTGTGATTGTTGCCGGACAACAGGTGCCCATCATCGGTAGTGTTTGCATGGACATGTGTTTTCTCGACGTCACCGATGTTCCCTGTGCCGAAGGGGACGAAGTGACCTTTTTCGGCCCTGCCGACCTGTTGCAGCAACAAGCCGCCGCAGCAGGTACCATCCCCTACGAGATACTTACCTCGGTCTCTCCCCGCGTCAAACGCGTGTATTATCAGGAATGACAGGAGGACAAATAAAGAATTGAAAGGGCTGCCGCAAGGCGGCTTTTTCTTTGCCCATATCCATCGCCGTCCATTACCGTCCCCGTAGGGGACGGGGTAGGTTCGCTCGTTTGCCCTTTGTTCAGGGTTATTTCTCCCATATTTCTCCCATCCTATATGGGAGAAATATGGGAGAAATATGGGAGAACTGATGGGGAAGTAGCGAAGGTGGCGAGGAGGAAATGCCGGCGTTGCAGGTGGGTTTTTCCGGGTATGGAATAATTGTTTTCGTTTTCTCTTTGCGATATGTGAAAAAAAATTAGTATTTTTGCATTATGAAAAAAAGGTATTTTGTCGGGCGAATGAAGATGGCAGACGTTGTGGCAGCCAATCATACATTGATTTTGGCGATGCCGAGGTTCGGCATTTCGCTGGGGTTCGGAGAACGCAGTGTGCAGGAGATTTGCGAGCAGTATGGGTTGCCGGTTGACTTTGTTCTGTTAATTTTCAATGTCTATACCTTTGATGATTATTTGCCCGACGGGGACGATTTGGAGCGGACCGATTTCAGCCCGTTGGTGCCTTATTTGGAGGCGTCGCACCGTTATTACCTTCAGGAGCGGCTGCCGCATATCGAGCGGCATTTGCTGCATGTGGCCGGGAGCGCGGGAGAGCGTTACGGGAGGGTGCTGAAGAGTTTCTTCGAGGACTACCGCAAGGAGGTGGTGGAGCATTTCGAGAGCGAGGAGCGCGAGGTGTTCCCTTATCTGCAGCGACTGAGGAGAGGCGAGAAGGTGGAGCGGCCCGTGTCGGAGCATTTTGCCGACAATCACTCGGATTTGGTCGACAAACTGGGCGATCTGACCCAGATTTTGTATAAGTACATCCCTGGCGACAATTTTGCCGAGGAGTTGAATGAGCTGGTGTTTGCCATTATGCAGTTGAGCGCCGATTTGGAGAAGCACGCAGTGATTGAGGAGAAGATTCTGCTGCCGTATATCATGCAGTTGGAAAGGGGGCACGATGAAGCCTAAGGTGCAGGTGTTGGTGGCGGAGCCGTCGGACATGATTCGCGAGGGGCTGAAGGTGTTGCTCGACGAGGACGAGTTTGTGTTCCAGGCACCGCTGAGGGAGTTGCCCGTTGATTTGCCGCAGAGGATAAGCCGCCAGCAGCCTGATGTGTTTATCCTTAATCCCACGTTGCTGAACACCCCGTCGAGGATGCAGCTGGTGAGTATCCAGCAGGCCAGGGTGAATATGGCTGTGGTGGCGTTGGTATACCAGTATATTGACCCGTCGGTGCTGCAGCAGTTCAGGACAGTGCTCGATGTGAGGGAGAAGGGGAGCAAGGTGGCGCAGTTGCTGCGCGAGAGTTGTCAGGCGGAGGTTGATGACGACGAGAGCTATGAGTTGAGCGAGCGTGAAACAGAGGTGCTGGTGTTGCTGGCCAAAGGAGGCAGCAGCAAGGAGATTGCCGATAAGTTGAATATCAGTGTGCACACGGTAAATACGCATCGCAAGAACATTACCCGCAAAACTGGCATTAAGTCGGTGGCGGGTTTGGCGGTGTATGCAATGCTGCACAACTTGGTAGTGGGGTAGAGTGGGGGGATAGAGATAAAAGTTATTTTAGAGTTGATTGATGAATTATAGATAATATGCAGGAAGATAAGGCTGAACGGTTGTGGAATGCCAATTACACAAAGGTATGGACGGCGAATTTTATGATATTCTTCTCGTTCATGCTTCTTACACCGTTGCTGCCTATTTACTTGAGCGAACATTTTGGCGCTGATAAGGACACCATCGGGTTGGTACTGTTTGGATATGCGGTGATGGCTTTGGTGGCGAGGTTGTTCAGCGGTTATGTGGTGGACAGTTTTCCGAGGAAGATGGTGCTGCTGATTAGTTTCACTGTTTTCACGCTGTTTTTTGTGGGATATGTGGCGGCGGGCACGTTGATGCTTTTTGCCGCTGTGAGGACTGTGCACGGAATGCCTTTCGGGTTCACCACGGTGGCCAACAGTACGCTGGCTATCGATGTGCTGCCGTCGTCGCGTAGAACAGAGGGCATCGGCTTGTATGGATTGAGTAATAACTTGGCCTCGGCCATTAGTCCGACAGTGGCGATTTGGATTTATACCACCACGCACAATTTTGACATTATCTTCTGGCTTGCTATGGTCGTGGCTACGGTTGGGTTGCTGATAGACAGCACGGTGAAGACACGCCCGAGGGAACTGGTGAAGGGTAAGCAGCCCATTTCGCTCGACCGTTTCTTTTTGATGAAGGGAATGGGCGAGGCGTTGACGATGGTGTGCTTTGCCTTTTCGTATGGTGTGATGAGTACCTATGTGGCCATTTACGGCAAGGAGCGGCTGGGAATTGAAGGCGGCTCGGGCACTTTCTTCCTGTTGCTGTCGCTGGGATTGATTTTGTCGCGGTTGCAGGGTAATAAGGCGTTGCGTCAGGGCAGGATAACGTACAATGCGGGGCTGGGTGTTTGTGTGTCGCTGTGCGGGTATCTGGTTTTCGCCGCTATGCCCAATCCTGTGGGGTATTATGCCGCCGCGTTGATTATAGGACTTGGCAACGGCCACATGTATCCGGCTTACCAGAATATGTTTGTCAATTTGGCTCCGCACACACAGCGGGGTACGGCGAACAGTTCGATATTGGTGGCGTGGGATGTGGGCGTTGGCTTGGGGATACTGCTTGGGGGTGTGTTGTGCGAGAATTGGGGCTACGGCTCGGCCTTCTGGGTCGCGTGGGCAGTGAACCTGATGGGTTTTGTGGGGTATTGGACTTATGTGAAGGGGCATTTCCTGAGGGAGAGGCTAAGGTGAGAAAGAATATGTAACAGAAAGAATAAAAGTAAATAACAATAAAAACAGATTATTATGGCACCGGAAGTTGTAGGCACTATTGCCGCTATTGTAATCCTCGTATCGTTTGTGTTGCGGGGTGAGATGAAAATCCGCCTGTTGAACATGGTGGGATTTGTGTTTTTTGTATGGTACAGTTTCATGATTTCCAATTTTGTGCTTGGGTTTATGGGGGTTGCAGTTGTGTTGGTGCACTGTGTGCAGGTGTGGCACATGATTAAGGAGTCGCGCACAAAGCGTGCCTTGGAGAAGGAGAAGGAACGGGCTGCCACGGCCGAGGCCAAGGTGGGGGAACAAGAGGTGCAGTTGCGCAGTTTGCTGGACGAGAAAAGCCGTCAGCAGCAACCTGATATTTATTGATAACAAAATAAAAACCTTAGAGATATGCTTCGTAAGATTAGAATTTTGCTTGGCGGTCTGTTTTTTGTGGCCGTGACCTTGTTGTTTTTGGACTTCACAGGAGTGCTTCATCTTTACCTGGGCTGGTTGGCCAAGATACAGTTGTTGCCTGCCGTGCTTGCATTGAATGTGGGTGTGGTGTTGTTTTTTGCAGTGGTGACACTGCTGGTGGGCCGCACTTATTGTTCGGTGATTTGTCCAATGGGTGTGATGCAGGATATTTTTATCTGGCTGGGAGGTAAATGCAAGAAGAACCGTTTCCATTATATGAAAGGGTTGCCGGTGTTGCGTGGCGTGATGCTGGTGGTGTTTGTTTTGTTGATGGTGCTGGGGTTGAACGGCATAGCCATTTTGATAGCCCCTTACAGCGCCTACGGACGTATTGCCACCAATCTCTTCCAGCCCGTGTATATGTGGATTAACAACCTGTGTGCCTATTTCGCCGAGAGGGCAGGAAGCTATGCTTTTTACAGTGTGGATGTGTGGGTGAAAAGCGGTGTGACGCTGGTTGTGGCCGCTGTCACTTTTGTGGTGATAGGGTTCGTGTCGTTCCGCTGGGGCAGGCTGTGGTGCAACACTGTTTGCCCGGTGGGTACGGTATTGGGCTGCATCTCTAAGTTTGCAATTTTCCGCCCTGTGATTGATACAAACAAATGCAACGGTTGCGGCAAATGTGCCAAGAATTGCAAGGCAATGTGCATCAACCCCGAGACGCATACGATAGATATGTCGCGCTGTGTGGCATGTATGGATTGTATTGAGAACTGCCACCAGAAGGCTATCCAGTATCGTAAGGGCAAGGCGGTTGTAAAGACTGACGATGTGGATGGGTCGCGCCGCAAGTTTGTGGCCGCCACAGCTGCCGTGGGTGCCGCAATGGCAGTGCAGGCACAGGAGAAGAAGGTTGACGGCGGGTTGGCAGTGCTGGTGGACAAGCAGTTGCCGGAACGTCAGGTGCCGCTGAAACCTTTCGGTGCCAAGAGTCTGAAGAATTTCTCCAGCCGTTGCACGGCGTGCCAGCTGTGTGTGAGCGAGTGCCCTCAGAAGGTGCTGCGCCCCTCGCAGAAACTGACGACAATGATGCAGCCTGAGATGGCCTTTGACAAAGGTTTCTGTCCGGCAGACTGCACCAAGTGCAGCCAGGTGTGTCCCACAGGTGCCATCAAGCCCATCACGCCCGAGGAGAAGAGCTCCATCAGCGTGGGTCATGCCGTTACAGTGGCGAAGAACTGCCTGCTGGCACAAGGAGTGGATTGCAACGCCTGTTCGCGTCATTGCCCTGCTGCAGCCATCAGCATTGTGAATGACCCCGCAACGGGACACGGAACCGTGGCCGTGAACGAGCAACGCTGCATCGGATGCGGCGCTTGTGAGTACTATTGCCCGGTACGCCCCTTCAGCGCCATTTATGTGGAGGGTCGCGAGGTACATGTGAATATCTAATCGCATTTTATTAAAAACAAAATACATAATAGCAAAAAACATAACATTTTTAAACTAAAAACACTATGAGTAAATTATTAGATTCACTTAGCGTGGTAAAAACCTTCAAGTTTTGGAAGGAACTTATCATTATGACCTTGGGCATGTTTGTTACCGCCGCCGCAGTATACTATTTCTTGGTGCCCAGCAAGTTGATTATCGGCACCATCTCGGGTCTCTCGATTGTGCTGAACAACATCTTCGAGGCCGCGGGCATCCACATTGGTCTGTCCGTCATCATCATGGCCATCAACGCCATCCTCCTTATCCTGGCGTGGCTGCTGATTGGGCATGAGTTCGGAGCCAAGACGGTTTATACCGCCATGATTCTCGGTCCTCTCACCGACGTGTGGGACGCCATCCTCCCTTGGCAGAAGATTGCCAACGACAACCTGGTGACCGGCACCCCTTCGGTGATGGGCGACCCGTGGCTGGACCTCTGCTGCTTCGTGCTGTTGCTGAGTGCCGCACAGGCTTTGATGTTCAGCATCAACGCCTCCACCGGCGGTCTCGACATTCTGGCCAAGATTGTGAACAAGTATCTGCAC
>JAEEGL011586664.1_pt1 | contig 23047 bp, 19 predicted proteins | sample 9134231 | NCBI WGS metagenome assembly JAEEGL01 (sample SAMN16246548, study PRJNA631951) | gut metagenome | biome: gut microbiome; feature: rumen; material: fiber-attached | host: Bos | place: Iran: Karaj | collected 2018-10
TAAATAAAAAAAAGCAGTACTTTGTACTGCCTTTTATATATCGGGATGACAGGATTTGCTCATCAGTCGTAAACGTCCTGTTTACTCCTTCTGAGCCGCCTACGTAACCTGTCGGCGACATCGGTCGCCTTTTCTTCGCTTTGCTCAGCGGTTACTACGTTTCAAATCCTGTATTTTAAATAAAAAAAGGGGCTGTCCAAAAAGTATGGGACAGCCCCTTTTATATCGGGATGACAGGATTTGAACCTGCGACACCCTGGTCCCAAACCAGATGCGCTACCAGCTGCGCTACATCCCGTTCGTTGTTTATATATTAGCAAATTTCGCAAATAATGTCAAATGGTTGAAATGATATCTTTAAAAAAAATTATTTTTTTGGAAAAAGAAATAAATCCTGAATTTTTAATGAATATGTTGTATTCAAGGCATGAACTTTATTTTCCTGACTGATTAACGGTACATTAAACATATAGTTAGTTTTATCGTATCCATTTGCATTTACTTCAATTATGAAAGAAAAGACAGCTGTTTCATTTTCTTTAGAAGCCGATATAGGTTTTACCCAAAAAGTATAGCTTGCTTTTGTGCGTTTATCTGTGATGTAAGGATTTGTCCAGGTATGATCCATCATCTGTGCATTTTTGCCTTTATATTTTAGAGTAACTTTTGCATTAACAAGTGGTTCAAAAGTTGTTCCATCATATACAGTTCCCATAAATGTCGGAAAATTAAATGCTGGACCTGCAGTCTCTTCGTTTTTTTTCACTTCGTTCTGGTTATGAAAAGGTCTTTTTACAGAACTTACTATACGGATAGCTTCCATTACTAAAGCTTCCAGATCTGCTTTATCCTGGGTGTTTTCTGAGGATTTATTGTAGTTTACACCACGACCGGATACAATGTATTTTGGTGTAACTTTGTTTAAAACATAGGCACTTACATCAGCCCTGCATTGTTCACAATCGCAACTAAACCAGGTTGTACGGATGTCTTTTAACATTTCATATGTTTTATCAACACAATTAAAAACTTCTTCTTCTTGAATATTGTGAACTTTCATTGTATCCTCCGGAACCTTATTTATTATTAACTTTTTTGAATGACATTTTTATTATACTACATTAAATCTGATTTCTCAATTAAAATATTTGAACTCATTATTGCTTCAGAATACTCCGGTTTTACGGCAATTCTAATTTTACGTAAATTTATAGTGAAGTCCTGAACAGTTTTTGAAGAAAAAACAGTAGAACCAGGAATAAGTAAAGAGCTTTCAAATGAAATTCTTTCTGGAACATCAATAAGCAGATCACAGTTTTCCAGTTTCAGTTTTTGAGATAATTCTTTTTCATATTCACTTCGATAATCAAGATTTTCAAGTTTTAAATGCAGGGTATTTGTCTCATCAAAAGGTATTTCAAATACGGTTTTATAAAGCTGATTATTTTCAACGGATAAAACACATTTATATTCATCAAACTTATTTCTGGAATGCAAAAGACTGAATACTGAATAATCATCAAGCTGATATAATTCTTCTGGAAATAAAATTTTTTTTGTGATTGCTGAATGCAAAGCTTTTTTCATCAGGGCTGTAGCAATACGTACATTTTTATGCCAGTAAACTGCTTTATACATCATGTATTTTGAAAACAATATGTTTTCTACATTCAGCATATCCTCTGGAAGTATTTTAATACCATTATTTTTATCAGGAATTGTGCTTTGAAGAATTCTGTCTGTATCCTGAATTCCATAAGGAACCCCACAGTAAAAAGCATCACGATTCAGATAATCAAGCTTATCTGGATCAAGCACACCACTTAGCAGCTTTCTGTAAAACATTGTTTCTGAATCTGAATGAAGGTTATGGTCAATTATTGCAGCAACCTGTTCCGGTTCAGCCCCATAATTGTATATTATTCCGGATAGCTCGGGAGTTAGAACAGAACGGGCACTTAAAGTTTCGTGTTCCTCCAGACTTAGTTCTTTTAAGGAATGAGTGTAGGGAAAGTGGCCAATGTCGTGAAACAGAGCCGCAGCAAAAAATGATTTTTTCCCAGATTCTGTAATAAAAGTATCAGCACCCTTTTTGCAAAGTGAATCAAGAAGTTTCATTGCTACATGGTAAACCCCAAGTGAGTGAGCAGCTCTGGTATGTGTAGCACCAGGGTAGGTTAAAAATGTCGGTCCAAGTTGTCTGATGTTCTGCAGCCTGATAAATGCTTTTGTTTTGCAGGCTTCAAACAACTCGTCCGCAATACTTATGTTTTTCCAGAGAGGATCCCGAATAATCTTCATTCTTGTTTTTTATTGTCCGCCATTTCTGGTATAAACAGCCAGCCCGCCTGAAATAAGAATTTTTCTGCTTCTTTCATCCAGTGTATTTTCACCTGTGATTTCTTTTCCGTTAACTTGAATTTTAAAGTCAGAACCAGTTTCAAGGGCTTCCTTTATATTTATAATTTCAAGAATGTCCCCTGTGTTAATTAAATCGTAATCTGAAGAATTCTTGAATGTTACAGGAATGATTCCATAGTTTATAAGATTTGCTTTATGTATACGGGCAAAAGATTTAACCAGCACGCATCTTACACCTAAGTACATTGGGGCAAGGGCTGCGTGTTCCCGGGATGACCCCTGACCATAATTTTCTCCTCCTACGATAATACAGCCTTTTTCTGTTTCAGGTAAATTTTTTTGTTCTTCCTGACATTTGATGGCACGCTCATAAAAGGTTGTATCAAGCCTTTCAAGAGTAAATTTAGAAATTTCCGGAATGTTCGAACGAAGTGGAAGTACTTTTGTTCCAGCTGGCATAATATCATCTGTAGAAACATTGTCTTTTGCTTTTAGTAAAACAGGAATTTTTAAGGATGGAGCACAGGCTGGACTTTTTGGACACGGTTTGATGTTTGGTCCGCGTATTATTTCAATCTTTGCTGCGTCTTCTGAATTAAGTGGCGGAATTATCATTCCGTCATCACTTGCAATTGCCTTTATGTCTTCACAGGATAAACCGGCAGCATTTCCAGAAAGCATACTGATTCCGTCTTTTACTGGTTTTGTAAAATCAATTGTTTTAGGATCTGTTATAAATCCGGTAATGGCTGCACATGCTGCTGTTTCAGGAGAAACAAGATAAACTGAAGCATCCGACGTTCCGCTTCTGCCCTTAAAATTACGGTTAAATGTTCGAAGAGTAACACCCTGTGAATTTGGTGCAAATCCCATACCGATACAAGGTCCGCAGGCACTTTCCAGAATGCGGAAGCCGGCTTTTATCAGTTTTCCGAGAACTCCGCATTTTTCTGCCATAAGCATTGTAGTACGGCTTCCTGGTGCAATTCCTGCTTCAACTCCAGGTGCAATATGTTTTCCGTCAACAATTGCAGCAACTGCTGTCAGGTCATCCAGAGAACTGTTGGTGCAGGAACCGATTACAACCTGTTCAACTTTTTTTCCTGCAAGAGATTCTATAGTTTTGATAGCATCCGGTGAGTGCGGGCAGGCAGCTAAACTTGATAATTTGTCCAGGTCAATTTCAATGATTTTATCATATACAGCATTTTCATCAGGTTTTTTTTCTGTCCATGCAGAACCTCGCCCCATTGCTTCCAGAAAAGCTTTTGTTGTTTCATCAGAAGGAAAAATAGAGCAGGTTGCCCCAAGTTCGGCACCCATATTTGTTATGGTTGCTCTTTGTGGAACTGTCAGATTTGAAATTCCTTCACCAAAGTATTCGTAAATGGCACCAACACCACCTTTAACAGATTCCTGACGCAATACTTCAAGAATTATGTCCTTTGCACCAACTCCTTTCTGTAGTTTTCCAGATAATTTTACTCCGAAAATTTTTGGCATTGCCAGATGAAAAGCACCACCGCCCATTGCAACAGCAACATCAAGACCACCAGCTCCTATTGCAATCATCCCGATTCCACCGCCAGTCGGTGTGTGGCTGTCTGATCCTAGAAGAGTTTTACCAGGAATTCCGAATCGTTCCAGATGAACCTGATGGCAGATTCCGTTTCCAGGACGACTGAAGTATAAACCATATTTTGCAGCAATGGACTGAAGATATCTGTGGTCATCCATGTTTCTGTAATCTGTCTGTAAAGTATTGTGGTCAATATATGAAACGGAAAGTTCTGTTTTAACACGTGGAATACCAATGGTTTCAAACTGAAGATAAGCCATGGTTCCTGTGGCATCCTGTGTAAGTGTCTGGTCAATGCGGATTGCAATATCACTTCCACGTTTGATTGGTTTATCAAAAGGGATTTCGGTATTTTTACAAGCATCTTTAACGATGTGTTCCCGTAAAATTTTTTCAGCTAAAGTAAATGACATTTTTGTCTCCTATGAATAAAAAAAAGTTTGCTAAGTAAAAATAAGATTTTTAAATCTTTAATATTTTACCTTTTCCATAAATTATTGTCTATAAGATAAATATCTGATAAAATATATTAAAATGAATAAAAGAATTATTAAATTGTTTTTTTGTTTTCTCTTTTTTCTTTTTATTATTTCTGCGTGTTCGAATAATAATGCCGAACTGGAAATAACTGATTATACAGAGACATTAAAAGCTGAAGCACAAAGCCGCGATTTTCAGACAGAATGGACAAAAGAAATAGATCCTGAAATTTTAGATAAAGAACTGCTTGAACAAATGAAAAATCCTGGATTAAGTGAATCCGGGCTTTCTAAAGAAGAAGCAGAGCACGTACTAAACAAAATAGAAATGATGAAAAATGGCGGTGAAAAGAAAAAAGACAAAAGCATTTTGTTGCCGGAAGGAACTTATCTTTCACCGGCTGTTTATCCTGTTTATCCGCAAATTGATGATTTTGATGTCCTTGATTTATCTGATTATAAAACTGAAGAATTACAGTTTATCAGGCAGTTTTTGCTTTCAATAGAAAATAAGCAGCTTGATAAATCTATTTTTGTTGAAAAAAATTATTACAATTATGTTATTTTGAATTATGAAATAGCAGACTGGCCTGAGATTCAAAAATACTATATCGGGAAAGCCTACAAAGGTGCGGTCAGCAAAACGGAAGATATTTTTGAAATTGCTGTACGGCTGATGTTTGAAAGATCTTATGTAGATCTAATTATAAACCTGGATAAAATCGACAATAAATGTCTTATTAATCAGGTTCGTGTTTCTGAATTTAAGGACAGATAAATGGCAGATTTTCTAACACGTTTTGAAAGAGATATGGTTATATCTTCATTAATTTCGGAACCATCAAAAATTCTTATTTCTCCAATTGTTGATGAAACAAAAACTGTAACTCTTAATCCCCAGAATTATCAGATTATTAAAAACCAGATTATTTTTTTTAAAAATTATGATAATGATTTTCAGTTTGAAGATTCGCTTCCGGTAAAAGTATTTTTTTATTACAAGGGACGAGGTCTTTTTTTTGTTACAAATTTTAGTGTATTAAAATCCGGATACGCTCTTGTTATTCCTTCAGTAATTAATAAACAACCAGATTCTGATGAAACTAGAAACAAAGGAATAAAATGTATTATTTATTTTTCTGCAAATCAAAAATTGAATATTGACTGTTTTCCGCTGGATTCTTATCCGCTGTTTGATTACAAAGTTTGTCCAGGTCTTGCAGAAGGCAAACTGATAGAAAATCCTAAGACCATAAAATCTGTTGAATGTTTTTTTACTGAGAAACCTGTTGTAAGACGTGCTGTTGAAGGTAGAGTAGATCCTCTTTCGATTTTGTTTTTGACTGATAAAGAAATTGTTTTCGGTGCTTCTTCAAGTGATATGCCATTACAGCATAATGTGGAATATGGGCTTGAACTTCAGATTCCTCATGAAGTATTTGTAAGAACTGTTTATGCTACAATCCGTGTAAAAAAAATATTCGGCGACAATGATGACATTACAAAAATGACACGCACTGCCGCCTTATGTTCTTTTACTCAAATGCAGGCAGAAGATTCAAGATTTCTGTATGAAAAACTATATTCTGTGCATTATAACTAAACTTAACGTTTTATTACATTAAAGCCTGTATAAGGAACCAGAGCCTCAGGAACAGTTATAGAGCCGTCTGCATTCTGGAAATTTTCAAGGATTGCTACAAGAACGCGGCTTACAGCTACAGCTGTACCATTAAGCATATGAACATATTTGTTTTTACCGTCTTTTTTGTCTTTATATCTGACATTTAAGCGGCGTGCCTGATAATCAGTACAGTTTGAAGTAGAGGTTACTTCACCATATTCTCCACCATTTCGACCAGGCATCCAGGCTTCAAGGTCCCATTTTCTGTATGCAGGTGCACCTAAATCACCTGTACAGGTATCAACAACTCTGAAAGGAATATTGAGTCCTGTGAAAATTTCTTCTTCAATTGTACGAAGATATTCATGCATTTTATCAGAATCTTCCGGTAAGCAATATACAAACATTTCGAGTTTTGTGAACTGATGTACCCGATAAAGACCTTTGCTGAACTGACCTGCTGCTCCTGCTTCTTTTCTGAAACAGTGAGAAAGTCCGCAGTATTTTAAAGGCAGTTTGTCCTGACTTAAAATTTCGTTTGAATGATATCCGCCTAAAGTAATTTCAGCAGTTGCAACAAGACAAGTCCCGTCACCTTCAAGATTGTATACATTTGATTCACTTCCGCGGGGATTAAAACCGATGCCCTGTAAAATTTCTTCTCGTGCAACATCTGGAGTAATAAAAGGAGTAAAACCATGTTTTCTTAGAATGTTCAAAGCATACATTACGATTGCCTGTTCAAGAAAAACGGCTTCATTTTTCAAATAATAGAATTTTGGTCCTGATACTTTTGTAGCTTCATCAAAATCTATTAAATCAAGGTCATGACCGAGTTGAACATGGTCTTTTACTTCAAAGTCAAATTTTCTTGGAGTTCCAACGCGTTTTACTTCAAGATTTTTAGCATCATCAACACCAACAGGAATGTCTGGATGAGCCATGTTTGGAATTTTTCTTCCAGCTACATCAAGCTCTGCTTCAGTTTTTGACAGTTCTGCTTCTGAAGTACTTATTTCTTCTTTTATTAATTTGCCTTCTTCGATTAACTTGTTTCTTTCTTCAGGAGAAAGCTTTTGTTTCATCGACTGGGCATTAGCATTTCTTTTTGCCTGCAGGTTTTGAACTTTTGTGACCAGTTCTGTACGCTTGTCATAAAGACGAACAACTTCATCAGCATCTGCAACCATGTTTCTGTCACGAATATTTTTTTTAACAGCTTCAAGGTTTTCTTTGATAAATTTATAATCTAACATAATGTTTATATTTTAATCTTTTTTTCATGGATATTCAACACTTGATTGATTTTTACACGTGATTGAAATACAGAATGTTGACTAGTGTTTCACGGACTGATAAAATATAATAAATAAACTAAATTAAGGATAAATTGTGTTTCTTAAAAGTCTTGAAATTTTCGGTTTTAAATCATTTGCAGATCGTACTCGTATAGAATTTGCTGAAGGAATTACAGCTTTGCTTGGTCCAAACGGATGTGGTAAAAGCAATGTTGTTGATGCTGTAAAGTGGGTTTTGGGTGAACAGGCTGCAAAAACCATGCGTGCCGAAAAAATGGAAGACATCATTTTTAATGGAACTGAATCACGAAAACCCCTTAATGTTGCTGAAGTCACTTTGACAATTACAAATGATACCGGCTTATTACCGCTTGATGTTTCAGAAATTGCCATTAAGAGACGTTTGTACCGTTCTGGTGAAAGCGAATATTATATCAATAATCAGCAGGTAAAACTTAAAGATGTTCGGGAACTGTTCTGGGATACAGGTGTTGGAAAAGCAGCTTATTCTGTAATGGAACAGGGAAAAATTGATCAGATTCTTTCCAGTAAACCAGAAGACCGCCGATATTTGTTTGAGGAAGCTGCCGGAATTACCAGATTTAAAGCTAAAAGGGCAGAAGCTGAACGAACCTTAAAAAAGACAGAAGAAAACATTCGTCAGGCAGAAGGTATACTTAACGAAGTAAAACGGTCTTATGATACATTAAAAGTACAGGCAAACAAGACTACAGTTTACAGACAGTTAAAAGATGATATTTTTAATTATGAACTGGATATACAGCTTTTAAAATTAAAAGGTTTTATTCAGGATAAAGACAGAAAAAATACTGAGATTTCATCGCTAAAAGATAAACGTGATAAAATAAAACAGGAAATTGATTTAATAAATGCTTCGGTTACAGAAAATATGGATGACTTAAAAGAAATGAATGAAAAGCTTGTTTCATTGCAAAAAGAAGTTATCCAGCTTGCAACCACTCAAAATGGAAAAAAAGAGCAGTCAAAAATTTTAATTAATCAGCAGAATGAAGCGCACGATAAGGTTATACAATTAGAACAGAAAAAACATTCACTTGAAGAATCAATTGAAACCTTGAATGATGAAATTGATGATAAAGAAGTTGAAAATCATGATTTAGCAAAACGCTTAACTGATATAACCAAAAATATCAGACAGTTTGAAGAAAATATTACACTTGCTTCCAGACAAATAACAGAAAATGATAAAAGAGCAGACGACTATACCGATGCAATAAATCAGCTTGAAAATAAACGTTCAGATTTACAAAAGGAACTTGCTTCAATTACTGATGATATCGTTAAAGAACTTGATGCCAGATTAAAAGATGCCGGTTATTCTTCTGCTTCCAGAAATACACATCAGCAGAATGTGCTTTCTCTTTTAAAACAATTACAGATTAATGCTAAGGGAAAACAGGCATTAATCTCGGATTTTGAAAAAATACAAAATCACGATAAAAACAACATAAGTGAATTTTTGTCTAAAATAAGTACGGCATTTTCTGATATTGAAAATTTGACAAAAGAATTGCAAATTTCTGTTGATTCCTTTATACAATCAATGCCGCTTTTTATTGATGACTTTTTATCACCTGAAGGAATTATTACCAAAAAACGATTTATTGATCAGGCGATTTCTGATAACCGAAAACAGGTTGAACAAATTCAGGATAAAATTTCTGAATTACAAAGTGAGAATTCTTCTTTAGTTGGTAAAATTGATGAATACAAGGCTACGCTTGAAAAAATGCGGATTAACGAAGCTTCAATGAAGACCAAAGTTGAATCAGCGGAGGAAGCATTAAAGCTTTTAAAACGTCAGCTTTCGGCCCTAGAAGCTCAAAAACATGATATTGAAAATGATATTTTTAATGCAGAAAAAAGTCTTGATGATATAAAAGAACAGGTTGAAGATATTCAGAGTGAAATTGCTGAGCTTGAACATAAAGGCCGGCAGATGAACAAAGATATAGAAAATCTGGATTCGGACATTAAAAAACGGAATTCTGCTGTTGAAGGTAAACAGGAGTCCATTAAGAAAAAAGGCGAAGAACTTGCCAAAACCGAAACTACTATTGAAAAAATCAATATGGATATGGTTATGTCGGATACTGAAATCCGAAATATTAAAGAAAATTTCAGGGAAACTCATTCACGTGATTTAATGGAATTTGAAGAAAGAATGTATACACTTAATGTGCAAAGTTCAGAATTACGTGATAAACGTGCTGCTGCTAATCAAAAATTAAAGGAGCTTGGTTCTGTTAACTTAATGGCTCCTGAAGAATTTGCAGAAACAAAAGAACGCTATGACTTTTTATTCAAGCAGCTTGCTGATTTAAATAAAGCCCGGGAAGACTTAAACCGTATCACTGAAGAAATTCGGGCTGAATCAACAGAGCTGTTCATGGCAACATATAATAAAATAAAAAAGAATTTTCACAATATGTTCCGTCGTCTTATGGGAGGCGGACAGGCTGAACTTAAACTTGTTACACCAGAAAATGTTCTTGAATCTGGAGTTGATATTTTTGCTCGTCCGCCGGGAAAGAAACTTGAAAATATTTCTCTTTTATCTGGTGGTGAAAAAACAATGACTGCGGTTTCACTGCTTTTTGCAACTTACATGGTTCGTCCTTCTCCTTTCTGTCTGCTTGACGAAATTGATGCTGCACTTGATGAACACAATGTAAAACGCTTTGCAATGACCTTAAGAGAATTTGCAAATGTAAGCCAATACATAGTTATTACACATAATACTAAAACTGCAACCAGTGCCAGATCTATGCTTGGTGTAACCATGGAAGAATTTGGAGTAAGTAAAATTATTACAATTAAAGTTGATCCTGATGCAGGTACTATTGCACTTCCAGATCCTGAACCATTTGAAGAAGAAGATGTTGCTCCAGAAGTAGATGTTGTTATGCCGCCACATCCGCCAAAAAGAAAACGCGGACCAAATGGTGAAGTAATTGATGAATTAAAACAGGAAGAAATTCAGAGTAATACCGATGTATAATCCGTTTAATAAAATTGATAAAGAAGTAATCTCAAATTTTATTGAAGAAAAGAAAAAGCTTCTTATTATAATTTTATCTGCTTTTATTTTTTTCATTCTGATTTTACTAATACTTATTTCACCAAAAAAAACTGTAGTGGAAGAAAAACAATTAACTCCACTTTCAGATATTGTTTTACCTGAGGAACCTTCGTTAAATGAAGGCTATAAACTTTCAAGAGATATTAATGAAAAGTGGACCGAAGAAGAAATCGATAAATATTTTATGGATATGTCAGAGGGACTGGATGAACAGCTTCGAAAACATAATTCTGCAAAAATTCAAAAGCTTCTGGGTGAAAATCATTGAAAAAATATCTGTATTTTCTTGTATTGGCATTTCTTTTAATTTCCTGTAAATCTACTGAATCTAAAAATATTGTTTTGCCTGTAGATGATGAAGATTTATCAATCTCAGATTCTGAAATTTTTTCTGATAATATAGATAAGACAGAAGTTACTGATAATAATTCAGAACAGACAAAAAAAAATGACAAAGAATTAAATGTTTATGAACCTGAAATAATTTCTTTTTCAGATATTATTTTTACAAACGATTCTCTTATACCTGCAGAACCTCAAACGGAAAATTATACTGAACAGTTTTCTGAGAATGAACTTTCAGCTGCTGGTTTAGAAGAAAATAAAAATTTTTATACTGATGAAAATGAACTGGTGAGTTCTGTTTTAGAACCTGATATGCAAAATCATTCAGATTCAAAACAAAAAAAGAAAGCTGATACTTCTGTTAAGAAAACTGAAAATAATAATAAAAAATTGCCTCAAACTAATATTACGCAAGGAAATCACAAATCATCTCAGGCTTTTACTCCGGAGCCAGAGGTTACAGTTGCCTTTAATTTAAGTAATAAGCCAAAAGAAGATAAGACAGAATATAATGATGCTGCAAAATGTCATAACCTTGCAGGCCTTGAGTTTAAGAAGAAAAATTACAATAGATCCTTAGAATTGACAGATTACTATCTGTTGCATTTTACAGAATATCTTGATGAAATGCTTTTTTTGAAAGGACAGATTCTTGAAATATTAAGCGTTGATGGAAATGGTGATATTATTCAGGCTAAAGATTGTTATGAAAAACTTGTAAAGTTGTATCCTCAGAGCAAATGGTATATTAAAGCTCATGACAGGATTAAATATATTGATAGATTTTATTTTAATGTATGGTAAATATAAATGAACATTAAAAAATTTTTTTTAAAAAGTAAAATAATATTTGATAAATCTTTCCGATTATTATTTACTGTTTTTGCTGAACCTCAAAACTGTATTTGTTGTGATAAGATGTGTTATTCTGTTCCGTTATGTAAATCTTGTTATGAAAATCAGTTATGTAAAATTAATTTTAACAACCGATGTAAAATTTGTGGAAAAGAATTAATTAGCGAATCATCAGTTTGTCTTGAATGTAGAGAACAGCCTGTTTTGCATCATACAGATTTTATGTTTCCTGTTCATGCTTATAAATTATGGAAAAAGGATTTACTGTTTTTATGGAAACTTAAAAATGTCAGATATTTATCTGAGTATTTTGCAAAAATCTATAATACAGTCATTAAAAATTATTTTCCGGATAAAAATATTTGTATAGTACCGGTTCCTCCTAGACCAGGTAAAATAAAAGAGAAAGGCTGGGATCAAATTCAAGATTTATGTAAATATCTTAAATATATATATGGTTATAAAGTTTTAAATCTCTTAAAGCGAATTAATGTTGAACAGCAGAAAAGTTTAAATCGTAATCAAAGATTATCACATATAGAAAAACTATTTGAATATAATTGTAAAAACAATGAAACTCCTGATGAAATTATTTTAATTGATGACATAATAACTACAGGTGCAACTATAGAAGCCTGTTCAAAGATATTAAAAGAACATGGAATTAAGAAAGTTAATGCTATTACGTTATTCTATGCAGAATGATTATTCTAAAAGAAAATAAAATCTATTGAATAATTATAATCTAAGTTCTAAAATTATTGATATGAGAGCAACAATAGCAAAAATACATATTAAGAATTATATACATAATATTAATTTAATAAGAAAACATATTAAGCCAGAAACAAAAATTTGTGTTCCTGTAAAAGCAGACGGATATGGACACGGTGCAATAAAAATAGCTCAAGTTTCACAAGATCTTGGAGTTGATTATTTTGCAGTTGCAACTGCTGATGAAGGTAAAGAACTAAGGGATGCAGGAATAACTGTACCAGTTTTAATACTTAGTATTCCGACACTTGAAGAGATTCCGATTTTAGTAAAGTATGATCTTGAACCCCTTGTATTTTCAAAAAAATATATTGATGAACTGAATGATGAAGCTTTTAGAGAAAGAAAAAATATAAAAGTGCATCTTAAACTGGATACAGGAATGGGAAGAATAGGTGCCAGACCAGAAGAAGCTCTTTCAATTTCCAGATATATTACATCAAAATCAAATATAATTCTTGCAGGTGTATGTACACATTTTGCTTTATCTGATTCTATAGAAAAGACTTCAATAGAATATACAAAATTTCAGCTTAAAAGATTTTCAGATGCTGTTGAGGAAATAAAGCAAAATGGAATCAATCCAGGAATTGTACATTGTTCTAATTCTGGTGCAGTTCTTATGTATCCTGATGCGCATTTTGATATGGTTAGACCAGGAATCATTTGTTATGGTTTCGCTCCAGATAAAAAACAATATGAATATGTATTAAATAATAAAATTCTTAAAGATAAGTTTAAACCTGTTATGGAACTGGAAACAAAAATTGTTGCAATTATGGAACATAAAAAATCAGATTCCATTTCATATGGTCGAACTTATATTTGTAATAAAGATACAAGAATTGCTGTTTTACCTGCTGGTTATGCAGACGGTTTACTTAGAAGATATAATCCAAATCTGAAAGTAAAAATTAACGGAAAAATTTTCAATCAGGTTGGAAGAATATGCATGGATCAATGTATGGTAGAAATTGATAATGATGCATCTATAAAAACAGGAGATACTGTAACTATTTTCAATGATGATGAATCTTTTCAGACCGCTGATGATATTGCTCAATCCTGTAATACGATTTCGTATGAAGTTTTATGTTGTATTTCTAAACGTGTTCCTAGAATCTATGTTGATTAGTTTTTTAGTCTGAAAGTTTATCTTCAATGATTGACTAAACCTCTTAAACTTATTATTATAAATAAAAAGCCCGGATGGTGGAATTGGTAGACACGCTAGTTTCAGGTACTAGAGCGCTTACGCGTGTGCGAGTTCAAGTCTCGCTTCGGGCAATACTTTTAATAATTGTTTATTCCGGGTATTTAATCATATATTTATCAAGAAAAAATTTTCTAATTTCTTCTTTACCTTTTAATAATTCATTTTGAGCTGGAATCCAAGGATATTTTTCTTTTAATATTTCACAGCATTTTTGTATGCTATAATCTTTTGAAATTAATTCAGTTAATTCTTTATTAAAGTCATAAGTGCTAAAATCAATGGATTCGAATGAATCTTCAAAACTTGTTACAAGAAATTTTTTTCCATTGTATGTTATTTCAAGATTTGAGGTATGTTCATCGACATAAAGTTTATCCAGGGTTTCATGATGAAGTAAAAAATAATGAGCCTGATATAAACAGACATCGCCTTTTTGCAAGACTTTACCATTTTCTTCAGTAAGACGTTTTCTTTTTTGTTTTTCAGGTTTATAACAGGTTGTGTAACAGTCTGCCTCAGTATTATTTAGTGTTAAATTGGTTATACCAAAAGTCCAGTAACTGTATCCAGGTTTATTAAAAACATAAAACCATGATGCCGGAGGTAAAGTGCCCGCTTCACGTTCATAATTTGCACGCATTTTTCCTGATGTATAGAAGCCTGCAATAATTTCCTGAAAGTTTTTTCCTGTATTTCCTTTCATACATTCCATAAAAAGCTGAATGTCAAGTTTATTAATCCCTGTAAATGTACATTCTGCAACCTCTCGAGAATGTAATCCTAGAGTATCCGGTGCAGGACTTTTTCCCATAAAATATACTAAAATAAGAATAATTAACATAGATACAATGTAAGCGGCTGTTTTTACAGGCATTATGTTTTTGCGATATTTTCGCACAATTGATATCTTTTTTTGTTTCTTTTGCAGGTATTTATTTCTTAATAATTCTTTTTCATTATTGTCAGAAAAATTTTGTATTTTTTCTTCAAAACTTTCGAGATTTGGTATAATAATTGATTGTTTGCTTTTTCTTCCTTTTGGGCTTCCCTTGCTTAAATTAAAAGTAATAATTTTACCTGAATCAGAATTTATGCATTCATCGGTTAATTCGAGCGGAATATAATTACAGTCATAATAATCTTCAGTTCTAATTTCTTCATCAATTTCATTAAATGCATTTTTTGAAGTAATTAAAAAATATACATAATTTGATAATAGAAATCTATGAGCATCAACAAAATCTAAACCTTTGTTGACCCATTTGCCATAATAATTATTGTATTCAAATTTTCCTGATGCTATTAGGGAACGTTCAGTCAATTCCATTGGAAGAAATAAGATTTCATCAGCTGTAGTATTAATCAGCGTACAAACAGGTCCGCATACTGGTAACTGAATATTTTCTGCCAAAGCAAATTCTGTTGCATCAATTAATCTGTTTAAATTGTTTTTCTTAAACTGATAATCAGAAGATGTAAGTATTTCAAAAAATGGAATACCATTAAATGGTTTACCACAAATATAAAATTTATCATCAGATTGTACAGTTTCTTCAAAAAAGTATTTTGTAAACGACCAGCTGTTATCCGGATTTTTTTTAGCTATAAAACCAGATGCTTTTAAATACTGCTGTAATCTTGAACGGGCAAAATTAACACCGCTCATATTCATGTTGAATTTCAATGAGTCTGAATCGAAAATAAAATACTGGTTTGCTTTCATTTATTTACTGTGAACCATTCTTTGAATACAGATATTTAAAATATTCCATGTCAGTAGAGTAGGTGGCATCAAAAGTGTCCATCGTTTCTTTATAGGATTCCATGCTTTTCCAGAATGAATAAAACTCTGGATCTTTTGAATAACTCTGTGCATAAATTCTTGTTGCTTCAGCATCAGCTGCACCTTTTATCTCTTCTGCCTTTCTGTATGCTTCTGACATTATTGATCGTTTTTCATTTTCAAGTTTACCAAACCATTCCGCTTTTTTTCCTTCACCTTCAGACCGATAAAGCTGGGCAATTTGATTTCGTTCTTTTATCATTCTGCTGTAAACACTCTGTGTCATTTCATCTGCATATTTTATCTGACGAGGCAGAATATCCAGGAGATTAACACCATAATCTTTTAATATCTTCTGTGCTTCATTTGTCATTTCCTGGCTTAACTGTTTCCGGCCTTTCTGAACATTATCAACTCCGGTTAAATTATTTGAGCTTCTTACAATTTCAGAAAGATTATTTTGAGAAACTACTGTGCGTGTTGCAGAATCTATTACATCACTTATTCTGTTATAGGCAGCATTTAATGTTTTAAAAGTCTGATAAAATGTTTTTAAATCTTCGATTTTCCAGCGGCAGGTTGTGTCAACAAAAATAAACTGGTTTTCTTTTGTTTGAAGTTTTTGAGCATCGCCATCAAGAGAAAGAATCAGTTTAGGAAAAGTATTAACAATATCAATTACAGGAATCTTAAAATATAAGCCTGCTTCTGTTTTTGTCTGAACAACTTCACCCATTCTGGTAATTACAACCTGTTCTCCTTCCTGTACAATATAAAAAGGACCTAAAAAAAGAATAATGATAAAAAGTACTATTAGACTAAAAATCAATCCGATAAGTTTTTTCATTATTGTGCCTCCTTTGATGAAGATGAAAGATTTTTAACAGGTAACATGTTATCAAGTTTTTTGTCTATTAAAGTATTATTCTGCTTTGATTTAAATATTTCTTCCATAGTTTCTAAATACAGTCGTTGTCGTGTTACAGACGGTGACTTTCTATATTCATCATAAACAGCATTAAAGCGTGCTACGTCACCTTTTGCTTTATTTATTCTTTCTGTTGCATAACCTTGAGCAATTAATACCTGCTGATCAGCTTCTCCTTGTGTTTTTGGTATTTCATTGTTATAGGCTTCTTTTCCTTCATTAATCAAACGGTTTTTATCCTGTTCTGCTTTGTTTACATCTTCAAATGCATCCTGTACGCCTTTTGGAGGAACAACATTTTGCAGTTGTACGGCATTTACAAGAATACCCAGTCCAAGATTTTCGAAATTCTGATTCATCATATCGACAGCATTTTGCTGAATGTTTGAGCGTTCAGAAGTCATTATATCAAGAATTGCTTTATCTCCCACAAGAGAATTTAAAACCGATTGGGATATATCCCTAATAGTCTGTTTTTTTTCTTTCACATTAAACAGCCAGGAAACCGGATCCACGATGCGATACTGAATTGCCCATTCTACATCCACTATGTTTAAATCTCCGGTAAGCATTGTCGATTCTTTAGTAATTCCGTTAATGTATTTATTCTGCTGACCTTCTTTGACTGTTGTAAAACCAAACTGTTCTGTTTGAATTGTTTTTGTCTGCACAGTATATGCTTTATCTATTCCTAATGGAAGTTTGAACTGCAACCCGGGGCCTAATGTTTTATAGTATTTTCCGAATCTTGTGATTACTGCCTGTTCCGTTTCGTCAACAACGAAAAAACTCGTTACACATAAAGAAATAATTACAATAATCAGTATAGTAAATATAATTCCAAAAGCAGATATTTTATGCTTTTTTACTGGTTTAATGTTGTTTTCTTCGGCCATGTTTTTCCTCCAGAAAAAATCTTTATATATTAACAATAATAATATTATTCAAAAAAAACAAGTTTTCCGCTTCGTAATTCTGCCGGATGAACTATTATTTTTAATTTTTTTTCAAGCCTTGCAAAAGCTTCCATTTCATAGGAATCTCCAATTACAACATTAACTCCTGTTTTTCCCATTCTTGCAGTTCTTCCGCTTCGATGGATAAAAAAATCCGCTTTAGAAGGTAAATCCATTTGAATAACATGAGTAACATCCGGAATATCGAGTCCTCTTGCACTTAAATCACTGGTTATTAAAATGCTGATTTTTCCGTTTTTGAAATGATCTATAGCATTTTTTCTTTTTTGCTTATCAGTTTTTGAATGTAAAGTCTCGCAATTGATTTTTTTATATTGTAGTTTTGAAGCAATTATTTCTGTTTCTTCAGGGCGGGAAGTAAAGACTAATGTTTTTTCAGGTTTTTCTGCAATTAAAAAACTTCTGAGTGTATCTATTTTTTTTCGTTTTTCAGAAAGAATAGCTATGTGCTTTATCTGTCTGGTTAAAACATCTTCATGAGGAATGATTACAGTTTCAAAATTTATTTTTCTTTTTGATGAATTATTAAATTTCGTTATAATATCATCTTTAATCGTTGCTGAACAGGCTATATATTGAATCTGTAAATTTTCACTTGTTATGTCTATCAGTTTATTTGTCTGTTCAATCAGCTCTTTTGAAAATAATCTGTCAGCTTCATCAAAAACAACTGAACATAAATTACTGAGTTTAATTTTTTTAAGGATTATAAGTTCATAAATTCTTGAACAACTTCCTGCTATAATAAACGGTTTTTCTTTTAATTGTTCTATCTGACGCTTTATAGGAGAGCCACCATTAAAGAGAACTGCTTTTTGTCCTAAACTTTGAGCTTCTGTTTTAATTTGTGACGAAAGTTCCTGAGTAGGACTAACAATTATTATAAATTTATTCTGGCTTTCTGAATAAAGTTTTATCAATGGTAAAAGATATGCAAGGGTTTTTCCAGTCCCTGTATCAGACTGAAAAATCAAATCTTTTTTTTCCAAGATTTCTGGAATAACTTTTTTTTGTACCTGTGAAAAATTATTTATTCCTTTTTTTATCAGACAGTTTTGTAAATTTTCATTCAGTTCAAATTCATTCATATTTCTACTATAGCATATAAAAAGTGAATATGGTATAGTAGAAATATGAAATTTGGTATTGATACTTTATGTTGTGATCATGGTAAATCAGGAGTAGGTTCATATTTAACTTCACTTGTTAAAAATATTCCTGATATGGCAGACGTAAAGTTTGAGCTGTTTGGAACTGAAGTTGACCGTTTTCAGTATAATTCATCACTAAAACATATTACTTATCAGTCAGTAAAGTCTGGAGAAAAATTTTTTTTCCAGAAATTCTTTCATAAATTCCGATTAAAAAAATTTGCCATAAAGAATAATTATGATGCTATTTTATATCCGTCCTTTTTAAGAACCTCAGGAATAAATGCAGATGTTCCAGGTGTTGCAGTAATTCATGCTTCAATTTCAGAATTATTTCCTGATAAGAAAACCAGGATAAAACAGAGAAACTTTTTAAAATCTCTTGCTTCAATGAAAAAAATAATTGCACCAAGCCAGTATGTGCGTAACAGTTTAATATCAAATGGAATTGATGCTGAAAAAATAATAGTTATTCATAATGGAATAGATCACAGTTTGTTTTATCCGCGTGATCCGATTTTACAAAATGAAACAGTTGTTATAAATCCATTTTCTATTAAACGACCATATTTGATTTATGCGTCTTCAATTAATGGTGATTCAAAAAAACATTGTGAACTCATTAAAGCTTTTGCTTTATTTAAAAAAAATACAGGTTTACCTCACAGACTTGTTCTTGCAGGAAATATTGAAGATTCAAAAAAACAGGTGCAGGAAGCAGCTGCTCTTTCTGGTTATGTTTCTGATATAGTATTTACCGGTTTTTTTCCCCATGAAAATCTGAATGAATTGTATTCTGCAAGTGATGCCTGTATTTTTCCTTCGGTTTCTGAAGGAGTCGGGCTTCCTGTGCTGGAAGCAATGGCATGTCATGTTCCTGTTGCCTGTGCGCGTTCTGGAGCATTACCGGAAATCGGTGCAGAAAATGCTGTTTATTTTGATCCTGATGATACTGAGAATTTTGCATTATGTATTGAAAAAATAATTACTGATCAAAAACTACGTGAACGTCTTACAGAAAATGTAGATAAATGGACAAAAAGATTTTCCTGGGATAAAACAGCAGAACAGACAATTAATGTATTGATTTCAGCTGCAAAAGAATAGAATAAATTAATTACTTACATTTCTATTTTTTTATACAACTCAGGCTGTTTTCTGATTTTCTGTTAAAAGATTTATGTCTACTTTCTTGTTTTGTGTTACAATATCTTTATTGATAACAAGCTTTTTATGACCTTTTATTGAAGGTATTTCATACATAATATCGAGCAGCAGTTTTTCTACGATTGAACGTAAACCTCTTGCACCAGTTTTTTGTGAAATGGCAGTATCTGCAATAGCCTCAATTGCATCTGTTGTAAAATTCAGTTCCACATTGTCCATGGCAAATGAAGCCTTAAATTGTTTTGTTATTGCATTTTTAGGTTCAGTCAGAATATGCATCAGGTCATCACGTGATAATTCTTTTAATGCAGTTGTAACCGGCATACGTCCAATTAATTCTGGTATTAAACCAAATCGTACCAAATCGTCCGGAATTACTTTATTTAATAATTCAGTTTTCTGCTCATCCGTCATATCATTGATGCTTGAACCAAAACCAATGGAAGACTGATGTACACGCTGTTCGATAATTTTATCGAGCCCGACAAAAGCTCCGCCGCATATGAACAGAATGTTTGTTGTATCTATTTCAATCATTTCCTGATTAGGATGTTTTCTTCCGCCTTGAGGTGGGACTGAGGCTTTTGTTCCTTCGATGATTTTTAATAAAGCCTGCTGTACACCTTCGCCAGAAACATCGCGTGTAATAGAAACGTTTTCAGACTTTCTTGCAATTTTATCAATTTCATCAATAAATATAATTCCGCGTTCGGCAGCTGCAATATTTCCGTTTGCAGCGTTAATCAGCTTTAGAAGTACATTTTCAACATCTTCACCAACATAACCGGCTTCTGTAAGGGTTGTTGCATCTGCAATAGCAAAAGGAACTTTTAGTTTTTGTGCTAAAGTTTTTGCAAGTAAAGTTTTACCTGAACCTGTCGGACCGATTAAGAGTATATTTGATTTTTCAATGTTGATTTCATCATTTTCTTTAAGGGAAGCTTTTTTTGATAGCCTTTTATAATGATTATAGACAGCCACAGAAAGTACTTTTTTTGTGTAATCCTGTCCTATTACATACTGATCAAGATATTCTTTAAACTCTTTTGGAGTAGGAACATCCTGTAAATCAATAACCGGTGTACCGTTTTCATCTTCACCAATCATACTCTGGCATACAGCAATACAATGTGAACAAATATAAATATTATCTGGTCCTTCAATTAACTTTCTTGAGCCAGAAGCAGGTTTACCGCAAAAAGAACAGATCTGAGGACCATTATTTTTGAAATTACGCGCCATGCTTTCGTCCTTGCATTATAGTATCAATAATGCCGTAATTTAAGGCATCATCAGCCGACATGTAAAAATCACGTTCCATATCCTGAGCAATTGATTTTTCTGTCTTTCCTGTGTTTTGAGCAAAGTATTTAATTGTAAGTTTTTTAAGTCTGATAATTTCTTTTGCCTGAATAGAAATATCTGCAGCCTGCCCGTCGGCACCACCCCATGGCTGATGAATCATAACACGGGAAGAGGGAAGGGCGTAACGTTTTCCTTTTGTTCCGCCGGCTAAAAGAACAGCACCCATACTTGCAGCCTGTCCCATACAGATTGTCTGAATATTACATTTTACATATTGCATTGTATCGTATATCGCAAGTCCTGCAGTCACTGAACCGCCAGGACTATTGATATACATACTGATATCTTTATCAGGATTTTGTGATTCAAGAAAAAGAATTTGTGCTACAGTTAAGTCAGCAGACATATCTGTTATTTCTCCGTCTACAAAGATTATTCTATCTTTTAAAAGACGAGAATATATATCATAAGAGCGTTCACCGTTTCCTGTCTGTTCTATAACGTAAGGAACGAGTGTATTCATTTTTTCTTGCATTGATAAATCCTTAAATTCTATTTACTACATATATAAATATACTAGCGATTAAAGATTTCGGCAAATGTTTTCTTTTCACCTTTAGAAACTTTAACTTCGCTGAAGAGCTGTTCATATAGTTTCTGCTCTTTAATATCATCAATCAGATATTCTTTTCTGTTAGCATCTTCATAGTGTTTTTTAACATCTTCAACAGACATTTGAGTTCCACTTGCGATTTTTTCGTATTCAGCTTCAATTTCAGCATCTGTAATTTCGATTGTTCTGTCTTTAAGAAGGCTTTCTATGATGATTCTGCCTTTAAGCATTTTTTCTGATTCATCTTTCCATTCAGCAAGCATGCTTTCTTTTGTTTGTCCTGAAGAAGTAATCATTTTTTCAAGCTGTTCTGTAGGAATCTGGAATCTTTGAGCCATCATTCTCCAGCGTGATTCAAGTTCCATTTTAAGCATTGAGGCAGGTACATCCATAGGATATTTATTTACAAGCTGTTCAACTAAATCATTTGATTTAATTTCCTGAATTCTTGTTTTGCAGGCAGTTTCAAGTTTGTTTTTAATGTCTGCTTTCATGTCATCAAGAGTTTTGTATTTTTCGCTTACATCCTGAGCAAGTTCATCATCAAGTTCAGGTAAATTGCGGATTTTTAATGCAGTAACAGTTACACGGATTTTTTTTGTTTTTCCTGCAAGTTCTTTATCTGAATCGTCTTTATCGTAAGATTTTGTAATATCTTTGGATTCATTTACTTTCATTCCGATTATATCATCATCAATCTTGTAAATGTTTTCTCCTGAACCTATTGTAAATACAAAACCTTCGCGGGTTGTACCATCAATAATCAAATTTTTGTCATCAAGTTCGCTGTAAGTAATTGTTGCAATATCGCCTTTTACTGCCTGTTCATTATCTTTTTTATCAAGGACAACAGCATTTCTTTCACGAATAGCTTCAAGTTCTTCTTTTATTTCAGCATCTCCAACTTTAACCTGAGGTTCTTTAATTTCAATTCCTGAAAGATCTGTAACTTTTACAACAGGAAGTACATCGTATTTTACTGTAAAACTGAAATCTTTTGAAATGTCAAATTCAGGAAGTTTTTCATCAACAAGTTCCGGTTGAGAATATGGAAGCGGACGATTGTCTGATTTTTCTTTGTCCAGTTCAGCAAATACTTCTTCTAATGATTTTTCAATAATGTCTCCTGCACATTCTGATTTAATTGAATCACCAAATTTTCTTTCTAATACGGATACAGGAGCTTTACCTTTTCTAAAACCTGGAATCTGAATTGTTTTTGCGTAGTTAGCAATTTTGTCGTTGTAAGTTTGTGCAAGTTCTTTTTTTGCAACTGTGATACTCAATTTAACACTTGAGTTTTCTGCTTTTGTGATTTCGTGTGTAAGTTTCACTTATTTACGTTCCTTTTGATAAAATAGATATAAAAAAAGGCGATTCAGATTATACCGAATCGCCTTCGCTTTAAGCGGGAAACGGGAGTCGGACCCGCGACATCCACCTTGGCAAGGTGGCGCTCTACCACTGA
>JAEEGL012657118.1_pt1 | contig 23047 bp, 17 predicted proteins | sample 9134231 | NCBI WGS metagenome assembly JAEEGL01 (sample SAMN16246548, study PRJNA631951) | gut metagenome | biome: gut microbiome; feature: rumen; material: fiber-attached | host: Bos | place: Iran: Karaj | collected 2018-10
CCGTACAGCTATCCCGGAGCAACAGCCAGGATCTCCCGCAGCGGCGACACCCTGTACATCTACTCAGCGGATCTGCGGATTCTGTTGGTCACGCACAATGTGACGTGGAGTCGCAAGGACAGCTTCTGTGAGGGACAGTACGAGGAGCTTCCCCAGCCGGAGGAGCAACCGACAATGCCGGTCAGAACCCAAATCCTCCAGCTTCCCAAGCCGCAAGGCGACCTCTCCTTTGCCAAATTTGACTTCGACGGGGAGGAGCCGGTATGAACGAAACTGCTTTCGAAACAATTGCGCAGGCGGCTGCCGTATTGAAGCTGGACTTCTCCTCCGAGGAGTTTGCCGGATTTGCGGAGGACCACGCTCTTTCCGAGGAAGCGATTGAGGTGGTGCGGTCCGTCTTCTCCTATCTCAGGGAAAAGAAACAGCAAACCACAGTACTGACGCTGCTGAAAATGAGCCGACTCCCGACAAAAGAACCGAAAACCTTTGACAACTTCGACTTCTCTCTGCTCAAGGGCAAGGACGTTGACCGGCTGAAAGCGCTGCCGTCGCTGGCAGCGATCTATTCTCACCGGAACCTGGCCTTTATTGGCCCGGCAGGTACCGGAAAGACGCATTTGGCACAGGCTTTTGGTTATGCCTGTTGTCAGCATGGCATGAAGACCTACTTCATTAAGGCCTCAGAGCTGCGGGATCGTTTCACAATGGCCAGACGTTCCGGCAAGACAGATTCCTGTCTCTGCGGTCTTGTCCGGCCGAGCTGCCTGATTGTAGACGAGATTGGGCACTGTGCGTTTGACCGGGAGAACACCCGACTGTTCTTTGACTTGATTGACCGGCGCTACAACAAGGAAGGCAACCTCAATATGATCTTTACCAGCAACAAGAATCCTGCCCTGTGGCGCGAGGATTTCGATGAGGATGCCACCCTGCTCTGTGCGCTGGACCGGATCTTTGACGACGCTACCGTTTTCAAGCTGCGCGGCGAGAGCTTCCGCGGTAAGAAGCTGGAGACGGTCTCCCTACAGACCGGCAAGGTCAAGGCCGTCGAGCCGCCGAACGCACCAGGCGAGCAAAAACTCAATTTGACAATCTGGGCTGTTTGGTCATTTCTTTTGGGCCGTTTTTGGCGATTTCAGCTGAGCCCAAATTGGTCATTTCTGCCGGACGCTAACAACAGCGTGGAAGGTACTGTCCACGTCGGCTGCTGGGCGCATGTGCGCAGGAAGTTCAAAGACGCGCTGAAAGTCTCCGGGAAGGGAAAGAAATCTCCTACGGCGGCTCAGGGCGTGGCTTACTGTACCCAGCTGTTCAAGCTTGAGGAGCAGTGGAAAGACCTGACGACGGGGGAACGGCAGAAGAAGCGGTCGGAGCAGGCAAAGCCTGTTCTGGACGCGATCTTGGCATGGTCAAAAACGAGGACCGCCGCGCCGAAGTCGAAGCTGGGCATTGCTTTGAACTATCTCAAAAACCAGTGGCCCACGCTGACGACCTATCTGCAGGACGGCCGCATTGAGCTCAGCAATAACCGCGCGGAACGGAGCATAAAGCCCTTTGTGATCTCTCGGAAAAACTTCCTGTTCGCCAATACCACAAACGGAGCCCAGAGCTGCGCGGTCCTGTTCAGCCTGATTGAAACGGCAAAGGAGAACAACCTTGATCCCTGCCGCTACCTGACCTGGATCCTGAAGGAAGCGCCGAAGCGCAGCTGCTCTGATCCGGATTGGGCGCGGACGCTAATCCCGCAGAACGCCCCGCCAGATTGCCGCTAAACCGAATCTTGTACGTGGAGCCTGCCAAGCGCAGGCTCCTTTTCTACGCTCATTTGACGCTTACTGAAGATCTAATTAACTAAACACCCATCATTTGTATTGCTCAGTTTTCTTGCTCGTTTTTTAATAGTTTTTCGTAAAGCTCCACGGTTGCCAAAGCATCCCCTAAAGCAGAGTGTCGTTTTATTGCTTTTATTCCGTAGTAATGAAATGCACTTGAAGAACTTAATTGCTGGATTCTTATTTTACCGGCATCGTCAAGGAATCTCAGTATGGAATACGTGTCAATCATTCTGTGAGAAAAAACCTTACTGAAACTGCGATGCTGATCTCCAAATAGTCTTTTTAAAAATGCGACATCAAACTGAATATTATGACCTGCTAATTGAATATCTTTCTCTTTTTTCGAGCATGTAATTGCAAAAGACTTGATCTCATCAACTGCGGTTTTAGGAGTAACCGCCAATTCATTATGCTTTGCTTGATTAAACTTATTAATATGCTGCGCTTCTCGAGTAATACTGTAACTTTTATGTTTGATAAATATTTCCTTTGTTGCAATGATGCCTTCATTATAATTCCAAGCAACTAAACCAACAGAAAGGAGGCTATGTCTTTCTGGATTTGTTCCACCTGTTTCTGTATCAACAAAAATAATTGTATCCATGTCATTCTCCTATTAATTGGATTTCAAATCTGAGCTATCCAGAATAGCTTTTACCTCTGTTGCTATGTAATAATATAGATGTCCAGGTTTTGAGGCTAGAAATGCCGGGACAGAAGGAGTATGCCCACCATATTCTTTTTGATGATTAAACGGTACCATGACAGCGATATCGTCAATCAAATAGTATGAACACTGGATAGTTTTTGAATAATGTCCTATTTCTGCCCCTAAGCTTTTATAGAACTGTTCAGCATCGCTCACTTTTCCATTCAGATTATCTACACCGGAAAAGCGAAAATTCAGCGCATCGAGTACACCAGGAGCTGCTGTATTGGGAAGCACTACACGAAACTGACAAGCGTTCTGTACAGCATGTAAAATAATCTCCCGATTATCTTTTCCCCACTTTGTTGAGTAAGTGAAAACTGCGGTAATGCTCTTTGCATTACATAGTATCTCGTCCCATTCTATAGAAGAAAAAGAACTCTCTATAGCAAATACGCCGCTATTCTTTATGCTGTCAGAGATACCGACCATATCAATCACATCGCGCGAAAAAGCGTATTTTGCTACCCCTTCCCATGCGACACTTGCAAAAGCGACAGTTGCCAGAGTCGATAATCCCACGTTAATTAGAATTCTCCAATTATCGTAGTTTTTCCAGGGATTTGAAAAAAAAGAAGACACAATAATACAAACACAACCAACAATGAATGCTCCCAAAATAATGGCTATTTTTCTCCCTGAGTTTTTTTCAGTTGCATTTGCTAAAACTTTTCGGTTATATTTTTTCTTCATGATATCAGCCCTACCTCTTCGCTTTCTGTTCTAAGGTATTATAATACTGTTCTATTTTTCAATCACATATATCTATGATAGTTGCTTTTTTCGTGTCATTTAGCTTTTTCCAAATTATTTGATCGATTTCTATTATCCCCAGAGTTTTTGTGTGATGCATCATGTTCATCGTTTCAAACCGTCTAAAAGGATTAGATAAAATACAGTATTCCACTTCTTTATCTGAATATTTTGGCTTTACAAACAAACTGTCTTCCTTCTCAGTAGGAACTCCACTCAAGCGACGCTGGTTGTAAAAGAATTTGAAATACGATACCAAATCAGATATTTTTACTCGACCTTTGCTATCAGAGTATTCTAACACGCCTTTCAAAAACACAGGTTTATATGAGTGATCCATTAGCATTTTCTGGACCATATCCATAAACAACTCATATCGATTATCGTCTGTAAGAATTGTCCAACCAAATGTCTTTGAAAACTCCTGTACTCTCTCTTTCTTGAAGTACCTGAATTTGCGTCTGCCCGACATATCTACAATCAAATCAGGAACAATTCTCCCTGCTTTTATATATTCTTCAATGGTTTGTGTCTTCTGAACGCTCAGATGCCGAATCAATTCCTGCTCACTAATCATTTCTTTTGCTTCATCCTGCCAATTAAACAAATCGATTAGTTCAAAATCGGTAACATCTACAGGATAGTCAATCACTGCATCCGGTTTTTCGCCCTTGCGATACAGATCCTCTTCTGCCTGGCGCTGACCCTTCCTTCCAACTACAGTCCCGCCCGCGTGATACTCCTTTAGCTTGAACAGACGGTGTAGCGAATAGGGCATATTATACTGGCTAGCGTTATCCACAAAATCGAAAACCATCAAATGGTCCTTGCCCTCCGCTAGTCGCATGCCGCGGCCCAGCTGCTGCGTATACAGCACCTTTGACATCGTGGGTCGGGCCATAAACAGCACCTCAGTCTGGGGACAATCCCAACCCTCATTCAGCAGATCGCAGGCACAGAGCACCTTGATCTCCCCACTGGAGAATTTGGCAAGCCGTTCATTCCGTTCCGAGGTTTTCATGCTGCCGGAGACAGCTATCGCAGCAGCACCGGCTGCGCGGAACAACTCCGCAACCTGCTCGGCGTGCTTGACGGAGGCACAGAACACAACCGTGCGCTTGTTTTTCACATAGTCGAGCCAGGTATCCACAATGAGCTGATTGCGCTCCGTCACGCAGATCTTCACATCCAGATCGCGGATATTATACTGGACGCTGTTGAAGCGCACCTTTGTCATATCAATGTTCGTATGGATGCGGATACAACGGACCGGTACCAGCGCGCCAATCTCTACGGCGGTCTGAATATCCAACTTATGCGCGGTATTCTTGAAGATCTCCAGGATATTGATATCATCCGCTCGCTCCGGCGTGGCGGTCAGCCCCAGCGTGAACTGCGGCTTGAAGTATGCCAGAACCTTTTGATATGTATCCGCAGAAGCGTGGTGGGCCTCGTCGATAATCAAATAGTCGAAGGCGTCCTCCCGGAACTGATCCAGGTTCAAGGCCACGCTCTGGATGCTGCCGCAAACCACATGATTATCGGGCTCTTTGAGGTTGTCGGCATATTTGCCTATGGTCACCTCCGGCCATAGATCGCGGAAGGTGTTATACGCCTGGTTAACCAGCTCCATCGTGTGTGCTACGAACAGCACCCGACCACCGCAGCGTTTGGCGTCCATGACGGCCGTGACGGTTTTTCCTGTTCCGGTGGCATGATGGAGCAGAGCGATGGTCTCCCGATTCTGCCGCATAGTTTCCAACGCGTCCAGCGCTTCCTGCTGATACTCCCGCAGTTCAAGCTGATCGGCTTTAAGCGCCCGGCCTTGCTGAGTTGGAAGATAGTCTTCGATCTCCTTGAATCGTGGATCGTTGCCGAGGAACACACGCAGCTCGTCCTTCACAGTCTCTGGCTGCTTCTGCATCTGCCGGACTGCCCAGCGATACACGTCCCAGCCAAGATGAATCATGCTGTTTTGCTTCAGCAGATCGTCATAGAACTTGTCCTGCGAGACCAGCCGAGGATTGTGAGAGGCTTCATCATCGATCTCGATAGCAACACGCGTTGCCCCGTTCTCCAGCACAAAATCAGCAAAGCGAGCGTTCTGATAAATGTCATAGAACGGGTACTGTGAATACAGATACCCAGCTTTTTCTGCGCCGAAGGTATCAGCGAAAAGGTCTATGAACAGATCCTCAGCCACACTGCCGGAGGCAGATCTGTATTCATGCATGGGAAATCACCTCAATCTTCGTAAACCTCTTTCAGAAGGATCCTCTTCTCAAAACCGCCTCGTTTTGCAGCTTTATCTGCCCTGACTCGCTCTAAATCTTCCAGTGTGTAACCACGAGCAACAGCTATAGCACGAATAACCTCAAGCAAATCAGCAAGCTCCTCGACATTTTGATCCTTAAGATATTCAGCAAGCTCCTCGCCCATCTTTTTATCAAGCATTTGTATGTATTCTTCTAGGGGAAGAATCTCCACAGAGCATCTGCGTCCAGACTGGCATATTATTTCAGGTATTAGATCTCTGACAAGCTTATTATATTTTATTACTTCCATATTCTTACAGCAGCTCAGCAATTACCCCAGCATCAGATAGTTGTTCTTCAGTGAATTGATCTACATTGGGATCTACATCAGTGATAGCCACCGGGACTTGCACTCGATCAGAATATGACGGCCAAATTTTGACAAATTCATTAAAAAGTTTTGTTGTCCTTTCTACAATGTGATTCTCATCCCAAACTTGGTCTTTTGAAGTACGATCAACTATTTCCCGGGTAAGGATAAGAAACGTATGCTGTCTATATCCGGTTCGGCGATCATCTACACCATCGATTTTTGTCATAAATTCGGCATTTTTTACTGATGAATTCAGACTGCTTTTCAGTAACGTTTTATTGCCGAGCGCTTGAATCATCGTGTTTCGGTAGAGTATCCCGTCTTCAGAATCAATTGGATATTGGGTACTACCATCAACAATCGGTACGCTCCCCCATTTCGGCTGCCACTTTTTAGGCATAATATGTTCCAGAGTATAGTTATACTCTAGGGCGTTTATATCATATGCCGTTCCTCTGCGTTTATGGAGTTCAATCCAGAAAAGGATCATTTTTGCGGCATCATCTTTGGTGTTCTGCAGATATCGTTTCACATCTGAATCTTGTAGCCCCGCATTTGCATTGCCGAGATCGCTCTGAATAAGGGAATCGATCCCAGATTTGATAATCTCGTAACATTTGCTTGTGTAATCGTGTGTCCCTTTTGAGGAAATCTTTCTCCGCATAATGAAGGATTCAAGAACCTGGAAATCTTCGAGAAGTATAGGATCTGATTCATTTTGATTTACTTGCCTTAGGCGCATAATTACATATGGATAAAACATCTGAACTCCAAATTTCTGGAGAATCAACAGTAATCCATGCACTCTGTCATCGTACTTAAAGTAGAAGCTTTCTTGTTCATCGTCGAGCGTCTTTTCTAAATCTAACACATATTTTTTAAAGATCTCTGCATATTCCTTTATCTCTTTTACCAAATCAAGTAGTTCAAGAAGCCCCATTTGTGCAGTTTCTCGATCAAATACATCTTCAAGCTTTGAGAATAAATCGCTGTTCTCTCCCCATTTGATACAGGCCACGCAATACAAAAGAAACTCTAAATTATTATGTTTTACATTGCCAAAAATGCGCTCTTTATCCCAAAGATCACTGACTTCTTCGTCTGCGCAAAAGGTTTGCTCCCAATTCTTTTCGTAAGACTTTATAGCTCGTTCGCGGTCATTTGTATTTGGCCTACACTTATCTAAAATACTCTTAAATAGATTGTTCTTGATAATATCTGCAGTACTGAGACGTATTCCGGCGCGGTTAATCGTATCAAAAATGGTTTGCTCGTTTACATCATCATGGCGAAGTGTAATAAGAACAATAACTTTTCTATTCCCATCAAAAAGGCAATTAAAGAGTTTTTTTAATTCGCTTTCACTACGAAGAGAGAGCTTTTCTCTGTAGTATTTATAACAACGCAAAACGTTACTTGAACTTTCGTTGATGGTATCTAAGTCAATCGCCGCTTCATCTAAAACCTGGGATTTAATTACAGTGTTATAATCATGTGCATCGATTTTTGAGTGAAGAATTCTAATGCGACTATCCTTAAAATCATCTACAGCGTTCACCCGATAAAACAGAATGTTTTCAATGTATGAACGAGTTCCGCTAGTTGGTGTTTTGCAAGAATCTGGCATACAGTCATATATTGCTTTTGCAAGTATTGTAATAGTTGTAAGGCGCTGCTGTCCGTCTACAATTAACGATTCTTCCCCTGATACTTCCTTCAGTATTACCGAACCCAAAAATGGCTTAACTGATGCATCCTCAAAACTTGATAATAACTCATCCCAGTTTTCTTCTTTCCAAACATAACGTCTCTGGAAAAATGGAACTGTTAGTTGTTTTTTCTCGCCAAGAAAATTTAGAGATTTATCTTTTGCTTCCATCTATGTATTCTCCTCTATAATTCATCTTGTGGGGTCACGGTTTGTTAACTCTCTTAGCATTTCAACGGCGTCATCATATGCCGATTCAGAAACGATGTTATCATTAACTTTAAGTTGAGAGCTTTCTGTATTGAAAACAGCTTTTTCTGCTTTCAATAAGGCTTTTTCCGCGGCTTCTAATTCATCTAGAGATGTGACTTCGTCCAAAACTGCTGTATTGGATAATTGCCTGCACGTATCCTTATAGGACTCAAATATATCAATCTGTTTTTCGGGCACTGCTAGATAGTGTTCTCGCTCTTTCTCTGTACTTTCTCCGCAAAATGTTTCCACTTCATCCAAAAACTTCAGATAGTCGAGATTTATGGAGTGTTTTCTTTCATCAAGCTGTTTTTGCATATAAAAACCTTCTTGAGGAGAATACCTGATAATAATAGCCGGAATGGTTTCAGCGTCTGCATATAACAATTCATCTAAAAAATCGGCATAATTAGATACATTTGTTGGTTTTATTAGCGCAGATACGCAGAAACTGTTTTCTTGTAAACTACTATAGCTACGAGGTGCTCCAATAGCAAAACCACTGATTAGCTTAAAAAAGCAGAGATTATTTGAAGAGAAAGCAACATTGAGTAGCTTTACAATTGCAGCAGAACAAGTATAGTAGTCCTCTTCTGAACAATTTAGTTCAATGAAATAAACGCAAGTGTTATCATTTAGCGTGCCAGATATAACATCGCCGGCGTTTGTCAACCAAAATAAATCATCAGAAGTAAATGCATAATTAGTTTTACTGTAGACCATCAACATTCTCTTTATGCCCATTCTGCTGGAAATATTATTTAATTGCCCAAGGCCCAAACCTTCCAGGAACGCTGCTGCCGCCTCTGCAGATAACTCGCTATCTGTAAAGTCTCGTATGAGTTCCTGTAATTCAAGCTCCCATAGAGAATAGCCGTCCATGCTTAACCCCTCAATAATGTCTCAATATCAACAGCCAAATCGTCAATATTTTGCTCCTCTTTAAATTCACTCACAAAATCAAACATTTTTCTGATATAATCATCATCTGTAATGCATGAGTTAACAAATGTATCGTATAATACATCTAAACCACCAAAAAAGTATGAAGTATAAAGCTCCATTCCTTGTTTCACATACTCTTCATCATTATCTGCTCTAAATGCCCAATTGATTTTCTCTTCTTCAGATAATCCTAAACTGTCGTCCATCAAGATAATAAGTCGGTATATGTATTTCAGTTTTGCAGCGTTCTTTATCTGTATTTCTGCTAACATACCCGCTGTGTCTTTTGAAGAGTCATTTTGATCGTATTGGCCTTTTTTGCCATTCAACAGCCCAATTATCGGCGCAACCATATATACGTAAATGTAGTTTTCAAAGACTTTAAATGTGTTTTTGCTGGTATCATTGGCGTTACCTGGGAGTTGAGAAAGGGCTTTCCAGTAAGTAGCATATTTCCCGTGAATCTGCATATCTTTGTCGAACATACTTTTGTACCTCCATTATCGGATATAAGAGATGGTGTCAATCTCTTTTCCCTCAGGATCCAACTGCTTTACAATTCGATAAGACTTACCAACAAATGGTGCCATAATATCTGACGCAGGTTCCCAGTCTTTTTGCATTACTGCAATAATTACTTGTTCGGCAGAAGCAGGGAGAATTTGAGAGATATTCCTAATGTGTGTTTCATCAACATTTGAAAAGGGGGCATCCATCACAAGCGGATAGAATTGTGGCCCAATATCCGCTTCTTTTGACTTATCTGATGTTAACGCTTCTTTAGCCAAATCTACAAGACCAGATACAAAAGCAAAGCTCTTTACAGCCTTCAAACCTTCTGATTCTTCAGTTGTCACATCAATGTACTTTACCCTGTATTTTTCATCAATTGCTATGGTTCGAGAGCCATGATACATTTTTGAGAAATTGGAATTAACCTTTTCCTCCAATCTCGTCCTCACGGAGCTTTCCCTACTATTATAGGCTTCTGCAATCCAATCGAAAGTTGCCTGCGCGTATGCGATATTGATTGTAATCTTTGCATTTTTTTCATTAGCCTTCCCGTATGACTCAAGAGCTTTTTCGTAATTGGCTATATCTTTCTTGCAAGAGCCAATGTTTTGAAGAAGGGAAGCCTTGCTTTGCTCAAATTCTTTTAGTCGAGTTTCAGCATTTTTATATTGTTTTTCAAGGAATCCAACATCTTTTGCGCCTTTTAATGATTCCTCCAGTGCATTTCGTTCATCAATGCGAAAACCAAGTTCTCGTTGGTCGTTTCGCAATGTCGAAAACTTACTTTGCATGGCATCGAAGTAATCGTCTGACGAAGAAATATATTCCATTGCTTGCTCGCGATATCTTCTTACAAGTGATCCAATTGATTCCGGCGGTTGCTTTGCTTTTTCTCGAAGTAAATTCTGTTCAGCTGCAGATCCTTCCGAAATAACAGTACCACATATACATTTACGTCTTTTGAGAATATAGTCAATCGATGTAGCAGTCATTTCTGGAACACTCTCGGTATCATCACTTGCATGATTCAACATCTGAACAGCCCTTTTCAATAACGGGAGGCTAAAGAAAGCAAATGAATTGCGGCTAAATACGGAAATGAGTTCTTTTTTATCTTTTTCTATTCTGGTTTCAAGATTTTTCGTAATAACATCAAGTTTCTCTCTACGGTGCTGGGCGGCTGCAGTCTCTTCGTTTGCTCTCAAAAGTGCGGCATATTTCTCCTTCTCTTCTTGATAGTATTCAACCTGTTCAGTAACGTTGTTTAATTCACTTTCACATTCCTGCAGTTGCTTTATAGCACCGTCAAGTTTTTTCTGGTTCCGAGCTGCTTTCTCATCTCCAGAGAAATCCATGCTTTTTTTCAATTTATTTATTACAGTTTTCAAATGGGACATAGCATTGCTTAATACATCTAGTCCCATTAGGCCTTTAACAGATGCTTCAATGTCTTCTCGACTACTGATTGCGCCGACACGTTCACCACCAAAGAAAAAATAACTAGAAAGCGCTCTAGGAAGAATTCTTTCAATGTTTGTATCAAAATCACTGCCAATTTGAGTTCGAGTTTGCCCGTCAGGCTGAAGATAATTAATATAGGCTTTTGAAACGGATGCTCGCACACCATTTCCAGTACAGGTATAAATCTGCTCACGAATTATTTCATATTCTATGCCCTCGTGAATAATCACAAGCTTGCCTCTGACACCTTGCGTTTCACCCATTTGCATCCCGTCAACAACATTTTTATTCAACAAGTTCTTGTCGTCGAACTCATTTTTGTTATAGAGGATCCATTCAAAGGCACGAATAAGAGTAGTTTTTCCTGAAGTATTTACACCAATCAAAACTGTCACATTTTTGTTTGGATCTGTAGAAAAGGTTATTGTTTGTTCGCCAATGTATTGCCTAAAGTTTTTTAAAACCAGTTTTTTTATCAGCATTTTCCGTCAACCACCTTTTCAATGTACTTACGAATAGATTCGGCAATGACGTCATTTGGATCTTTTTTAATTATGTTGTTTTTCTCAATCTCAATAACTTTGATTTTGATCATATTCAATTTCCTCTGGTCAAGTCTCTGATCACTCATCGAAGTATTCCTCCTCGGTAATAGTATCTAAGCCATACGTTTCCATTAGCGTCTTTATAAGTTTATCGGCTTCTGCTGGATTCTTGGATATTTCTCCAAACTCCTTCATCCTAATAATTTCTTTTTTTATTAGCGATAAATCATAATGGGCATTTTCGCTGGTGTTATTTACATACTCTATCGGAGTTGGCAGGGTAATAAAATCATAAATTGTTGCAAATGGTTTATTCGGAGCTTTGCGAAGAACACGCCCCCTTCTTTGTATATATTCTTTAGGGTTAGTGCTGCTCGCAAGAATAAATGCTGTCTTAATACTTGGAATATTGACACCCTCATCGAGACATTTTATCGCGACAATCGCTTGATAGGGATCTGCTTCAGCAAATTGCTTTTTGATCTTTTCGCGTTCACTTGCTGATTCGTTTGACGTAAAGTGTGTAACCTTCATACCCAACTCGAGACCGAGCATCTTCGAGACAGAAACAATCTGGCGCTCGCCGTCCTCATCTCTCTCGCTAATATCGCCAGAAAAATCAAAACTTTTCGTCGCACCGCAATAAACAAGAATGTGTGTTTCATGTTTATAATCTTCCATCAAGGTTCGTAATAGTTCTACTTTGCTTGACGCACCAGCAACAAGTCTCGCCCGTTCGATGAGGAGCTTCTTACCGTATTCGGTTATTTCATATGCACCATTTGGTTTTAAATGACACTGTTTAGCAACCTTTTTAGATAGCTCTCGATATAATTCGAGTTCGCTTTCCGTCAAATAAACAATCTTTGGAAAATAATAATATGGGGTTAACTTACCCTCTCTAATGGCTCTCGACAGATCATATTCGATGCACTTTTCGCCAAAATAATCATATAGGGCTTGCGTTCCGATAGGATCGCCATGTCGCTCCAGAGTGGCAGAAAGGGCCAACCGATATTCAATCTTTGGATTGAGCATGGTACGCAGATTCTCAGCGCCAAAATTGTGTGCTTCGTCAATCAACAATAGCGTATCTTGTCCTAATTTGTTCAATTGCTTCTGCACATATTCTGAAGAATACGTGGCATTTGTTGTAACAAAACAAAAAGACTTTATAACATTAAGTTTGAAGTCCATAATGTCGTTTGCCAAACGCATTTTCCAATCAGATTGTTTCGATGTAGAATAGCCTATTGTAGGACGCATATTGAATCTTACGATATCTTCAACCCATTGTTCAACCAAGTGCTGGTATGGACAAACAATTATGACTGCTAGCCGTTTGTTGTCCCTGAATAAGCGGACAACGGCGCCCAATCCGGTAAAAGTCTTTCCTGTTCCGGTTGCCATATCAAAAATGCCGCAATAACTATTCTCAGCCCAAGTATCAATTGCTTGTTGCTGATAATTGTGAAACGAAACGCCTCTCGGTATTGCCGGAATCCCTGGTATCAGGTGAAGTATTTCGTGGCTGTTCTCGAGCTCCACCTGATCAAGCTCGAGATTAATGGAATCCCTTTTATATGAGATTAGTTGGTCCTTCACGACTTTTGGAAAATCTACAACAGATACATTGTTTTCCCGATTTGCCCACAATGAATCAAAATCATGTTCAAGATCACGAACACGCGGTTTGTCTTCCTCTACAAGGGAGTTAAAAACAACAATTGATTCATAATTGTTATGAAACGCATTGATCGTCTCATTCATTGATCCGGTAAACGCCACCATATTCCCGATAGCATCGTAAATGAGTCCAATTTTTTCATGATACATGCCGTTTATCTGTTGAGGAGGCGTAAATGCAACTTTGATTTCCATTGCGCCAGATGCAATAAGCGTTGCCAACCAGTTGAGACGTTCTCTCTCAGAAGAATTTTGAGGTTCCTTGATTTCTCGAAGCAACGCTTGTTCTACAATAACCCTTTCCTCGTATCCCTTCTGTATTGCTTCAATGTCTTCCTCTGATAAGAGCGGGGATACAATAAATTTTATCTTTCCTGAATTGCGGATCAGGCCAGCTATCCCCTTAGACAATTCCACTAAAGCAGTTGATGAGAAAAACCCAACGGCTCTTTTATATAAGACTGATTGCTTAAGAATGGGAACATAGAACTCCCTAACTACATCGTTTTTGTTTGTTTTATAGCTCCGTAATATACTGAGGTCCTGGTATCCCATTCCAATTCCACTCCTTTATACAATCTGATAATCCATTCGATCAAGAGCTTCTTTGACCTTCTCTATATCAACCATATTTGAATAAACACACACACCACAGTAAGCTTTATCTTGCACTGGGGTTGGAACGATCTTTGTCGCAACCCCGATAGATTGAAGTTTTTCTTCTGCAGCGAACACATCGCTCGTCTTATAAAAAACTAAATACATGGTTCTATCCCTTCAATCACATTAACAAATTTGTCGATTTCTTGCAATGTATTAAATGCGCTTAAACTTACTCGAACTGCTCCTGTTTCTACGGTCCCAAGAGTCTCGTGAGCTTTGATTGCACAGTGGATACCACCTCGAACGCAGATTCCATGATTATCAAGAATTTGCACAACATCACTCGACGGTACGCCAAGAACATTAAAGCAAAAGGTTGAAACACGATCGTAATTTGGATTGTATACAATTACGCGTTCATTCTTCAAAAGCTTTTCTATTGCATATTGTACTAAACGGCGTTCTATCTCTTGATTCTTTTTTGCGGTTTTTTCGTCATACTCCAATGCCACTTTAAGCGCCCAGATTGCAGGCATGTTCAGCGTGCCAGACTCATAAGAATCGGGATATATTTCTGGATTTACATAGCTTTCTCCATGAATACCCGTACCTCCTTGAATAAGCGGAGTTAATCTTAGCCCATTTTGTGAAACCAATCCTCCAACTCCAGGAACACCCCAAAGGTCTTTGTGGCCAGTAAATGCAAGAACATCAATTTCATCATCAACCAAATTGATTAGTTTTTTCCCAGCTCCTTGAGAAGCATCCACAAAAACTGTTAACCCCAGCTGATGTGCCTTTTGACTCAACGCAGTACTAAAGACTCTTTGTCCCGTCAGATTACTTGCAAGCATTAATGCGATAAGCTTTGTGTTTTCATGAACATAGTTTTTTAAAACATCGCCAGAAGAGTACAGAACGCTCTCTGGCAGAACGCTATAGCTAATAACGCCTCTGTCTTTCAATGTTTGTAGTGGACGCAAAACAGCATTATGTTCATATGGGCTAATAATTACATGATCCCCCTTTTTCAGGTAACCATTAAAAAACAAATTGATTGCTTCCGTAGAGTTTTTCGTGAACACCACGCAAGAGGGATCAGTGCTTCCGAAAAAATGCGCAACCGCTTTTCTCGATTGGTAAAGCATTCTAGATGCTTGAATAGCTAATGAATAACTACCTCTTCCAGGGCTTGTACCAATTTCCCGAATAAAAAAGTCATAAGCTTGATAAACAGGTTCTGGTTTTGGTCTGGAAGTAGCAGCATTATCAAAATAGATCATGATGAAACCTCGAATTAAAACGTTTCTTCTTCCGGTGCCCTCTTTTTATCTGCAAGTACTTGGCATGTAATACATCCGTTATAAAACTTTGCAATGCATCGGTAACAGATGTTCATATTTTGAGGGCATTTTGACTCATCAACCGAATAACGCGTGTTTCCAATTGTGCTAATAGCATCATTCGGGCAGACCGAATCGCAGGCAGAACAACGGATACAATATTGATATTTACGCATCTGGCATTTCAATCGGTTCACAAGAAGTTGTACGTCCGTGGTTTTGGATGGTAATACCTTTAAGACTGGCGTCCCCCAAGTTATTACTATGTCGCATACTTTTCGCCGAGGATAAAGTAATTCTTTACCATCATCTGCAACGATCTTGCCCGCTCTTTCTGTTACAGAGATATATGTTGCATCTTCTTGATCAAAAATAGACAGTTCTCCAAAAGGTTTGATGAAGTCTAAAACATCTCGTTGGAGCTTCTTCTGTATAATGATGTTACGGGCTCTGTCTGACAGATTGCATGGAGTGTCTGCGATTGCCACATTCCTTGCAGTAAGCCCGCTTGCACCTTTACGTGTCTTCCACTTACCGTTTTCTATATAATCATCAATATCTGTTTTATTTGTCTTTTTTGCAAAGTCATATAGCACAGCTCTCCAGCGAGATGACAACTCCGGGAAATAAATATCCGTTAACATTGTAGACCAATCAGAGTTGTTTGGGCAACACCAGCATCCAACACGCTTATATCCCCAAAGATATGCTTCATTGAAGCGTACATCTTTTGATAATAAATAGAGCCAAACATCACAATCATCCCATTCAATAATTGGCATGGCATTAACTTGCGTTCCGATTTTTGAATGAGTCTGCGTTCGCTCATATCTCATCCTTTCTTTAGATTCACTATGCCGGATCCCCAAAAAAGTTAAGCTGTTTCCGACTAAATTCTGGAACTCAGTATTCAACGTTCCCGTCTTAAAGATAGTACAGCACCAACGTTCAAATTTACTGGGAGGGCCAAAAACACTGCAAAGCTTATAGAAATCCTTGTTCGTTTCGCTCGGCAGAAGGGGCGTAAAGGGGTTTTCTGCACGGAATACCTTTTGCACATATTGATATGTGCAAGGGAATTCCAGTGTTGTGTCGCCGAAATAGTGAATAATTGATTCATCCTGAAGAGCGTCTCTTACAAGGCGGCTAACTGCTGTAGAATCTTTTCCACCTGAAAAGGATACGGTTGCCATGTGCGTACCGGTATCCATATATTTTGTTTTTAGATCAAAAATATATTGTTCTGCTTCATAAACCAGTTCACCCAGGTGATTGGCATTTGCCGCAATATACTCTTCTTTACGGGGAATGAAGCATTGGTTGTCGATGCAGTGTCTCATTTCATCCGCGATCTGAAGATGTTTTTTTGCTTTATAAAACTCAACATATGGAAGCTTGACGCGTTTTCCGTCAATTAAATATTGGCTATTCCCAATATACCAAACACTTTTTTCCTCAATCTGCTCACAAAGAATCGCAGATAATAGCTTTTTCTCCTGGGCAAAAACGGGATTGCAAATGCCATTCGTGGCAACGATTTTGCATTTGGTTCCACATCTCGGGCAAAATGTTTTTTCTATTACTGGGATTCCGCATGAGTTGCACCAATAAATTGACTTTGACATTATTATTTACCTTCCAGAAAATCTTCCAAGATGGAGAGAATAATTTGAACCTTCTCGTCGTATGTGATAGACAAACCGAAATTGGAAAATGTTGAGAGGATTTTATTCTTTACTGTTTTACTTAGATTAGACAGCTCATCTCTATCAAATACAATTGACTTCTCTTGACCATTTGCTCCCGACAAAGTCATTCGAGTTTCAGCGCCAGACAATGTATCGGTTTCTTTGTACGCGTCCAGTTTTACTTTTATCTCAGTTAGTCTTTTTATGAACTCCTCATAATGTGAATCATTCCAATAAGAAAGCTCAAGTCCAGTTAATACTTTAGAGAGTTTACTCACTATCAGACAATCTGCATCATCTGTTTTAGCAGAACTTGCCAAATCCAAAAAAGCATTTGTATAATAGTCAAACGTTTTTTGCCGTTTTTTCGCCCACTCGTCTTTATATCTTGTCGATAATATCACGCCTAAAGCAGCATTTTTGGAACCTCCAAATATGTGATTGACTTGATTTGCAATCATTCCAGATAGGCGTTGGAGAATGCTTTCAAGTTCGTGCTTCACGTCTTTGATTGTATTTAGTCTTTCATCTAAGTTATTGCCGAAGCATTCAAGAGACGTTAGCAAAAACTTTGAGTAGTTTGTTGTCGTTTTTGCCATGAGTTTTCGGTATACTGATGCATTGGCGGAAATATATCTGTTTGTTGTTCGTGAAAACTTAGAGATAGTTTTATAGTGCTGCAACATTGCATCATAAATGGCTTTCACTTTGTTTTTTCCAAGAGTAACCTGATTAATATGCTTTGAAAACAACTCGGAAAGTGCGTCAAAATAATCTAACTGTTCTTTGGACCACGAGGCTATAGTGAAAGAATAGTCTTGTGGCCGCCGTATTATTTCTTCAAAAAGCTCAGCGGATAATTCTTGCTCAACACCATGGCTTGAAATAATTAATGACCGCCTATACGACATCAAAAAATGTGCAAATAAAACTGATAGATATCCGTCTCTAAGTCCATAAGGTGGCAGTTTCAATTCACGATACAATTCCGCAAACTCGACAACGCCCTCTTGAGCAACGGCAATATAACGAGTAAAGACATTATTGACCTCTTGCTGGGGCTGAATTCCATCGTTTAGTATGTTTTCATTGATTTCTTCCCCTGTCGGGGTTATATAACCATTCTTCACCAAGACAGACCTAATTGCAATATAGTCCGGAGAAAGCGTTTGAACACCATAGTATAACTCCGGCGCAGCCCCTGAAATCATACCATTTAGCACATTCTTTTTCGCAGAATTGATACTACCTGATACTGTGTTTTTGTTAATTAGTTCATTGTTAACGATCAACGTTTGTTCATAGGAATCACGCAGAATCCTACTAGCAAGGTTGGAGAGGTCATAACTTGAATGGACGTTTTCCTGCTTAATTCCACCAGAGAAAATGACAATTCCATCATCAAAAGTCGTATTCCATGAATTGATGACGCTTTTAATGACAGTAACAATTTCATCTGAATAATACTCTAGCTCTTTTTCAAACGCAGGATCTTTGCTGTTGTATTCCTCCTTTTTGCTTTCTAAATACTGAATAGCAATATACTGCTTTACGGCATGTACCAGATTGTCTGTATCTCTATGTGCAATTACGATACAGCGATTAAGCTGTAATGTTTTTTGTGCAACTACTTGATAATCCACATCTTCGTTTGTAATTAGAATTGCAAGAACCCCGTCATAATAATCGGAGAAACGACTAGCCAGTGATCTATATGTCAGCTCATTTAGTGTAGTAAAAATCGGCAAGAAAACTCGATTAATCTTATATTCTCGGTTATACTGGTTGGGATATAGAACGAAATTAGCAAAAACCTCGTTGAGTGTATCGAGAACAGCTTTCTCTTGTACTTGCCGAGTTCCTTCAATAATCAATTCTTCAACGTCAAAGATGCTCGCTTCAAAAAAATCATAACGATTATACGCCCCGGAGTATTTGATGATTTTTCTGTCGCATAGCCCCATCAAAGCATTTTCCAGTTCGCCTTCAGGAAGATCAATGACGCTGAGTATTGTCCGCTTATCTGCAACCAAAGCGCTCGAATCGTTGATAATACCAATTGCAGCGATTACTTTGAGAATTCTTGTTTCCGGAGTCTCGTCATATTCATTTGTATTATTTTTTGCTAATGCATGCTGTAGATTTCTATACCACTCATAGCTATTATCACTCTGCACTGACTTGATATTCGGTTCAAAATAATCGAATATATTGTCAATTCCCACAAAATGGAAATCATCTAATTCGTGGCTTTCCAAGAACCGATATAGACTATTCTCTTCTTTGCTTGCAAGATAAGTGAAAAATGTTCTCTCATTCTGTGCAACTTTTTTTGAAAGCTTATCTAACGCAAACAGGGAAATAGGATGCAAGGGAAAACCGTCCTCATAGGGATTCTCTTCTTGCACACCATTAATTTGAGATGAATGAAAGCCGGCTGCATCCCTATAAATCCGATCAAGCTCAGTTCGAAACCGTCCTCTGAATCCAGCCCAAAGAGCAGCATCTTTTGTAAGAATGCTGCTGATGAGCGATAGACACTGATCTTGTTTATCATTAATTGGAGTAGCTTTATAGCGCCCTTCAACTTTTTTCCATTCAGTGGAAATATTTTTTCCAAGCCGTTGTGTGTACTGACTTATTTCTTTGTGGGAAACGAGTATTACGTGATTATTTCCCGTTGCATGATCACAAAATTCGGCCAAATCCTGGACACTCTTAACTTTTATCTTATTAATATTATCCTCTAAATAGCGTCCAAATTCATCAAAAATGAATACAATTCCGCTATAATCCGCAGAGATCGTCAAATACGCTTGATTAATTGCTTCTGAAAGATTTGAGATTTCATAGACATAAGGAACACCATATGTCATCTCAGAGAACAAACGCTGAAACCTTTTTTCAGCACGCTTATCGTATTTTTTTAGTTGCGTTTCTAAGGTTTCCAGTTTGATCTTGGTGGAGCGACAGGCCTCTTCCAATCGCCTTCTTGATTCAGCTGCATTTTTCCATTGAGTAATAAGCTGGATTGCTTGATCAAAAAAAGTCTTGAACTGGACGTTAATGTCAAGACTATCCAGTTTTTTCTTTAGCGAAAAGTAAATACAGCGGTCAAAATCCTCAAAATCAAAAACAATTGGAATCACTAAAAACGGCTTTCGATTTGTATCTTGCACATATGTTGAGATATCGGCAGATAAACCTGCGTCATATCTTGTCAATCTGTCAATAAAGGTTTCAAAAGCAAAACCGTCTGTATGAGATTTACTAAGAATCAAGCTTAGTACTGTAAGAAAATGAGATTTTCCCGTACCGTAAGAACCATACAGTATACGTGAATGGTTTTCAGAACGTTGGCGTGTAATATCGGTAAAGTATTCTCTCAGAAGAGATGTAGTTGTATTATTCGGAATGAAGCGAAGAAGCTTCCGATCATTTTCAGTATCGAATTGTATATTTGCGGAATATGTGTATTCGCTCTCTTGTCGAATCAGATCACTATAAGGCATCGAAAGCTCACCTCGCTGTTTCTCGGTAATAGTTTTCTAAAATCTCATGAGTATTCATATTATCAAGCTGAATGTAGCGGTTTCCGAAATTATTTACTAGAACAATCTTGCCAGAGTTTTCAAGCCGCTGAAGGAGTTCAAGTAAGGATGAAAAACTTAAACTCATATACCGCCCAAGTTGCTTTTGACCATCCAGGAGAACCTCAATATCAATTTGGTGCTTTTTTTGCAGATGCTGTTGATTGTCCTTGATAATACAATACAAAGCTATTTCTTCAGGAATATCTTTTGCACTTATTATAGGCATCTCGAATATTCCCTTTCCAGAGTATTTAATTAGTCCGAGCGGAGAAAAAAAGGGAATTGTATCTTCTTCCATGATTTTTGCGAGATCAAAACGTTTATCGCTTACATAGGTGTTCTTGAAACAGTCAAATTCTTTTTCTATAGCTACTTTTTTGTTCGTGCCACCATTTGCTTGGTAGAAAGCAAAAAACGAATCGACAAACTTCTCTTTTGTAAATACTCTGTGCCCAAATACGTTGAATGCCCATTCCCACATTGTTGCATTGCTTTCATCACGCGCTATATTCCTGTGAAGAAGCCAAAGTGTTCCAAGGTCTCGGCAAAAAGGATCATATTCCTGAATGAATGATCCAAGTTCGCTTAATTCGTGTCTAACACCAAATTGATCTTTGTTTTCAACGGTTATACCAGTGGTATACGCCCAATATCGCATGGCTTTTACCATAACACGCCCTACGCCAAGGCAGTCCACGGCGTCGATTTCATTTGCAGGGGAGAAAACATAGGGCCTTTCAGTAATCGCATCAATTATTTTTGTCGGCCATCCATTCCGTAAATAGAATGAGCCATGTTTATTTATTTGCATTTGGACTATCTTCCTTTTTATGTTCTTTTGTCATTCCGATTTATAAATAGAATGCAGTTATATAGTATTCAGCAACAGTATTATTGCAACTATTCAGTCCTATAAATGAGACTTAAACAGAAGAAATATTTGTTTCAATAATAAATTCCATTATTTCACCTATATTTACATTTAACACAGTGCAGATACGCCCAAGAACACTCATTGAAACTTCTTCGTCTCTTCGAATTTTAGTCATTGTGTTTGGCGATATATGTGCTGCTTTCCGAAGATCTGCTTGGCTCATTTTTTTATCAACTAATAGTTTCCAAAGCTTATTGTAAGAAACAGCCATGACTCTTTCCCCCATAATAACTCCAAGAATACACGGATAATTATATCATACCACTTACTCAAACTCAATCTCTTTTTTCGCAATTGTTTGCGACCAAATCTCAGTATTCACAGATGTTTAAGAAACTCATGAATACTTCAGACGAATAGATTTGGCGTCTTCTCCACACTATGTCAAACAAACAAGGGCTGCTACCTATGAGAAAATTAAACCACCAGGTTACTTTACAATTCCCGGAAAACGTGCTATAGTGGGCACGGAAAATAAGGGCAGACGCCCGGAAAGGACACAAGAGAAATGATCCGTATTCAGAAGTCATGGATAAAAGAATATCAGGAACTTTCCCTGTGCGCTCGCGATTATGAGCCGCACGGTCCTTTTGCGTACCCATATGAGACAGAACCGAAGCATTTGACGCACCCGGAATAGGGAAACCCGGGAGCTTCAGGCCGCTTGTCTCGTGTGAGGCAGGCGGCCTTTTCACATACCTACGGTCCATTCGTAGTGGCCGCGCATGTGCCCTTTATGGGTAGACCCCAGCGGCCATAAACGCCGGAAAGCGCTTCGCGCTATGGCCGATGTGGTCATCGGCCACTACAGAACGCCTGTCATTCCGAGTCCAGTGCGCACACTGGGCGTGGGAATCCGCATCTCCGGCCCAAAGGAGAACGGATTGCCACGGGGCTTTCAGCCCCTCGCAATGACGCGATCAAGTCGGCAGCCGGCTCCGGGATGTGGCGCACACTGTGCGCCACTACACCGGACAGAAACAGGAGGAATCACCATGCTGGAAATCAAAGGAAAAGTCAATACCGCGGTCTGCTTTGCCAAGGTCATAGAGGACGAGGCCATTGAGCAGATCCGCCGGATGTGCGATTATGAATTCACCGCGGGCAGTCAGATCCGCATCATGCCCGACGTCCACGCAGGCAAGGGCTGCACCATCGGCACCACCATGACGATCATCGACAAGGCCGTCCCCAACGTGGTCGGCGTCGACATTGGCTGCGGCATGTACACGGTGCAGCTGGCCCAGCGGGAGATCGACCTGGAACGTCTCGACGAAGCCGCCCACTTCATTCCCTCCGGAATGAAGGTCTGGGATGGTCGGCAGGTCCGCTTCGACCTGACAGAGCTGCGCTGCTTCCGGGCCCTGAAGGACTCCCGCTATCTGGAACGCAGCCTGGGCACCCTGGGCGGCGGCAACCACTTCATCGAGGTGGACCGGGCCGCGGACGGGACCCTGTACCTGGTCATTCACTCCGGCTCACGCAACCTCGGTCTGCAGGTCGCTAACTACTATCAGAACCTTGCCATCGATCTGAACAAGGGCAAGGCCGAATACTTCGCCAAGCGGGACGCCCTGATCGCCGAATACAAGGCCGCGGGCCGCAGAACGGAGATCCAGGAGGCTCTGAAGCAGCTTAAATGGCAGGAGAAGGAGACCACGATCCCCGAGGACCTCTGCTTTGTCTACGGGTCCTATCTGGAGGACTATCTGCACGACGTGGAGATCTGCCAGCGCTTTGCCCGGCAGAACCGGGAGCTCATGGCCAAGATCCTGCTGGAGCGCAGCGGCCTGACCGCAGTCAGCGCCTTCCACACGATCCACAACTACATCGATACCGAGGAGCACATCC
>JAEEGL013375055.1_pt1 | contig 23047 bp, 17 predicted proteins | sample 9134231 | NCBI WGS metagenome assembly JAEEGL01 (sample SAMN16246548, study PRJNA631951) | gut metagenome | biome: gut microbiome; feature: rumen; material: fiber-attached | host: Bos | place: Iran: Karaj | collected 2018-10
AATCCGTTGACCGGCTCTTAAAAGAAATGAAGGACAAGGAGGAAGGCGCACGGCAAGCGGCGCCATGCAACATAGAATAATATCTGGAGGATATATGGAAAACGATATAGACGTAACTGTTTTAATAAATAGGCTACCCGATACAAAGTGGAAGTGCCCGCACTGCGGAAAAATGAACGACACAGCGCCGACGGCCGAGGAAATCTTAGAAGAGCATTTTAAATACATTGAGGATTGCCGGTGGTGCGGCTATCTTCATTCATGGGAACTGCGGTTGACTGCCGACTTTAAAAAGAAAGTGTTAGCACTTTTCGAGAATGGGGAATTAAAAAACTGATCATCACAAACGCCCGGTAAAATATATTGTTGGTTAAACGAAAAGAAGCTCCAAAAACGGGGCTTCTTTTCAACTCAATAATCAATCAAAACTTATAGGCTTTTTAATATATGTTACTTTGATATCATATCCTGCAGCATCAACAAGATTTACAAATGATTTGTTAATGATCTGGCCACTTATAGCGGTTGAGATTGTATTTTGTTTAATACCTGTTTCGGCTGATAAATCTTTTATCAGTTTACCGTCAAGCTTTAGCAGGCTTTTAAAATCTGTCCGAAAGTCATTTAATACCATAATTTCACCCCCTGTTTACATAAAGATTATCATAAATAATATGAATTGTCAAATTTGCCGCCCCGAAGGGCGGCGCCTGAGTTAGTCGAGGATCATAAAGCGCAGGTCTTTTTCGGTAACAAGTCTTTCATTTTCAAGATGCCATTTAAACTCAAAGTGCGGATTGTTGTCCGGGATCAAGTCGCCGTTTTCGTCTTCTTCAAAAACAAAATCGGATATTAAATAGCGGTCCTTATCGACTTGTTTTGTAACAAGGATAAAATTATCGCCGTTCATGCTATACGCAACATTTACTTTTATTTCGCCTTTATACATTTTGTGCTCGCTTTCCGGGCGGAACTCTTTCAAGCTCCGCCCTGTGTGATATTTACTGCGCCTGCTTTGTGATCCATTCCCAGCTATAGCCGATCTGAATCGGGATGTAATATTCGCCTTTGGTGTAACCGCTGCGAACTGTCAAAGACTTTGCTTTGCCGCCGTCCTGCCTGATCGAAACTTTACCGGGCGCAACCTTTACAACTTCAACTTTTACGTTTTCGCCGTGTCTGCCGACTGTGAACACGTCGCCGACTTTAAAGGGATGTTCTACTTTTTCAGGATCCCCGTGTGCAATAACTTCTTTTATTTCTGCAAACTGATATGTCAGGGCCATGCCTGTTTGCTTGTCCTTGCCTACGAAATTAACTTTGCCTTTGCGCTCAACGGTAACAGTCCATCTGTGGCTTGTCAGGCTTACAACGTCGCCCACGTTTATATTATCCTTTGTGAACTTGTAGCCGCCCTGCGCCTCAATCATTGCCGTATAATATGCGATCTTATCCGCTGCCTGCTCTGCTATAGTCTCGTAACGATCAAGGCGGGCCCTGATAGATTCCTCGTTATCCTCGATAGCTTCGCCCCAGTAACCTGTTAACGGTTCACCCTTTGCCAGCTTTTCAAGCCTTTCGTTGCAAACGTCAATGTTTTTCTTCTGGGCGTTTATATCGTGCTGCGCTTCCTTTATGCGGCGTTCGCAAAAGGCAACATCCTGCATTTTGCAGCCGGCAGCGGTTCGGCGTGCTGCTTCTGCTCTTTCCTGAAAGTATTCGCTCTTCTTGAACTCTTCAAAACCACGTTCCCAAGAGGACCACATCCTGTTGCGGCGGTTAGTGAACGCTCTACCGGCGGAAGTGTTTATATTGGGCTGTGTGAAAAATGCAATATCGCCGTGCATGTCTTCAATAGGCTTTTGCAATGCGGTGCCACGTGCGGCGGCGTTGTCGCTGTAACCGTCGTAACGTTCCGCTCTGGCTTCCGCTCTGGCCTGCTTTGCTTCCATTTCTGCCTCGAAAGAGTGCGTCCCGATCTTACCGGCGTTTTCAAGTCCGATCTTCTGTGCTACCTGTTCCGCCCTATAAAGGGAAGGGAATTTACAGCGGGAAACCCAGCAGGATCCTGCACGGCTAAAAAGGAAGTTAGATTTGATCTCGCTTTTCTCTGCATCTGATAAAGCTTGATAAGTAGCTTTGTCAAAGTGCAATTCCAGTTTGTTAGTTTCCATGTTTGTTACGTAGTAGTTATTCATAAATAACCTCTTTCTCCCACACTCGGCAGCGGGCGCCTTGATTATTGAGTTAGCTTTTTGAAATCTGTTTGGATTCCTTTAGCTTGACTTTATGATATCATAAAAAATATGAAATGTCAATAGCAAAATCAGAAAAATTATGAAATTATTTTAGCGGCAGACGGGGCAAAAAGGGAAAGCAAAAACCAAAACGGAACCAAAACGCAACCAAAATCAAACGGAAACGGGCGAAAATCCAAAAATTATTTTTGGTTTTGGGTTAGAAACCGCTGCCGAGGCTGTGATAATATGAGACTTGGAAAGGAAACCAAAACGGATGGCCGAAAGAAGAAAAAAGAAAAAAATAATAATCCCTTATGAGCAAATCGAAAGCGATTATTTATCATCAAATATCACTTTGCGAGAGCTGGCGAGGTCTTACGGCGTCCCGTATGGCACACTATACGATCATGCAAGGGCGGGGAAATGGGATGAGCGCCGGCAGAAGGCGCACAAAAAGCGAGTAGAAAAACGGATCAAGGAAGAAGAAAAAAAGCAAGACCGATCATGGGAAAGCCTACAAGATACGATTAGAAACGCTTTGGTCGATCAATGGATCCGGCTATTGGCTGATGATAAAATGCACCTGTCCGCCGTTGCCAGCTTGACGAAAGCGACGAAGGATGCAAGGGAAATGGGCGTTTTCGGCATCACCATTGACGAAATAAAGAAGCAGACCGAAGTAAACAAGCTAAAGCAAGAGATCGAAAACAGCGACACGGCGAACAATACCGAAATAATAATAAATGGGGGTGGTGATTATGGCGTATAGGGCCATAAACCTCGGAAGACCGAACCCAAAACAGGACCTTGCACTAAGGGCAACACAAAAACATGTTTGTTTCGGTGGGGCCCGTGGCGGCGGTAAGTCGTGGATGATCAGAGCGAAAGCAATTATATTGTGTTGCAAATATCCCGGCATCAAGTGTTTAATTGTCCGCCGCACATACAAAGAAGTTGTTGCAAACCACATTGAGCCGTTAATGACTTTATTAGCTGGTTTTTGCCGCTACAACAAGAGCGAAAACAGGATTATATTCCCGAACGGCTCGCAGATCATCTGTGGCTATTGTGATAACGACTCCGACGCCCTCAATTATAGGGGTTTGGAATACGACGTTATTTTTATTGACGAGGCGACGCTTTTAAAAGAAACATGGATCCGGCAAATCGCAGGTTCCTGTCGTGGCGTTAACGGGTTCCCGAAACGGGTTTACTACACCACCAACCCCGGCGGACCGTCGCACGGGTATATAAAGCGGCTTTTCATAGATCGCAAATTTGAACAGGATGAACACCCGGAAGAGTATGTATTTATACAGTCACTTATAACGGACAATAAAATCCTGATGGAAATGGATCCCGATTACGTGCACACGCTCGAAAGTCTGCCAAGGGTTTTAAAGGAAGCATGGCTTAACGGCCGTTGGGACGTGTTCGAGGGCGCCTATTTTGAAGAGTTCCGCACAACGCCCGATCCGCAGTTGTGCGCAGAGCATCATTTGACGATAGAAGAAGCCGAAAAGCAGCATCTTTGGACGCACGTTATAAAGCCGTTTTCGGTTCCGCAGTCGTGGAACGTTTACCGCTCGTATGACTGGGGGTACGGAAAACCATTTTCCTGCGGCTGGTATGCCATCGATTTTGACGGTTGCATGTATAAAATATTAGAGCTGTACGGATGCACGGGAACGCCAAACGAGGGTTTAAAGTGGAATAATGACGTGCAATTTAAAGAGATACACCGCATTGAGACGGAGCACGCACTTTTAAAAGGGCGAAACATCCTCGGCGTCGCCGATCCGTCAATCTGGGACGGTTCGAGGGGCATATCGGCAGCGGACACGGCCGAAAAATACGGCGTATATTTTACGCCCGGAATAAATGATCGTGTGCCGGGCTGGATGCAGGTTAGAGAGCGCCTGAAATTTGACGAGAACGGGCGAGCAATGCTTTACTTTTTCGACACGTGCAAAGACTCAATTAGAACAATCCCGCTAATGATGTTTGATAAACACCGTATAGAGGATTTAGACAGCGACCTCGAAGACCACGCCTGCGACGAAATCCGTTATATGTGTATGTCACGCCCGATCAAGCCGAGGGAGATCGTCACAAGCTCGAAGCCGTTCTATGATCCGCTGAACCAATTTAAAAAATAACATATATAACCGACTGCCGAAGCGGCAGCGGCAAAAGCAAAAAGGAGTAAAAACGCATGGCACAAGGTATTGTAAGACCGGGGATGATTAAAGAAGCTTCACGCCCCATAGCAGAAGAAGCAATTTTAAAAGGTGATGCGGGGCAGAACACGCAGCCCGCTGCCGACCTGCAGCAAAGAAAAATAGGCCGTGATCAGATTTTGAAGGCAACCGAGATTTTGAAGAAGTACAAAGAAGGCAAAGCCACGCTCGAAGCGAAGATCACGGAAAACGAACAGTTTTGGAAGCTCCGCCAGTGGGGCAACGTTTCAAACGACAACAAAACCGAGTATATGAAATCAACAACTTGGCTTTGGTCTTGTATTCAGGGGCGCTACTCCGACGCAATGGACAGTTTCCCGACCTGCAATATTAAGCCGAGACAGTCAGACGACAAAGCACAGGCTAAAATGCTTTCCTCTATCGTTCCTGTCGTTTTGGAGCAGAACAAATACGAGGAAACCTACAGCGACATTGCATGGTATACGCTAAAGCAGGGCGGATCCATTCAGGGTATTTTTTGGGACATTACGAAACACAACGGCCTCGGCGATATAGCGGTTAAAAAGATTGACATTTTAAATGCCTTTTGGCAGCCCGGCATAACGGACCTGCAGCAGTCGAGACACTTTTTCACGATAGAACTTGTTGACAATGAAGTGCTCGAACAGCGCTTTCCTGAAACCGTCGGACACTTAAACGGCAATACCGTAAATGTGGCAACATATATTTACGATGATAAGATCGATACAAAGGAAAAGTCCGTCGTTGTTGACTGGTACTACCACACCGAATACGGCGGCAAGAAAGTATTGCAGTTTTGCAAGTTTGTTAATGATGTTGTGTTGTTTGCTTCCGAGAACGAAACGACGCCGCCCACAATTATAGATCCTGTAACGGGCCTGCAGGTTCCCCACGGCGAAAGCATGGCACAGAGGGGTTATTATGATCACGGGTTATACCCGTTTGTTGTAATGAACCTTTACCCGATTGAGGGTAGCTTAATCGGCTACGGCTTAACGGATATCGGCAGAAGCACGCAGTTAGACATTGACACCCTTAACAATGCAATGGTAGAAAACGCCGCAGAAGGCGCAAACCCTCGCTATTTTGTAAAGGCCAACTCACAAGTTAATTCTGAGGAGTTCCTCGACCGCAAAAAGAAGCTTGTCAAGGTAGAAGGAAGCCTCGACGAACAGAGCCTGCGCCCGATTGATACAAAGCCGCTGGATGGCAACTACATAAACTTTTTTAGCATAAAAACCGACGAATTAAAAACGGCGACAAGTAATCAGGACGTGCATAACGGTTCAACCTCATCCGGGGTGACGGCGGCTTCCGCCATTGCGGCCTTACAGGAGGCGGCGGGGAAAAATGCGAGAAGCTCGAACCGTGAATTTTACAGAGCATACAAAGAAGTTGTATATCAGGTAATCGAGCTTATAAGGCAGTTTTACGACTCGCCGAGGGTATTCCGTATTGCTCCCGACGCCGCAGGGAATGAAGAATTTGTCAACTTTGACAATTCCGGCATAGTCGGACAGCCGCAGATCATAAACGGAATTGACATGGGGCTTAGGCTTCCTGAGTTTGATGTTGATGTGACAGCGGAAAAAGCCTCGCCCTACAAAAAAATGGAAATGAACGAGTTAGCGCTAAACTTTTACGCACAAGGGTTTTTCAATCCACAAATGGCGGATCAGGCCCTCGCTTGCCTTGAAATTATGGATTTTGACCACAAAGACCTCGTTGTTTCAAAGATACAGCAGAACCAGACCTTGCAAATGCGGCTTTTGCAGTTTGAACAGCTCGCACTTGAACTTGCGAAAAAAAGCGATCCTTTACTCGCTGAGCAAATCGGCGCAATGATTCTGGAAGAAAGCGGCGGGCAGGCTCCGACAGGGGCAGCGGTTATAAATCTTGAAGACGAAGAAAACCCTGCGGGCAACGCAAGAGTAAACGCAGCACGGGAACAGGCCATAAATAATACAAAGGTGTGAAAATGGTTGTATTTGAGATCACGAAAAAGAGCATAACGGCAAACGGCCACGCAAGCGAACAGCTTATTTGCAACTCAATATCTGTGCTTCTGTGGGCGCTTGCCGTGAGTTTGGACAAAGCAAACGCAAACGGGCTTGCCGTGGAAGAGGGCAACGGCTACCAGCAGATCAGTTACGAACCAACGCCGGAAACAGTACCGATATTTGATGGATTTGTGGAGTGCATACGCCAAATTGCGAGCCAGTACCCAAAAGAAATGGTTGTTTTTGAAAAAAAGTAAACTTTTTTCGGAAATGGGTTAGAAATTAGAAAATCGTTTGTGATATGCTTAAACCATCAAGAACCGCCGTGATACTCGGCAGAAGGGATAACCTATGAAGGAATACAAACTTTTATTGCTCCGTTTTGGCGAAGGTGGCGACGGAGCCGGAAGCGCAGCCGGCGAAGGATCCACAAGCGGGGCAGATTCGGGCGAAGCTACAAACATTCCCGCCTCTATCCCCGAAAGAGGCAGAAAACTTTTTGCCGAAGTGATGAAGGAGAAAAGCGCAGCTCCCGAAGAACCGAAAGCAGAGGTTAAAGTCGAAGAGGTTGCCAAAGCCCCTAAAATGACTTACGACGAAATGATAAAATCCGAGGACTACAAGGACGCACACAGGGCCTATATGGAAAAGGCCATAAACGACCGCATTAAAAAGTACAAAGGGCAGGAAAAGAGCTTAAAAGAAGCTATGGGCCTTTTAAATACTATCGGCACGAAGTACGGACTTAATTCCGAGGATGAAAACTACATTGCGAAGTTGACAGAAGCAGTAGCAAACGACGATTCCTATTATGAGAAGTACGCCGAAGACCACGACATGACGCCTGCCGAAGCACGCAAGCTTGTAACGCTTGAAAGACGTGTCAAAGAGGCGGAGACCGAAAAAGCGAACCTTCTGCAGGAAGAACAGCAAAGAGCACAGTTTGAAGTTGTACGCCAGAACGCAGCAAAGACGCAGCAATTATATCCGGGTTTCGATCTGGCAACGGAGATAAGCAACCCTGCATTTATGCGAATTTTGGCTTCAACCAACGGTGATACAACCGCCGCCTACGTGGCAGTGCATCACAATGAAATCATAAAAGGTGTTGCGGCAACTGCCGCACAGCAGGCAAAGATCGCCACGGCAAACACAATTGCATCTGGGACACAGAGAGTCCCGGAGAACGGAGCAACGGCAGCGGCGCCTGCGGCATCAATAAGTGCTTTTCCTGACTTCACAGCAATGGGACGTGAACAGCTTGCGGAGTGGGCCGAAACACAGCGCAGAAAGCTCGCAAGCAGAAAATAATCAAATACCGACCGCCGACAAGTGGCGGCCGCTGACCTTTAAAAACTAAAGGAGGTTAATATGGAAAAGTATAAACTTAATCTTTTAAGATTTTCAACAGACGTTAACCCCGTTAACGTTACAACACAGACAAGCCCTCAGTCGATGGCGCCCACCATGAAGACTTTCTACGAAAGAACACTTCTGGAAAACGCAAGGGCAGAAATGGTTTTTTCAAAGTTCGGTAAACATGTTCCCATGAAGGGCAACAAGATCGAGTTCAGAAAGTTCAACACATTCCCCAAGGCACTTGTGCCGCTCACCGAAGGTGTAATTCCTACCGGCCAGAATTTCGGTATGACTTACATTGAAGCAGACACAAACCAGCACGGCGATTATGTAGCACTTTCCGACCGCCTGCAGATGGAAGCATTTGACGATGTAATTTACGGCGCAACCGAGGAAATGGGCGCAGCAGAAGGCGAAACCTACGATATCCTGACAAGAAACAAGATCATTGCAGGAACAAACGTTGTATACGCTGACTACAACGGCACACCCGCAACCACAAGAACGGGTATTACAGTAAACCACAAGCTTACACCCACCCTCATTAACAAGGTTGCCACGTGGATGAAAAAGAACCACGTTCCGAAGGATAACGGCTACTGGGTATGGCTCATCCATCCCTCACAGTCTTACGACCTGAGAGAGTCCAGCGAGTGGAAAGAGTTCCACAAGTACGACGACGTTACACCCATTTTCAAGGGCGAGATCGGAACACTTCACGGATTCCGCTTTGTTGAAAACACCAACGTAAAGGTTTACAAGGGTGCGGATCTTGCATCTGACTCCAGAACAGTTTTACTTAACGGTGCAGTTTCGGCCGGCGCTGCAACATCCATCACAGTTGACGGTGGAACCCTTACAAACGACTCCATTAAGGGCAGAGTTATCCTGTTTGGTAACAACAAGGTAACAGTTACAGGAAACACCGCAAGCACAATTTCCTTTGCATCGACAGTTCTTGAGGCAGTTGCAGACAACACACCTGTTTATCCCGGTGAAGGTGGCGCAGCAGGCACAGCGGTTTATGCTTCTCTTGCACTCGGTAAGGACGGCTACGGCGTTCTTGATCCCGAAGGCGAGGGCATGGAAATGATCATCAAGGACCGTTCACAGATCGGCGGACCCTTGGAGCAGTTCTCTACCGTTGGTTACAAGTTCAACCACGGAGCTATTATCCTGTATCAGGAGAGGGTTCTCAGAGTTGAAACCGGCTCTTCATTCGGAGACGACGACGAAGAGAATTAAATTAATTTTTCAGCCCGTGGGAGTTCGCCACTTCCACGGGCATTAAGGAGAAAAAATTATGGCAGACAAAACAAAAAAGACTGTAAGCGAAGACGTTGAAACCACAGTAGCGGAAGCTACAGAGAAGATTGCAAAGGCAGAGGAGAGGCCCAAGAAAGAATACGTTGAGTTCAGAGTCCCCCTTAAAGGTAAGGAACAGACAATGTTTGTCGGCGTAAACTTCAAAAACTGGATTTTGAAGCGTGGCGAATACGTGAGAGTGCCCAAGGAAGTGTATGAGGTGGTTATGAACGCCGAACGTGCAGAAGAAACCGCAAACGCTTTCGCACAGGCAAAAGAAGATGCTTACTATGAGAAGGCAGCAAACCCGACTCAGATGCATTAGATTTGAATTGAACGGCTGCGAAGCCGTTCTTTTTCTTTAAAGGAGAAAACAATGACGATTCGAGAAGCAATAGACAGGGCGGACACAATAAAGCCGAACCAGTACCCCGATGAATTAAAAATACAATGGTTGTCGGAGCTGGATAACCGAATTTATAATGATCTCTTTCTTACACATGAGGACAACCCCTATTTGGATATAGAACCGCCCGAAGAAGGGGAAGAGGATCAGCGGCTTATATTCCCGTACACCGACGATACAAAAACATTGCTTGCGGATCCGCCTTACGATATTTTGTACCCGTCATACCTTAAAGCAAAGATTGATGAAGCTTTAGAAGAAATGGGACGTTATCAGCACTCCGCTGCCATGTATAACAGCCAATATCAAGACTACGCAAGATGGTACAACCGCTGCCATATGCCTATACAGCCGGTATTAAGGAGAAAAGAATGTTATTGCCAAATCTCACCGATTTAAATACGCAAAAGCAAGAAAGCATAGTTCAGTTTACGGGAGTAAACAAAACAAACGAGTGCACAAGCAGCGAAATGCGATCAATGCTTAATATGTCGTTAAAGGACTTTCCGCACCTTTCAACACGCCAGAAAAGAAAACTTGCGAGCCTTAATCTCACAGATATAAGAGGGATTGCTGGCGGCGAAAAGCTCTATATCGCAACGAAGACAGGCGTTACGATCATAGCGAAGAACGGAACCACCACGACGATAACAGGCGTATTGAACAACAAAAATAAAAGTATTGTGAAGATGGGCGATTATGTGTGCATTTTCCCGGATAAAGTCTTTTTTATGGACTCAGGCGACAATGCACTATGGGAAATGGAAAGCAACTACGAGACTACCAGCGTTACTTTTTCTTTGGCAGACAACAAAGGGCAGGCGATAACATACCATAATGCGGCATATTATGATAACCATGATCCGCAAAACGGCGACTACCTGCTTACAGAAGTTGACGGCAAGGCAGAATTACAGCAGTATTCCTCGACAAGTGGCACATGGACGATAATAACAACGTCGTATATTATGATCACGGCTTCAAATATCGGTCTTTCAGTCAACAAAAACGACGGCGTTAAAATCTCTTTGGACCTTGGTAATAACACATGGGAAGAAGTAGAAAAGGTTCTGCCGAACGTCGAGAACGGCGTTCATTATGCCACATATCCTGTAAAGGACGTGACAAACAATTCAATCACAATCGGCGGTCTTTTGTCGGCAACAAAGGCGCTTACCGGCGTTACCTTTAAAGTACAAAGGCAGGTACCCGATATGGCATATATCACCGAAGCTAAAAACAGGCTTTGGGGATGCAACGCCGAAGGAACCGAAATTTATGCATCGAAGCTGGGCGATCCTACAAACTGGAATTGCTTTGAGGGCATTTCCACCGACTCATGGGCGGTAACAATCGGCTCCGAGGGAAAGTTTACGGGCGCAATAACATATCTGGGCTACCCCACTTTTTTCAAGCAAAACTCACTTGTGAAAATTGCAATATCCGGCAGCGGGGCACACCAGACAAAAGAAACGATGTGCCGTGGAGTGCAGGACGGTTGCGCAAGGTCTTTGAGCATCGTAAACGAGATACTTTTTTACAAGTCACAAACTGAAATTGTTGCTTACGATGGATCCCTGCCGCAGACGATATCAAAAAAACTTGGAGATATGAGCGGCTTTACTGAGTGCGTGGCCGCCAGAAATAAAGATTGCTACTGCATAACGGGCAAGACGTACAGAAACGGCGCATACGAAAACCAAATGTATGTTTATAACGCCATTAAGGGTTTGTGGGTAGAAGACGACACAACGCCTTATACGTATATGAGCACATGGAATAACATTTGCGTGGGCGTCGTTAACGATAATGTGCATTTGTTTGAAGATGGAAACGCAATTTCAACCACAGATGAAGGCGATTTTAAGTGGTACTTTGAAAGTGCAAAGATGGACTACTTTACGCCGGATGCGAAGTACATACACAAGATTGTTGTAAAGGCCCACATGGGCGCAAAGGCAAAAGCGAGGGTATGGATCGCATACGACGACAACCCGCCTACAAGGCTTTTTGAAATGAGAGCAGCAGGAACAAAGGTTTATCCGCTTACAATCATACCGAGGCGGTGTGATCATTTCAGTTTGAAAATTGAAGGCGAGGGCGACGTAACAATTTACCAGATAGTCAGAGTGTTTGAAACAGGGAGTGATACATATTGAATCCTATTCTCATTTCACCAAAAATTGAATCAGACCAGCCTGTTAGCGAACAGCTCCGGCAGATGAAATCATATCTTTTTCAGTTCAAAGAAGAAGTAGAGTTTCTTTTGATGAACGTTGACTCTGACAATATATCCGAAGCTTACAAAGAGGAAATGTCAAGAAGGTTTGCTGATGCAAACAGTGTTTCAGAAATTTTACAGACTGCCGGAATGATAAAACTGCAGGTTGAAGGGCTGGACACCTCCGTATCATCACTTTTGGTAGACGTAAACGGCATTAAAGGCGAAGTGTACGACTCACAAGGGCACTCAGTTATTAGTCAGATGGCAGGTGAGATTGCGCTTAAAGTTGATACTTCCAACTATACGGCGTCGGTTATAGTTTCAAAAATAAATAATGGTTCGGTTAAAATTAACGCCAACAAAATAGATTTGAGCGCACTCACAGAAATTTATTTGTCGGCGGGGGAATCAGACTTACACCTTACCGGCACGGGAATGGCTTTATCAAGTCACGGCGCCCCGGTTTTTTCAGTAAATCTTACCGGGATGTATGTTGGAGCGGGATCGCACGAAATAGCTGGATCTCTTGATGTTGACAGCCTGAGTATTGCCGGTACAAGTTTTCCAGATGAACTTATAGAAGGGAAAGAAGGCGGCACACCTGAATGGATTAAATTTGATGAGCTTTACCCTTCTGATTGGGTATGGGCAGTAGATATACCAGAGTAGGAGGACAAAATGTTTGAAGCTTCAATGAGAAGGGATTTGTATCAAAAAATAATAGAAATTGTCAATGGAGTACCGCTTGACAATGAAAGTAAAGCACTTGTGCTATACAAGGCATACAGGGAAGCACAGGATGTTGCTGACCTTGCAGTTACGCAGGAAATCAAAACGGCCAAAGAAACGATAGCTAAGAAAGAAAAGGAGAACAAAGATGCGGATTGATGAAAAGGCCCTAAAGAAGTTGTTGGAAGAAAATAGCAGAGCAGCAGATGCGAACGCTATTTTGCAAAGAAACCGTGACATTGTACTTGGTGTTAATCCGTACAGCACGTCCACAGGAATAGATGCTGCGCTTCAGGCGAGTGCGAATCAATTCAAAACTGTTCCTGATAAAAGTGTTATGCCTGTTACCACTTTACGGCAATCCGAAGAGCGAATCATGCCCGATCCGAAGCCTAATTCGTCTAATGAATTTACGCTGTCAGAGTTTTTTGAGGGAATTGGTAATGCATATAAAGCCGCTCCGAAGACACCATCCCATCCCGGTCTTGGGTTGAGCGTTTTGCCTTCCGGCGAGGTAAAAGAAAGCACTCCCACATCAAATCTTTATCTTGAAGCGTTCAAAAACATGCCGAAAGTTCCTTCACATCCCGGCCTTGGGTTAAGCGTTCTTGGTTCTGGGAAGGAAAAAGAGCCGGAAGCACAGACGGATGAAACGCTTACGGACGAACAGGCAGCAAGCAGAGCGGCATTGTTTGATCCTTACAGCGCTACAGCGGGGCTTGATGCAGCAATCAGAAACACGACTCAAAAGCCCGAAGCGGAAAAAGAAACAGGCAAAGAAGAAGCAGCGCCCGAAGAAACGACACCCGAAGAAGAAAACAACACTATCCCTACGACAACGGGCGGATCAGTCGTATACGATGCAGAAAAACGTATTTCTGAAATGTTAGACAAACTCAGGTCTGGGCGCACATCGTATTCAGACAGGCTTGACGAAATGCTTAATAACCTTATGAACAGGGAAAGCTTCAGGTATGATCCTAACGCCGATATGCTTTACCAAAACTATCTGGCGGGCATGCAGAACGCAGGCCAGATGGCAATGAGAGACACGATGGGGCAGGCGGCAATGCTTACGGGCGGATATGGATCATCTTATGCAACGGCAGCGGCAAACGGAGCATATAACAACTACCTGCAGAAAGCGAACGAAGCACTTCCTGATTTTTACAATATGGCCGCAAATGCATATGATCGAGAAGGCGACAACCTTATTTCGCAAATAAACCTTCTCAGGAATCAGGATAACGAAGAATACAACCGTTATGTAGACGCTTTGCAGGCGGAAGTTAATAGAGACAATGAACTCTACAACCGCACGCAGGCCGACTATGAAAATCAGATACAGGCCCTTAAATCGGACTACGAAAACCAGATCAAAGCACTTGAAGCGGCTACCGCCGGAATTAACAATATGACACCCGCACAGGAAAATTCCGTTATGAGCGGCGCTCTTAGCGCAGCGGAAGGACAGGGCGGAATGGAAGCCGTAGAAAGATATCTTTCAGGGCTTACAGGCTATAATCTTTCACCCGATTTTGCGGACCGTGTGAGACAATATGTTGAGCAGCACACAACCACAATTAGGGTTGTAAAAGACAAGCGAAAGAATAGCAAGGACGTGTTCACCGACGGAACATACGACGAAAACGGAAAGTTGAAGACGTGGACGGCAGAAGAGCTTTTTAAACAAGAGGCAATCACAAAAAAGCAATATGAAGACCTCGAAAAGGCGGACCTCAAGGAAGGAATGACTTATACTTTACTTTTTTAAAGGAGATCGAACATGACGATTGAAGAAAGGCTCGACAAGAAAAAGAAAGAAACTTTAGGTTTGTCAATCGACGAAAGGATCAGGCGTAGGAAAAATGCTGCGCCTGATTTGTCGTTGACGGACACAAACAGGGATAATCCTATTGTTTTTGAAGACTCAAAGGAAATAATGCGATATATGCCTGTAACAGAAAATCCTGACTTTGCCGAAAAGTCACAGTATGCCGGAAGCAAAGACAGCGACTATATGAGCACTTCAAAGCTTTTTGATACAAAGGGTTTCAAAAAGTTAAGCGACGTTGTAGAGAAGATCGGGAACGCTTTTAGCGGAAACAGCATTGAAAACCTGTACAACGAAATTAACGTTAAGAAGCAGAGCAACAACCCTTTTGATAAAGTCGGGGATATGTTAAAGTCGCATCTGGGGTATGAAAATTCGCCTGCCGACGTTATGACGGACAACGAAAAAGCACTGTTCAACTATTACTATAACACAGGCGACTACGACACGGCACAAGACCTTTACAACAGCATTTCAAGCGAGCTTACAGACAGAGTAAGGGCTTTACAAGCAGACAAGGCAAATAAGAACATTAACAATGCGCTGGACGTTGCGGCGGTATGGCCCGGAACTGTATTGCCTAAAATTTCTGCAGGGCTGGGGCAGGTTGGTTTAGGTGCAATGTCGGGGCTTTATGAAGCTGTGACAGGCGGCGATCCGCTTAAAGCGTGGAACGACGTGGCAAAGTATAACTTTATGGGTTCCAACGCTACAGCACAGTTAGCGGCAGCGGGTAATAAGATCGGAGAAGCTACGGGATCAGAAACGCTTGTGCCTATGGCATATCAGGCGCTTACATCGGTTCTTGATAGCATGGTAGCGATGGGGATTGGTTCCACGCTGGGACTTTCCGAAATGGCACTAAAGGCTTTAACAAAACTTCCCATGAGCGGAAACGTAGCAATGCAGAAATCACTTGAAGTTTTAAGCAACGGCGGAACGCAGGAAGAAGCGGCTCTTTCCTCTTTAGCTTCCGGCGCAGTTTCGTACATTGCTGAGTCACTTGGAACCGACACAATGTTTGATATCCTGACAGGCAAACTCGGAGCAAAGACCGCAAGGGAATTTATTATAAAAGCGTTGATATCATCTGCGGGCGCCGAAGGTCTGGAAGAAGGAGCCGAAGATTTAGGCAACCTTATTACAGACTATCTTATTCTGGACACAAATAAAGACGGCGCAAAATCTGAATGGGCGCAACACTATGACGAACTTGTGCAGAGCGGATTAGGTGAAAATGAAGCGAAAGCACAGACTATAAAGGACTTTGTAAAAAATGTGGGGCTTGATATGTTTGGCGGCGCCCTCGGCGGATTGTTCGGCGGCGGCATCGAAGCTGGCCCCGGATATTTCAACTACAGGCAGAGCGGGCAGGCGATTAAAAACAGCGGAAATATCGAGCGTTTAAGCGAGCAGCTTAAAGCGGCGGGCAGAAAAGACCTTGCAGAAACGGTTGCAAACGCTCCGTCGGATTCCAACATCGGCTTTGCACAGGATACGCTGATAAAAGAAACATTAGAAAGAGCAACGGACAAAAGGCGGCCCGCAGAGGAAAGAATAGAAGCGGCCGACACCCTGAAGAACATTTCCGAAAACGTGGTTGCAGCCACCGGGATATCAGACAAGAAGGGGAACGCCCTGCATTTAACTAACGTTGCATGGGACGGCAACACCCCCACTTTCATTACAGAAGAAGGAACATACAGTTTAAATGATGTGAACATATCCGATTCAACAAGCAGGCTTGTGACGCTTACAGAAAACCTGCCGGAAGCCGCAAGAAAAGCTTTTGTGCAGAACTACTACGGCGGAAGTCTGGGCGATTATGTTGACGCCTTTAATCTTGCGTATTATGCGGGCCAGAAAGGATATAGAGACAGAATACAGCGCCTTATAGATGATCACGTGCTTACAGAATTGCAGGCAAATAATATTTTTGACGCCGCCACACTGGATCCTAATTCAGTAAGGGGACAGCTTAATGCGCTTAATGAACGCATCGAACAGAGAAAGAAGCTCTTCCCGGACAAGAAACTCAGGGCCGTGATCGATGATTCGCACATTGATTATTCAAAGCTGAGCGACGACACAAAGGATGATGTGAAATTCTGCACGATGGTAGCAGATGCTTTTAATGTTAACCTCGTGGTATATGATTCGCAAACTACAGACCGTGAGGACTTGAAGAACAGTAACGGCGCACACTATGATCCGACAAATACTATCTTCTTGGACGTAAACGCAGTAAACACGGGAACGGAAGATAACACAGAGCATGCAATTGTTACGGCCATGAGCCACGAGCTTACACACTGGGCGAAATACAATGCTCCGATTGAATTTGCACATTTCCGTGAAGCGGTGTTGTCTTCAATGACAAATGAATACAACAAAGAAAACGGAACCGATCTTGATATTGCCGGATTTGTACGACTGATGAAAAACAAAACACCCTCTTACCGCTCTTTATCGATTGAAAAAACCGAAGAAGAGCTTATTTGCCGTGGGTGTGAAAACATGTTGCAAAATTCAAGATTTGCAGAGCAGGCACTCGGACAATTGACAGCACGGGAGCAGCAGACACTTACCCAGAAGGTACACGAGCTTTTTGAAAAGGTAAGGGCACTTATAAAGAAGATTATGGGCCGCAGCGATTCAAAATCATATGCGTACCGGCTTCTTGCAAGAAGTAAAGAAAACCTTGACGACTTGCAAAAACGCTGGGATAATATGATTGAAAAGGCAGCGGAAAATTCGGCATATAAAAATGCTGAGATCGCAGAAGGCAAAGTGGAAACAGCAGAAACGGAAGCCGAAGAAATTGCTTTTTCAAAGAAATATAATGTCGAGTTGATAAACTGGCATAGTAAAAGCGTTGGACCATTTGAAGTAAAAGTAAGCAAAGGCGCTATAAATTTCATATCAAAATACGCAAAGAGGGTTTCGCCAAAAGAATATAAGATACTTAATAGCGCAGTTCTTGAAAATAATGGCGGAAAGCTGCACCCGAATAGCATGGGCTGTGAAACAACATTTGATCATTTATATGTGTATTTTGTTGATTCAAAAGGCGTTCTTAATGTGTTGATAGGGGAAGATTATAATGAAGTTGACAGAAGCAGAGATAACCTCGGTAAACAAATTAGCGAAGCTGTTGCACGACTGTGGGATGGCGAAGAAGGAAGCAGAAATTCTGATGCGTTCCATGAGCACAATAGAAAATATAGAGACATTGCTGAGGCGGCTCGAAAGCTTGTCGAAAATAGACAGGCAGCAAGTCTATCTTTCAGTGTTAGAGGTGAAACTGGATACGACTATTCCAAGAGAGTAAGCGCAGAACCGAATTATGACGCAACGGAAGATTCCGCAGGCAGACAGTTAAGCGCTGGCCAGCAGGTATACTTTGCAAGGTCCGCAATCAGGGATAACGACGGACGGCTTCTTGTTGTTTACCACGGAACGCCTACAGGCGGTTTCACTGTTTTCCGCAATGGGCTTACATACTTTACCGCAAATAAAGATTATGCGGAAAGGTACACAAGAGCGTCCAGCAATGGAAGAACAGGTTCAACTCCGCAGGTTTATTCCGGGTACATAAACATTGTAAAGCCTTTTGCCCTTACGGACAGTGCCGCAAAAGATATCTATATTAACGAGTACATCAAGGGCGGTTATGCGCAGGGAATGGATCCCAACGCATCCGATGCAGAAATTAACAAGTACGCAGAAAACGGTATCGACTGGACCGAAGCGGACAATCTGAAAGAGTTTTTCGATGAAAAGGGATATGATTATGACGGCATCATTCTGAACGAAGGCGGCGACCTTACAGACAAAGGTACTGTCATGCGTGGTAACTCGTTTGTTACTTTTAGTCAGGAGCAGTTTAAAGACAGAGAGAACAAGACGCCCACGATCAATCCCGACATAAATCTTTCATGGAAAGACAACGAAGGTTACCTGCATCTTGACTTTGACGACGAACTCAGCCCTGAAGAACTGGCAAACTATGTAAGCAGGGTGTTCGGCAGACAGGCGCTTGACGATATCTTAAAGAAAAAGACCGAAGAAAAGGTTAAGAGATATACTGCCAAGTTAAAGAAGCTTAACAGGGAAATGAAGATCAGTCCTACAAAGCTTGACGCTATAGCGCATACACTTAAAGAGGACTACAACCTGCCGCAGACAATCACGGAGTTAAAGAACGATTTAAAGGAAGTCTACGTCAAAATGAACGACACGCAGGCTTTTGACTCCGCTATAAGCGAGCTGGAAAACAAGCTGTTCAAAGACTCAGAAGCAAATTACATCGATCCTACTTTAAAGCGGGAAGCAGAAGCGTTAAAGAAAGAGCTTAGGACCTATACATTTTCACTTAGCGAGAACCAGAAGAAGGAACTCAAATACGCTTATGGTTCAAACTGGTCACAGAGATTCTTAGGCAAGGTGAAATTCAGAAAAGACGGGGTTCCGCTTGATGAATTGTGGAGCACGTTTGTTGAAGGACACCCGGAACTCTTTACCGATGCAGCGGATGCGGATCAGGCAATTCAGCTTGCAGAAGCAGTTGACCGTATTTATTCCGGCGACTACTACACGAGCAAGGTGCTTGATGATTCAGGACTCCGCAAGGCATCGTTTGCAACTGCCGTAAAAATGTCAACGTGGGATATTATCGAAGATCTTACAATGGCAGAAAAGTATCAAGAAGTTATCGGAGAACTCAGGGAAAAGGTACGCCAGACCGACGAAGCAAAAAAGAAGCTTCAAAGGGAAATCGCACAGGCCCGTGAAGACGTTAAAGAAGACGCACGCAGGCAGCGGCTTATTGATAAGATCATGGAGCGTGAAAAGAAGCTTGCAACCATGCTTAGAAAGAATGACGCAAAGAACCACGTTCCGCAGATTCTTCAGGAGCCCCTGAAAGATATCTTTAATGCAGTTGACGTTAGCGCCTACGTAACAAAAGATACTTCAAAAGACTTCCTTGCGCTTGCGAAGGCACTCGAAAACGTTTCAACGAACAGCGAGGCAGAAGAAAACCTGCAGATGTATTTCGATTCATCGTCGTATTTCGTAGATGCGGTTAGGGATATTGCCGAAGAAGTACAAAAGAAGGTTGCGGATCTTAAAGAGGAAACCGGCGAAAGAATTTCGATTCTGGATCTTTCATCTGAGACACTTAAAAAGCTCAATATGACACTTGCCGCCATAACCACGGCAGCAAGGAATTATGATAGAGCGCTTGCAAGTGAAACGAACCAGAGAATTTCAGAACGTGACAATTCTACCATGAGTTTTGTGGGCCGACTTACTCAAAGGGGAAAAGTTGCACCGTGGGCGAAAGACCTTTTAACATTCATTTCGTGGGACAATGTAACACCCGTATACGGCTATGATCGTTTTGGGCAGGGTGGAAAAGATACGTTTGCCGGAATAATGGACGGCGACGACCAGCTCACGAGAAACGAAGAAAAGATCATTGAGTATTGCGTTGATTCGTTCACAGGTGAAGAAGCCGAGACTTGGACAAAAGAATTGCATCCCATCAAGTTAAACGGCAAAGAGTACCAGTTGACGACGGCGCAAATTATGACGCTGTATTGCTTAGACAAGCGCCCTGCGGCACACCAGCACTTGTACGAAGACCAGACAAACGTATATGACGAAAAGATAAGCGGCAGAGGAATTGTAATTGCTCCGAATGAAAAGCTTGAAAAGACAGTTGCTATCCATGTGACGCCGAACGAAGTTAAACAAATCACTTCTCTTTTGAATGACAGGCAAACGGAAGTTGCAGACAAGCTTCAAAAGTTTATGGCAAATACGTGTGCGGACTGGGGTAACTACGTGACGATGCGCCGATTCGGCATTATGCAGTTTGGCGAAGAAAACTATTTCCCGATGGACGTTTCACAGGTTGGCGCAGAAGAAAAACCCACGTCAAACAATTCGTGGCGAACAGATATTTTCCGCCTGCTTAATATGGGCTTTACAAAGTCGCTTAATGAACGTGGAAACGGCGCCCTGATCATCGATAGTATATTTGATGTGTTCTTCAAACACACGGGAGAAATGGCCGCATATAATGCGTATGCTTTGCCGATTCTGGACGCTTACAAGTGGATGAGTTATAAGAGCAAAGGCTGGGAAGGGCTTCCGGCAGTAAAAGGCGCCGATGCTTCCCGCCCGATATCATTTGCAGAAGTTGTCGAACAGGTCTACGGTGCGGACGGAATGAGGTTTATTCAGAACCATTTAAAGGACCTCAACGGCACAAAGAACATTTCAACGTCGGCAGACAGTATCGCAAAACGGCTTATAAGAAACTACAAGGCAGCGGCAACGGCAGCTAACGCAAGAGTTGTTCTTATGCAGCCTATGTCGTACTTCCGTGCGTTTAATGAGATCGATTCTAAGTATCTTGCAAAAGCTATAAACGTCAGTCCCAAAGCTATGCGGGCGACCATTGCAGATATGAACGAAAAGTCCGCACTTGCGGCTAAGAAGAACGGCCTCGGTGCATATGACGTAAACATTTCAAGATCGATTGCGGAACAAGCAATGCAGACCGAAAAAGCCGGCGGCGTTAAAGGCACATTACAGAAGATCAGAACCGCAGCTATGTGGGCGGCAATGAAGGCCGACGAAATTACATGGGGTACATTGTGGAGAGCAACACAGCTTGAAACGGCAGACAAGCACCCGGAGTTAAAAAACGAAGACTTTGACAACTACGTTGCAAAGCGTTTCAGAGATATCTGTTATAGAACGCAGGTCTTTGACTCGATCAACGCCAGAAGCAATTTGATGCGCAAGGACAATCCGTGGTTGCAGATACTTACGGCTTTCGGTTCGGAGCCCACGCTTTCGTGGTCTATGCTTTCAAACAATGTGTTTATGTATACCGTAGAAGCTCGAAACGGGAACGCAAGCGCAGCATGGCACAAGTACGGCCAGAAGATCAAGAGATCACTTGTCGCTTTTATGATGAGTGCATTAGCTGTAAGTGCAGTTGCGGCACTGCCTGACTGGATGAGAGACGACGACGATGACGACGGATTCTTAAAGAGATACTTTAAACAATTCGGTCTGAACGTACTTGGAGAAGTAACGGGGTTGCTTCCGTTTATCCGTGACATAGCCGACGTAGCAATCCGAGGCTATGATCCGTCAAGACCTGACGAAGAAATTTTCAGGACGGGAAGGCAGACCTTTAACGCTCTAAAGAAGGCAGCGGACGAAGGGCAGATAACATACAGAACGGTTTATCAGGCGGCCAAATTATTTTCACAGGCAACGGGTATGCCGTTTGCAAACGTACTAAGAGACTTGAAGGCGTTTTGGAATAAAACCGTCGGTGAAGTCCTCGGAATAAAAATTCAATGACTTTTTTCAGAAAGGGTTAGAAATAGCCCTTTCTTTTGTTGTATAGTTTTAATGCGGGGTGGAGCAACAGGAGGCTCGTTTGGCTCATGCCCAAAAGGTTGCAGGTTCGAGTCCTGCCCCCGCAATTTCTGAAAGGAGAAACGCATGGAAAGGATAGCATATAAGATTGCTCTTGATGTGACAAAAGCAGAGTCCCAGAAGTTTTTAACGGGGTTCTCTGTTGGTGAAAACAGAGCAAGAGTCTTAAAGATCACACTGAATAACGGACGGAATCCTATTCACTTTGACGGATCTGAAACCATATCTATGTTTGTAACGAAGCCTTCCGACGTGTCCCCGTCGATAGGATTGTGTTATTTGGAAGGTGACACGATTGTTTATAACGTGTTGCAGAGTGACGTTTCCGAGGAAGGCCCCACAAAGTTTTCAATCAAAGTTGAACAGATCGAAGATAATCTGATCACTGTATTGTATGCAGCACACTTCACTATTCAGGTAACCGATCCTGAATGTGACGATTCTCATGCCCCGGATGATCCCAACTTCTCAATCCTTGAAATGCTGATTGCAGAGGTTGAACAGTTTGACTCGGATGCAGAAGCTTACGCAATCGGTACAAGAGGCGGTGTTCCTGTTACGGAAGACGATCCGGCATACCACAACAATGCAAAGTATTATGCCGAAAACTTGGAATATGAGGTAGAAGAACAGGTTGAACGTGCAGAAGCATGGGCAAGCGGCACAAGAGGCGGTGTTCCTGTTTCCGAAACTGATCCGCAGTATCATAATAACGCAAAGTACCATTCCGAACAGGCAGCCGCATCCGCAAGCAATGCCGGGACATCGGAGATTAATGCGGCAGCTTCGGAGTTGGCGGCAAGTGGTTCTGCATCATCCGCATCCGCAGATGCGTTAAAGGCAGAAGGATTTGCCGTTGGTGAACAGGGCGGTACTCCTGTTGGCGAGACAAGCCCTTACTACCACAATAACGCAGAATACTTTAAAGATCAGGCGGCTACATCAGCAACCAATGCTGGGAACTCGGAAACGGCGGCAAGCGGAAGTGCATCAGATGCCGCAGCGGATGCTTTAAAGGCAGAAGGATTCGCAGTAGGTAAGCAGAACGGAGTAGATGTAGGGAACACAAGTCCCTATTATCATAACAATGCCGAGTATTTCAAAGATCAGGCTTCCCAGAGCGCAACCAATGCCGGAACGAGCGAAACAAATGCGGCGGCTTCAGAGTTGGCTGCAAGCGGTAGCGCAACAACGGCAAGCAATCAGGCTTTGGTTTCTGAAGGATGGGCAAAGGGTAAGCAGAACGGAATAGATGTAGGCC
>JAEEGL010538977.1_pt1 | contig 23046 bp, 20 predicted proteins | sample 9134231 | NCBI WGS metagenome assembly JAEEGL01 (sample SAMN16246548, study PRJNA631951) | gut metagenome | biome: gut microbiome; feature: rumen; material: fiber-attached | host: Bos | place: Iran: Karaj | collected 2018-10
AAGGTGATCCTCAAGAACGGCGAGGCGCGCCTCGAGGACGGTACCATCGCGGGCTGCTCCGTCACGCTGTGGGAATGCGTCCGCCGCGCCGTGAAGTTCGGCATCCCGTTCGCCGACGCGATCCGCATGGCGACCGCGACCCCCGCCGCCGCGGCTCATCTCGACGCCGGCGTCCTCGCCCCCGGCCGCCCGGCCGACGTCCTGCTCGTCGACCTCTCCGGCCCCCTCCCCGAACTGAAGACCGTGGTTCTCCGCGGCGAAGTCTTCGCCTAGCCGCCCCGCTTGAACCCCACCGACTGGATCAACCGCCGCACCGCCGCCGCTTCGCGCCGCAGCCGCGAACGCCGGATGCGGCGGTTCGCGGACGCGCTCTCCGCGACGGGGCTCCGCGGCGCGAGGGTCCTCGACGCCGGCGGCACGCGCGCCTACTGGGAGGAGTGGGCGCGCCTGCTCCCGCCCGGTGCCGTTTCGCGCATCGACGTCGCGAACCTCCCCGGGCAGGTGCGCGACCTCGACGGCCGCACGCTCGAGTTCGCGGGCGTCCCCGTCCGTTTCGTCGCGGCGGACCTCCTCGACGGCCCCTCCCCCGCCCTCGACGCGCGCTACGACGTCGTCCACTGCGTCTCGGTGATCGAGCACGTCGGCGACGCCGCCGCGCAGCGCGCCTTCGCCGACGCCCTCCGCCGCCTCGGCGACCGGCTCTGGGTGCAGACGCCGGCCAAGGAGTTCCCGCTCGAGGCGCACTTCCGCCTCCCGTTCTTCGCCTGGTGGCCCCTCCCGCTCCGCGCCTTCTTCAACTGGCGCTTCCGCCTCGGCGTCATGCCCCGCCACCGCTCCTGGCCCGAGGCCGTCGCCTTCTGCCGCTCCACCCGCCTCCTCACCCGCCGCGCCTTCGCCCGCCTCTTCCCCTCCTGCTCCCTCTGGACCGAACGCGTCCTCGGCCTTCCCAAATGCTACGTCGCCTCGGACTTCCCTCCGCCCGCAATCCACGACGCGAAGTCCAATGAGCGCTGATAGTGCGTCTCGCCGAACCAGTCGGGGAAATCGTGCACGTTGAAGCCGTCGCGGAAGTCGCCGTGCACGAGAATGCCTGCACTACCGAGCACCTCGGCCTTCCAGGCGTCGCGGACGAACATCCGCTTCGGGAACGGAAGCTGGATGAACCGCGCGAGTTCGTCCTTCGTGGCATCCGAGTTGTCGGTCGCGACGAGGAATGTCCGCGCCGGATCGACCCGGCCCCGCCGACGCACCCAATCCGCCCTGGCGTCCTCGAACGTCGCCACGTGCAGGAAGTGCAGACGTATGCTTCGCCCGGCGAAGAGCAGGTCGCCGACCGGATTCCGTTCTTCGGAGTCCACCACTTCCCGCAGCTCGCCCTCGAGCGATCCCGGAAGCCCCTCCGCGAAGGACAGGAAGTCGGAGAACGTCATCCACAGGTCCACCGTCGGCGTGTCCAGCCGCAGCCCCAGGTCGTGCAGCATTCGCCCCGCCGCGCAGTTGTTCGAGAGAATCGACGCCGCCCCACCGCCCATCGCGCGGTAGCGCCGTTCGATCCGCGCCGAGCGCATCGGCGCGAACAACTTGTTGACCCGGATTCGAAAGGCGTGGAATCGTCGCATGTCGTTGATTCTAGCAAAACGCGTCAAGATTTGCTAGAATCAAGATGTCTTTTGTGAACCTCGCCCCGCCAGCCCGCCCCGCGATCCTCTGCCCGATGGGAGGTCTCGCCAACCGCATGTGCGCCATCGACTCGTCGATCGCGCTGTGCCGTCGCTTCGGTCGCCCGCTTCGGATTGTCTGGATCCGCGATTCGCGCCAGATTGCCGCCCGTTTCACCGACCTCTTCGAACCGGTGCACCGCCCCGGCGTCTCGCTACACGAAGCTGGCCTGCTTGACCGACTCCGTCATGCCCCTCCCGGCTGGCGCCGCAACGCGAAGATTCCGCTCCTCTGGCAACTCGTCCGATTCGGGGTCGCCGAGCGCCGCCTCTCCATAACGCGCGGTCTCGCGCTGCAGCGCGAAGATGCCGTTCCGACGCAATTCGCCCGATGCGACCGCACCGTCTTCCTCTACTCCTGGTGGCAGATGGTACCAACGGAGGATTGCTACTCTTTCTTCAGCCCCCTCCCCTCCCTGCTCACGGAGATCGACGCCCTCGCGTCCTCGTTCACCGGCTCCCGTTGCTTCGGCGTGCATATCCGCCGCGGCGACCACGCCCACGCAATCCGCCATTCGCCCGTCGAAACGTTTGAAGCGCGGATGGACGCCATCCTCGCTTCCGGCGAAGCGGATTCGTTCTTCCTCGCGACGGATGACTCCGCCGTCCTCAATCGCCTCTCCCGCCGCTACGGCCGCCGGCTTCTCTTCCGCGGCGGTTCCTCCGACCGCTCGACCCTCGCCGGCATGCGCGGCGCCGTCGTCGACCTCTGGACCCTCTCCCGCTGCACCCGGCTCCTCGCCTCCGCCGGCAGCACCTTCGCTCCCACCGCCGCCGCCCTCGGCGCCATCCCCTGCGAAACCGTCGAAACGCCCGCGCCATGACCCTCCTATTCCCGACCCCGGTCGTCTACGACGGCGACGACGCACGGTTCCTCCGCCGCGACGGCGCGCGGTTCCTCCCCGCGCTCGCCGCCCGCGGCGACCGAGGCGTCAAGGTCGTCCTCTCGGAATCGGCCGCCGCGCCCCGTCCGGCGTCGCCGGACCTCCGTGCCGCCACGTTCCGCGAATGGTGCGACCCGGACTTCTGGAAGGCCTTCCGCGCCGACGGCGCGCTCTGCTACTTCGGCTTCTCGGCCCGTCGCTTTCTTCCCGTCGTCCGCGCCATCCGCGCCGCCGGAATCCGCCTCGCCCTCAAGGCGGATTCCTCCTTCGGACTCCACCGCTTTCCCCGCCACGCCGCGGTCTGGTTCCGCAAGTGCTACTGGGTCGCGCGACAGCGCCATGCGCCCGCCGCCGCGTTCGGCAAGGCCGCGCTCGACATGGTCAAATGGATCCGCGGCTTCGACGCCGGAACGATGGTCCCCTATCTGGAATCCTTCGGCGTCCTCACGGTCGAATCCCCGCTCGCCGCCGGAAACACCCGCGACTGGCTCCTCCGCCACGGCCGTTCCGATCTCGCAGATCGCGTGACATTCCTTCTCCACCCCGTCCCCGACGACTTCGTCTTCAACCCGTCCCGCGACGCCAAGGAAGACCTCGTCCTCGCCGTCGCCCAGGACTGGCTCAACCCGCGCAAAGGCGGCGCGATCCTCGGCGGCGCGCTCGACCATTTCCTCGCGAAGCATCCAGACTGGCGTGCGACCATCGTCGGATCGAACGCGGATCAGGTCGCCGCTCGCGCCCCGCGGACCCGCGATCGCATCGACCTCCGCCCTCCGCTGGAATCCGGCGATCTCCTTCCTCTCTACCGCGCCGCCAAAATCTTCCTTATCGCCTCCGGATCCGAATCCGGGCCGATCGTTGCCTTCGAGGCACTAGCCTGCGGTTGCTCCGTCGTCTTTCCGCCCGAGCTTCTCCAGCTTTCCTGGATCCGCGACGCCGGCCTCGGCGCGATGTCGGGTCGTCGGTCGCCCTCCGCTCTCGCAACGTCTCTCGACTCGGAAGCGGCAGCTTGGAAACTCTCATCCTGCCGAACCCCTTCCCGCATCCTCCCGCTCCTTCGGGCGTCGGACATTCTCCCCCGCCTCTTCTCCGACGCACCAACGGCATGAACGTCGCCGCCACGACCGACACTCCGCCATCGCCAACCGGCGCCGGACGACTCCCCGGCATCGACCTGCTCCGGATCGCCGCGATGTTCATGGTCGTCTTGTTGCATCTGTTGATCTGGAACGAGTCGGACGGACGCCCCGTTCCGGATGGCGCCTACCGGGCAATCGCCCGCTATCTCCGTGCCGAATGCGTCAGCGCCGTCGACCTTTTCGTGCTCGCAAGCGGTTTTTTGCTCGCGACCCGCCGCTTCCGCTTCGCCCGGATCGTCCGGCTCGCCATCCAAGTCTATCTGACAGCCCTCGCCATCCGCCTCGTCGCCTCCGCGACGACCCGTTTGCCCGTCGACTGGAGCGGATTCTTCTCGGACTATTGGTTCTGGAATGCGTATCTGGTCGTCGCTTTCCTTTCGCCGGTTCTCAACGAAGCTCTTCGCAGCCTCCGCCGGAGATGGTCCGTTCCGGGCGTCCGGGCCTTCCTCGCGGCGCTCGCGCTCGCCTTCGCCGTCGTCCCTCTGCCGTGCGGACTCGGCTTCGTCGAACGCGGCTACACGGGCCTCTGGTTCGTCGTTCCCTACTTGATCGGCGCGGAAATCGCCTTGGAGCGGAAAGAAGGCCGGTTGACCTTCCCCGGCCCGTGGCCGGAAGCGCTCGCCTGGATCCTGCCGCTCGTCGGCTGGGCCGGCTCGTCGGCAATGCGCAGCGTCCCCGGCCTCGCCCGCCTTTCGCTCAACGGAAGCTACGCCTCTCCGGTCGTCCTCGCCGTGGCGACGTGCCATTTGGTCTTCTTCGCGAATCTGCGGATCGCCCCGCTCCCACGCCTTCTCCGCCTCGCCGCCGCGACCGCTTTCGGCGTTTACCTCATCCACGCCCATCCCCTCGCCCAGCCCTTCTTCCGCCGACTCCTCGGCGACTTCACGCTTCGCACATCCACCACCGTCCTCCTCTCCACCACCCTCCTCTTCGCCCTGCTCCTCCACATCGCTTGCTCCCTTCTCGATGGCGTCCGGCTCTTCCTTTTCGCCCGCGTGGCCCTCATGCGTCGACGCACCGGGGTTGTCCGTTTTTTCCGATTCTGCTAGACTCCTCTCCATGCATCCGCAAATCGGCCAGAACGCATCGCCGGAATCGCAGAATCGATGACGACGAACCTTCAGATGGGAACGCAGCCCCCGCGAATCCTCTGTTTCGGAGCACATCCCTTTCCGAAACCCGGTTTCACGGTCGACAACTACTTCCGGGCAAGATTGCTTTTCAAGTTGGTCGGCGGCAATCTCGGGAACTGCATCATCGGCGAATACGCCACTCGGGGCATTTCGGGATCCTTCACGAACGTAACCCATTTTCCGGGACATTATCCGTTTTCACCCGAAGAAACCAACGAACGGTTCGACCACGTCCTCGTTGTCGCCGCCAATTGGTTCACGAACAATTGGATGCCCGATTTTTCGAAGGACGTCGAATGGTTCGGAAAACTCCGGATTCCCGTGACCGTCATCGGATTGGGACAACAGCTTCCGTCTAGCGCAACGTCCAGCGAGGACCGGAAGCGTTTCGCCAAATCCATCCCAGAGAGTTTCGTCCGACTGCTTCGCGTTTGGCTCGACCACGGACCGTCGATTTCGGTACGGGGAGAAACCACTCGCGAACTGCTGTCTTGCGTCGGCATCCGGAACGCCGTCTCGACGGGATGCCCGACCTGGTTCGTCAACGGATCAAAACAACCGGACGTCGTTGCGAACGGGATCCTTTCCGCCGACGCGCGAATCGCCGTCCATGGTTCAAACCGTTCGGCCGGACGCCTTTTCCGGATCGCCAAAAACTTTCCGCACACGACTTACGTCATACAGTCGGAACTTCCGTTTCTTCCGTTTTCCGGACTCAATCCACCTTCCCTTCGGGGACTCCCAGGTCCTTTCCTCCGCTCTTCCGGGTTGTCTCCGTCCGTCGTGGGAGTCCACAATCCCGCTTTTCTCCATTTCGGGCGGTTGGAAGAATGGGAAGCGTTTTTGCGAACTTGTTCATTCTCGTTCGGGGAACGCATCCACGGAACGATTTGCGCCATCAAGAACGGCGTGCCGGCCGTGATTGTCCGCCACGACCGGCGGATTTCGGAATTCGTCGACCTTTTCAAAATCCCGGCCGTCGAACCTTCCGTACTGGACGATCCCGGGTTCTCCCTGGAGTCCGCGTTCGCCGCGGCCGATTTCTCCGGAATGAACCGCGAATACCCGACGCTTCTTGCGGAATACCGTTCCTTTCTGCATTCGCACGGACTCGAACCGTCCGAACGCAACGGAATTGCGCCCGAATCCGGTTTTGTCCCGCCCGACTGCCCGTTCGACGGCAAACGCGCAATGCTCTTCGAATGGAAATGCGGATTCGACCGGCTTCGCAAAAAGGCGGGAATCCGGTCCCGGTAATCGCATGCTTCCGACCTGGTCGTGATTCCTCTTTTTCCACTCTTCCGAAAACTCCGCCGGAGACTCAAGACCCCGGTCGACGATCCTGCGCCCCCTCTGGCGCGCGGACAGTCGTTCGACGTTCTGCTTTCCGTCTGGAACGTGTTCCGGAACCGAGAACAAAGACGGGGATTCATCAAGAACGGTCTTTCCGTCCATTGGGTCGGGAACCACTATCCTCCGATGCGGAACGAAGTGACGAAGCGTTCGTTCGACCGGGTTTCGTTCGGAGTCCTCATGTCCGCGTTCTTCTTGAAAACGAGGCAAACCGGAGTCCATCTCAGCATGCGGCTTTTCGACTTCTATTCCGGATCGCGAAGATTGAACGCAAAACTCGTCTGGGCTTATGTCGATTTCAATCCGCGGCTTTTGAGGCGCGCGACGAAACGCGGCATTCCGATCGTTCTCGACAATCCCATCGCCCACATGGACGACTATTACGCACTGAAACCGGAATTCCGGGCTTGCGGAACCCCGTGGCCGGATTGGTGGATTCGGCGATGGGTCGCCGCCGCCAAACGGGAATACGCCCTTGCCGACTGGTTCAACGTCGGCAGTTCGTTCGTCAAGGAATCGCTCGTGGCCCGCGGCATTCCGGCCGATCGCGTGATTGTCAACCATACGGGGGTCGATACGAAAAGGTGGAGCGTTGCAAACCACAATCGGAGAACGGATCCGAACGATCCGTTCGTTTTCGTGTTCACCGGGTCGGCCAGTCCGCGCAAGGGAATTCACTATCTGATGCGGGCGTGGAAGGATGCGGATATTGAAAATGCGGAACTTTGGATGTGCGGCGTCGCCGAGCGGGCAATGGACTGGAATCGCGTCTGCGGCGGCCTTCCTCCGAACGTCAGGTTCTTCGGACGCGTCAACCACGACCGTCTCGTCGAATTGTATTCCAGAGCTTCCGTCTACGTTCTTCCGTCCCTTCTCGAAGGATTGGCCAGGACGGGGCTCGAAGCCATGGCGTCGGGACTTCCCGCCATCATCACGAAGGAGACCGGCCTGACCGACTTCGTTTCGGATGGCGTCGAAGGATGGATCGTTCCTTCCCGCGACGCCCGTGCCCTTGCGGAACGATTCACCTGGTGCGCGACCCATCCGGATGCCGTCCGCTCCGCCGCCGACGCCGCCTTCCGTCGCATGGAAGGAAAGGACTTCGCCGCATACGGAGACCAGTGTGCCACTATCGCAAAAAACGTCATTGAGGGGAACTCGCCTCCGCTTCAATTGCCATCGCCACGGGAAAACCTCTTTTACTGAATCATCCATGGAACGAAACCTTTCAAACAGAGCAACGACGCATAACCACGGCATCGACATCGTCCGCATCGTCGCCATGTGCATGGTGGTGGCAATGCACATGATGATGCGCAGCATTGCAACAACCCGCCTTTCTTGCTCGCCCGGCGCACGGATTGTGATTCGCTTGTTCTACGTAGAGACGTTCATCTGCGTCAATCTCTTCGTTCTTGCGACCGGCTGGCTTTACGCGGGACGAATGCCGAAACTGCGTAGAATCATCGAATTGGGATTGACGGTTCTGTTTTTCGACATTGGCACTCGTCTCGTCGTTTGTCCCGCGCTTGGACGATCGTTCTCGTGGGCGAGACTGGCAAGCGAGCATTGGTTCGTCAACGCGTATTTGGCCTTGATCCTGCTTGTTCCGTTTCTGAATGGCGGACTCGCGGAATTGAACCGTAAGTTTGGCTTGCGTCTCGTCTCTCGCCTTGTCCTTCTTGTTTCACTGTTTTTTGGAATCGTCCCCATATCCGGTGTTAACACGGGAAGATCGCTCGGGTGGTTTGTCTGCCTGTATTTGACCGGTGCCCAGTTGAAATTGTCCAAGGATTCGATTGAGTTTCCGTCCCGGCGCATCCTTCTCTTCTTTGCCGTCGGGCTCCCGGTTCTTGCGGTTTTCTTTGCAATGATTGCGATGAACTTCGCCGGCATGTCGATTTACGGAATCGTTGAACAATATCAGTCGCCAGTTCTGTATCTTTCCTCCGTCGCCTATTTCTTGGCCTTCTCGACCGCCTACATTCCCGAACCGCCTTTGCTAATCCGTTTTGCCGCGTCGGCTTCGTTTTCGGTTTATCTTGTCCATACCGCTTCCGCCATTCGACCTCTCTTTGACTCGTTCTCGAAATGGTTGGTGGAATGGTCTTCATCGTTCGGAGCGGGGTATGCCGTCGTTCCGGCCGTTCTTTGTGGCGTTCTTGCGGTTTATGCCATCGGAATGATGGCCGATGCCTTCCGATTGGCGGTTTTCCGTTTTCTGCGCATGGGATCCCGATGTGAAGCCGTCGGCAACTGGATTCTCGCTTCCGCATTCAGAAGGAAACCTTCCCGTGAAGTTTTTTGAATTCGCGACATGACCACGTTCTGCATTGAACCGCTTTCGGATTATCCGCTGTTTTCGAAAGGATTGGCGGATGCCCTGTCTCGACAGGGCGTGCCTTCTTCGTTTCGGAGGGTGGGAAGCCGCCTTTTCTCCCGATGCCTCTCGCGCATCCCGGCAACGACGCTCCAAACGTCCGTGGGGGCTTTCGTCAACGGACGGATTCTGTCCCGGACGTTTTTGGCGAATCTTCATGCGGACGACGTTGTCGTTGTCTACGCCACGATGGGACTTCTCGCCGATCACGGACGGGGAAGTTTTCTGTGCCGGGTCAAGGACCGGGGCGCCAAATTGGCCGTGCTGGTTCAAGACGCATGGCCCGTCGCCAGCAGTCGACATTCGGAGATCTGCGATTTCTGCGAATCCGTTTCCGATCTGGTCGGTGCGGTGACGCCCGCACTTCGCGAGATGCTTCAACGCCGGTATCCCGATCGTGAAATCGCCCTTATGGAAGAAGCGTTCGACACCGACTTGTTCCGCCCGGATTTCCGGGAAAACGAACCGGTCGTGGTCTGGTCCGGACCTCCGCGGAGAATCAACGACGTGACCTCCATGATTCCGGTTCTCGAAGCGGTGTCCAGGAAAGTTCCATTCCGTCTCCGCATCGTCACCGGATCGTCCAATCCGAACGTCAAAACGTCCGTTCCCGTCGATTGGATGCCGTTCTCCGCTGATTGCCGCAGCACATTCGGCAACGCCACGGTCGGCTTCGCCCAATACGCGGACACGGATTACGGAAGGTGCAAGGGGAACTACAAGATCAAAACCTATCTTGCCGCCGGGTGTGCCGTGGTTTCCAACCCGGTCGGCTACAACCACGAGTTGATACATCCCGGGAAAAACGGTCTCTTCGCAAACACGCCCGGAGAATGGGAAGAAGCATTTCTTCGACTCCTTCGAAATCCGGAGGAACGGATGGCAATGAGAAAAGCTTCGCGCCGGCTGGCGGTCGACAGGTTCTCCTATTCCGCCATCGCCAAGCAATATGCTGGCGTTCTGCGCCGGCTTGGAGTAGAATCACGCGCCGTTACGAAGTGAACATCGGACTTCTCACCACCGCGACGCAGCTCAACTACGGCGCCACGCTCCAGGCGATGGCGCTTCGCGAGATTCTTTCGGAATTGGCGCCGAATGATAGGGTGGAGGCCGTCAATTACGACATCACGCCAAACGGAGAGGAACTCTACGGCGACCCGCTCCGCAAATTGTTTCGCGTCTGGGAAAAGTCGGCTCTCAAACGGCTCGCGGTCCGTTTCCTCTGCCCTTGCAGAACGAGAGACCATCGCAGGCGCCGCAACCGCACCATTCGGTTTCTGCACGAACGCGTCCGGATCGGATCGAAGGTCTTCCACGAACCGGAGAATCTTTGGGAGAAGAACCCCTACGACGCGTTCGTTGTCGGGAGCGACCAGGTCTGGCGTTGGCAAAATCGCATCCACGCATTCTGCCTTCTTTCCGGAATCGCCGACCCTTCCGTCCGTCGCATCGCCTACGCGGCCAGTCTCGGATGGCGCGAACTGCCGGACCGCTTCCGAGACGAGTTCGTTCCGGCCTTGCGTCGCTTCGACGCGATCAGCGTCCGGGAACCGTCTTCCGTCTCCGTCCTGAAACGGCTTCTCGGAGAAGAGCGGGCAGTTCGAGCCGTCGTCGATCCGACCATGCTCTACGGCAGGGAACGCTGGCTCCGGTTTCTGCGCGACAACCCGGCCCAAGTCGGCGGAGGAAACTATGCTTTCGTGTATTGGCTGGATCGCGTCGACCGTCTCTTTCCCGTCCTTGACGGTTTGCGGGCGAAAGGCTGCTCCCGAATCCGCATTGTCCTGCCGTGTTACGCGAAACTGCTTGGTGGAAACGTCTTCGGCTTGAAGAAGTCGTTCGCAAAAATGGAGCGGGACTACGGCGCCGAACTGTGCGTGGACGCGGGACCCGTGGAATTCGTCCATCTCCTCGCTGGCGCCCGCTACGTCGTCGCCAACTCGTTCCATGCCCTGATGTTCTCGCTGCTCTTCGACAAGCCCGCCCGGATTTTCGTCGAACTGGACAAGGGCGCGGATCTGATGGCGCCCCGCATGCTGTCGTTCTCCGAACGCCACGGACTGGAGGGCGTCGTTTTCTCGGGACTGGAAGGCAACTGCGACTTTCCGGTCGGGGAACCGCACGACTATTCCCGCGTGATGGAAAGCGTGGAACGGGATCGCGCGGCTTCCAAGTCGTGGTTGAAAGAATCCCTTGCGGCGTGCGGCGTGAGCGTGGCGGACGCCTGACGGAACGGAGGAGCCCGTGTCGAAGAAACGCATTCTCCTGAACGTCGCCGCGACTTACTCGCAGAGCGTTTTCTCGCTTGCGGTCGGCATTTTCTCGCTTCGTTGGGTCTATCTGGCGCTCGGGAAAGAAGCATACGGGCTTTTCAGCGTCGTCGGTTCCGTGATCGGATTCGCGGCGGTCTTCAATTCCGTGATGGCCAACAGCAACTCGCGCTTTTTCGCGGTTGCAATCGGCAAGGGCCGGAATCTGGGAGAAGACTACGGCCGACGGGAACTCTCGGCCTGGTTCAACACGTCCTTTTCCGTCCACCTCGTGCTTGCCGTCGCCTTGTGCGCGATTCTGTGGCCCGTCGGCGATTGGTTGATCCTGCACCGCCTCAAGATTCTGCCGGAACACCTGGCCGTGTCCCGTGTCGTCTTCCGCATTTCGCTGGCGACTCTTTTTCTTGCAACGCTCAATGCGCCGTATCAAGCCGTCTACACGGCCAAGCAATACATCTTCGTCCGGAACGCGATGAACATGCTGCAAACGTCCTTTCTCGCCGGCGAAGGCTGGTGGCTGCTCCATTTTTCCGGAAACCGGATCCTCGGACACAGCATCGCGCAAGCTTCAATCCTCGTCGCCGTCAACGCGCTCTTGATGTGCTTGGCCCTGCATGCCTTTCCGGAAACCCGCCTGAGTCCCGGCCTCTGGTTCGACCGGAAACGGCTCCGGGAACTCTTCTCCTACGCGGTTTTCACGATGTTCGGATCGTTCGGCGGCTTTTTCTCGGGTCCGTGCGTGAATCTCGTCGCCAATCTTTTCTTCGGCACGGGGGCCAATGCGGTCATCGGAGTCGGACGGCGTTTCTCCCGTGCGATGGAACAATTGTCCGAAGCCATCACTTCGGCCATCTTCCCGGAAGTGTCCAGCCGCGTCGGCGCGGCCGACAGGGTCCGTGCCGAAAACATGGCCGTTCTCTCGAGTTTCCTCTCCTGTCTTCCCACGTGCATGGTCGGCGTTCCTCTTCTCTTCTGGATGCCGGACGTTCTGGAGCTGCTGCTGAAAACGCCGCCGGAAGGGGCCGCCGCCGTGGTCGGCATCCTGTTCGTCTCTTCGCTGATTCTCCGAATGACCTCCGGCTACCAGATGCTCATCCACGCCAGCGGCCGGATCAAGTGGTACCAGATGACGCTCGGCACGGTCAACATGAGTTGCGCCCTCCTTCTCTGGATACTGCTCCGATGCGGCGTCGGTCTCGTACCGGCCCTTGGCGTCGCCTGGATCGCTCCCCGCTCCGTTTTGTCGATCGGCCGCATCCTTTTCGCCAGAAACACCGTGCAAATCGATTCCGGACGTTTCGTCCGGCTCGTTCTGGTTCCTCTCGCAATCGGCTTCACCGCATCCTTGGCGCTCTGCGTCTCGTTCCGCACAGCGGGCGGCAACTCCCTGCGGTGGCTGATTCCCTGCACAGCATGCGACTTCCTTCTCGTCGCGTGGCTCGCCTTCCGATTCCACCCGGCTCCCGAAATCCGGCGGCTCCCCTTGGCCTTGTTGCAAAAACTGCGCCGATGAATGATTCTCCGTTCGTTTGGACGTCGTCGAAGTGCTGCGGTTGCGGCGCGTGCGCCAACGCCTGTCGCAAAAACGCGATCCGGCTCGTCCCGGATCGGGCGGGGTTTCCCGCTCCCGAAGTGGACGCGAATCTCTGCGTCGGTTGCGGGCGGTGCAGGAACGTCTGTCCGTTTCGTCATCCGGCGGAGCCGAAGAAAAATCCGCTGCTGTTCGCCGCCTGGCGAAAAGACCGCGACGGACTTTTCGCGTCTTCTTCCGGAGGCGTCGCATCGTTGCTTGCCGAACGGACCGTCGCGTCGGGCGGGATCGCGTTCGGCGCGGCGTTCGATCCGGAATTCCGTGTCCGCCACGTCCCGGCCGAAACCCTTGAAGAGGCGAAACGATTCCGTAAAAGCAAATACGTCCAGAGCGAAACGGGCGACTGTTTCCGACAAGTCAAAAGGGCTTTGGACGGAGGAAGGAGAACCGTGTTTTTCGGCACCCCATGCCAGGCCGCCGGATTGCTCGCCGTTCTCGGATGCCGTCCGAAGAATCTTTTGACCGTCGATTTCTACTGCCACGGCGTTCCGTCTCCCCTTTTGTTTTCGAAGTACGTTCTGCACTTGGAAAACCGGTTGGGCGGGCGGCTTCTGTCCCTTGATTTTCGCGACAAGACGAATGGCTGGGGGGTATGGTTTTCGGCAAAAAGCACGAATCGTTCCGCCCTCAGACGCGCCGACGAGGATCCCTTCATGATCTGGTTCCTCTCGCATCATGCGATCCGGGAATCCTGCCTGCACTGCCCTTTTCGCGGCAAACGCCACGTCTCCGACCTTACCGTCGGCGACTACTGGAACTATTGTCAAACGAAACAGGAACGGAACAACGCATCCGGAATCTCGAAAGTTCTCGTCAACACGGCACGAGGACTGGAGGCCCTGCGGAGAGTGCAATCGGATCTGGAGTTGGAAGAACGGGAGTTCTCGGACAAAGAACTCGGCTCGGCGGAACCGCTTCCCGTTCCGTTCTCGCGACGGACCTTCCAGCGGTCGATCGGAAATCTGGACATCCGGGAACTCGCCGCCCGGTTCCCGACGCGCCTCGACCGTTTCCAGAAATCGTTCCGAGTCTTCCGCCAGAAAGCCCGCGGTTGGATTCGGTCCCGTCTTTCCGCGTTGCGTCCGCCTGGACGAACTTAACGGAGAACCGTCCCAACGGCTTTGGCCGGGTTTCCGACAACGATCGTGAAAGGAGGAACGTCTTTTGTCACGACCGCGCCGGCACCGACGATGGCTCCTTCGCCGATTGAAACGCCTTTCAAGACGATGGAACGGGCTCCAAGAAAAACATCGTCTCCGATTGAAACCGGAGAAGATTCCGGCCGCCCCCCCCTTTTTCTCGCAACCGGAGACAACGGATGGGCATCATTGTCCATGATCAAAGAACCGGAGCCGACGAGAACGCGCCTGCCGATCGCGATTCGGTCCATTGCGTATATGGACGATCCTGACAATCCCGATCCGTCGCCGATTTCCAGCTTGCCGGACCGCGAGACCGTGATGTGCATTCGTTGCGGGACGCCAATGCTGTTGCCCGAGGGCCGACTGCACAACGTCACACCCCTTCCCAACCGGATCGTCCCGTGATTCCGAATGAACGGGAACCCCAAAAACTTCGTGTCGAAACGGTATGGAAACTTGTGCGTCGCACAAAACAAAAAATCGACGGGAAACAAAAACACTTTCCGGACGATTCGGCTTGTATCGCGGAAAATGCGTCTGGGACGAAACGAAAGACCGAACAGCGTCATCGTCCGCGCCTTTCCGACATGCGTTCGTAAAAACGACGATGGGCTTCCGCAACGACGGAAGGCGACATCCAATCCCGGATGCGCCGTCGAGCGGCGTCCGCAACGGATGAATCGAACGATTTTGACAGTTCGCTTCGGAGCGCCGTGGCAATCGCCTCGGCGTTCCGTTGAGGAACGACCGTCGCGTTTCCGAACCGGCGGGCGTTCTCCGCGAGCGCCGTCCCTTCCGCGACGATGCCGTGGCAACCGCGCATCAGCGCTTCAATCAACTGGTTGCCGAACATCTCCTCCAGAGACGGCGCGACGAGTGCGCGACAGCCGTCGAGAATCGAAAAGAGTTCGCGGGGCGGAACGCGGCCGTGCAGGACGAGCCGCGGTCCGAGCGTCTCTCGGAGGGAGCGCAAGCACTCGCCCGTGTATCCCCGAGTCGTTTCTTCCGGCGGATTGCCCGCTATGCGCAGTTCGACGTCCGGAACGGCCTTGACGACCTCTCGCATCGCCTCCGCCAGATATCGGACCCCCTTGCGCTCGTCCATCGTCCCGACATAGGCGACGGCGCGGCCGGTCCGGGGAGCGAGCGGCGCATCAAGCGCCGGTTCGTATGTATTCGGAATCAAGGCAAGTTCCAGATGCGGATATTGCACCGCAAGGGCATCCCTGACGTATTCGCTCTTGGCAATGGCGAACTGTGTTTTCTTCCAGACCCGGTCCTCGCCCCGCCGAAGGAACCGCTCGTTCCAGGTCGGAGGGCGGCCCAACATCGGGATGATCTGGAAAAAGAGGCCCTGTGCCGTGATGCAGAACGGAAGGCCGGCCCGGACGGCCGCGTGGCCGTAGGCGTTCTCCGTTCCATGCGCGTGGACGATGTCTGGATTCAATCGCCGGACGAACCGCGCCATGCGCCACGCATCGAGCGCGTAGAACGTGAAATGACGATAGGGATGGTAGGTCCGCAGGAAGTGGACCGTCACGCCTTCGATCTCGCAGTCGAAGTCGCGGGAAGCATTGTGCGCCTGCGACACGACCGCCACGTCCATTCCCGCCGCTTTCTGCGCAAGCGCATGGTTCAACACCCAGCGACCGGGATGCTGCTTGACGCGGCCGTGTTCGGGATGGTCGGCGGGAACCGGAACGTTGCCAAGATGGACGGTCCTCATGTGACAAAAGTTCTCGAAACGTTGACCCGATACCCGCGGACAATGGCGAGCAGCATGCCATAATTGATGCAGTTGTTGACCAATGTCCATGCGCTATGTCCCGAAGTATACGAAAAAGCGGCCGACACGAATATGGAAAAACTGTAATACAGACAGCAAGTGGGAAGGAAAGTCCCTTGGGTCACTTCTCGTGCGGCCTTCCACGCATATCGGAGTATGTAAATGAAAAACAGTGCGTAGAAAAAGAGTCCGGGCAGACCGAAATCGGCCGCGTAGGCGAACCACGTACTGTGCCAGTTGCCCGAATAGGCGTGTGCTGCATACTGGTTCGTCAGCCCTCCGCCAAAATTGATCCACGCGGTTTCTTCGAACCTCATGGAAAAGCCGCGACGACCAAACCAAGGATTCTTTCGAATGACCTCCCTGGCCTGTTCGCGCATCTGTTCGCGGAAATAATCCTGCAGTCCGCCGGTATATGACTGTTTGTATTTCGGGAACACAACGGCAAGTGCGCGTTTGGCCGATTGTGGAAGGTCATAAAACTTCCCGTCCCCCATTGCCGCAACGCAAAGGAAAACGGCAGCGACGAAGGCCATCGACACCGTCAAAAAACGATCTCGTTTGGTAAGTGCAGCCCGGACCAACGGAACGACGGCCAACGTTCCGAACGCCCGTCGTTTTCCCGAATAGATGGTCAGCACTCCCAAAACGCAAAAGAGAACGATCTTGGAAAAGGATTGCATGATTTGGGACAACGAGTATCGTGCAAAAAGCAGGGTATAGATGAAAACGCACCCAATCAATGCATACCTTGCAGCCACTTCGGGTTCTGCTCCGATTAATGCAACCGCGTCATCCGCCGTTTCCGTTGGAACCAACAGGCCTTTCGCAAGAGAGACGGACTGAGAGACGAGAAGCGCGTAGAAGAGAAGTTTAGCCCCTTTTTCATCGATTCGTTGAGACGAAAGAGTAATGAGCGTGAAAACACCGATTAGAATTTGAAAATAGAACCGTCCTCCAATTGTTTTTGATCCAAAGATGACCAGCCCTGTCGGTTTTGAACAAAAAATGGCAAATATCCAAAGAACTAAAGGAAGAAGAACCAAAAGATCACGATCAAGAACTGGCGGTCGATCCCTCCGAATGGCAACGCGGAAAAAATAGACGGCCGGTACAAGCAAACACCCTAGTTCGGTTCCATTGAACGGAAGACCCGGCACACCGAATCCGAGCACTGTTAATACTGGGCAGGCCAGCCAGAATTTGTCATCCAACATAAATACGAAAGCGCAACCAAGAACAAAGAACCCCACGATTCCCGCGATAGAACGACTTCCGTACATCATGCTACGGACTGAGTAGAGGACTATGCCAATGAATACGAGGACGAACCCGATTTGGAGAATCTTCAGCTGAAGGGTGGAGTCGGCCTCACGCGAATGTGGCATGGCGAACCTCCTTTCGGTACGCGAAGGGGATCGAGGAGATGCGCTGCATAGGCGCAACACCCAGGCGCTGGATGGACATCACGCGAAGTCCGCGGAGTTTGCGGAAGGGAAGGAGCCCGGGCTGAAACGAGGTGGCGCTCATGGTTGCGGAAACGCAAGAGAGTCTAGCATAAGGGGAAAACCGGTGCAACTGTGAGCCGCGGTTGCACCGAATTGGATGGCGCGGGCGCTGTCGCGTCCACGCCGATTGTCGTACTCGCATACAGCGGTTGCCTTGCCGTTCCCGCTATTCTAGAATCCGCGACATGCGACGCCCCACCAACCGCCCCCAGCCTCCGCCGATGCGGCGGACGTCGCGCCGAGCGGAGGATTTTACGAAATGAACTCACTCGCATCCACCATCAAGTCCGCCGACTGGAAGTCGGAAAAGCACGTCCCCGTTCTCATGCTGCCGGAAGGAGCAAAGCCCGGCGAGGCCTTCGACGCCGAGGTCGCCGTCGGAAAGGAGATTCCCCACCCAAACACGCCCGCGCACCACATCGCGTGGATCGCGCTGCACTTCGTACCCGCTGGCGAAGCCACCTCTGTCGAGCTTGGCCGCGCCTGGTTCACCGCTCACGGCGATTCGATGGATCCCGCCAAGCCCGGCCCCGCCTCCGCGCCCGTCGCGCGCTTCCGCGTTCTCCTCCCCGGCCCCGGCACCCTCCACGCCGCCGCCTACTGCAATCTGCACGGGCTCTGGGAATCCGCGGTTAAGGTGTAGCTCTTGCGGCCTTGCACACGCAAGTTACGCCGACGCGTGCGGGGCAAGTCTCACAAAATGCATCAGCGGGTCGAGTGCGACGCTCGACCGATTGCGCTTTCCATTTTTGCATTTACCTTCATCAAGACCCCCTTCCAGTAAACAACCGGCTTCCTGATTCACCGGGCAAGATCCTATGTGAAACTCGACTCCAAATCCAAGCCAGAGGAATCATCGATATAAAAGCTACAACCGCAACAAAGAAGCTTCCCCAGAACTCTGTTCGGATCGATTCAACGGAGCGATGAAAGACACGGGAAAGCAAACCAAGCCACAGTCGATAGCATTGTTCCTGGAACGCAAAAAACACAAGAGAATGTCGTCCAAGAAACTCAAGTGGACGAAATCTTGAAATCGTCCAGCAGAAACCCGCACACAGCGAGATGCCAAAAACCGCCACGGGCACAGCCACAACAAAATCGTAGAACAATGAAACCCCGAGCTGCCTTCCGAACCATCCGTTCGGAAGAAAAGAAAGGATGCCCCCCGCAACGACGCAGACCAAAATCCCAAAAATAAGGCGCTGTCGCGGTTTCATCGTGCGACACAATAGCATTTGCATTGAATGCCCAAGAAGCAGAAATACGAGAAATCGTCCAGCCTTCTCAAGTCCGAACGGAAGTGGAAACGGCACAAAAAACAGGGCGGCCTCGCCAAGACCATATCCCAGAATAGCCAATCCCCACTGAACTGGACGCCGCGCACCGGAAACCCGGAGAACAATCCAAAGAAGACACTCGCTTGTAAACAAACAGGGCAAAAACCAAAGGGCGCCGTTGAACCAAATCCATTTCGTATACGCGCCGTAGCAGAGCCCCAAGACAATTTGAGGCAGAGTCGCTTCAATCGGACGAACTCGAATCTCCACGAGTAGATACCAAAACAATGTGACGAGAGCAAACACTATATATGGGACAAGAAGCGCACGGGCCTTTCTGCGAAAAAAACACCAGAAAGATTCCCGATTGCGAGGATGAAACAACGCCCCGGAAATGAAAAAGAACAACGGGAGATGGAATCCGTATATGAAACCGCGGAGAGGCATGTCGTGGGTCACATGTCCAAAAACGACAAGAAAGATTCCGACACCACGCAAGAGATCGAAAAAGGGGACTCTATTATGGGCACACAACGACCGCCTCTCATCCATTGTTTCCCCCTTTGCCAATACTGCGATGCAGAGCGATGTACACAGATGCCTTGGCCCCCCAGTTGAACGTGTTCCGAACCGCCCCCTTGCAGGCCGCGGACATTCGGGATCGCAAACCGGCATCCGCAAGACATCGCATGGCATCGGCCATTTTCGCAACCACTTCGTTCTCGTCGCCAACGGGAATCCGGAATCCCGTCTCGTCCGTCACTTGAGTACCTGGTCCGCCCCAATCAAGACAAATTACGGGAAGTCCCGCCGCCATACCCTCAATGCAGGCCCATCCTCCTGAATCGTGAGTGCTCGGATGCAGGAGAACATCACAGAAAGCAAGCTCTTGAAGCGCTGCACTGCGAAGAAGAAAGCCCGTGATTTCAACCCGAGAACCGACGCCAAGTGAATCAGCGATCCTTCGCAGCGAGTTCTCTTCGCTTCCACCGCCGACCAAACGCAGTCGGCTTCCCGGAACATTCGCCCTTGCGAACGCCTTCACGGCAAGATCGTAACGTTTGAGCGGAACAAGACGTCCCAGACCACAAAAGACAACTTCTGCGTGTGTTTCATGCGGGATATCCAGTTCTTTCCGCTCACGCTCCGTCAAGGCGGATTCGCCGCATTGCAGAACACCTTCTTTTGTCCCGCGAATCAGTTCAATTCTATTCCCAGTAAGCCGCGTTGTCGTGAGAACGAACCGGGCATTCCGGATTGTCCGCCTTACCGATGGCAACCGTTCGGAAACAGCGCGAACAGCGTTTCGAACGAGTTCAAAACAGCGACCACCAACCGAAAAACCTCCGAGAAGACCGCGAGGTACGAACTCCGCACCGCCAACGGGACCGAAGATGTAGGGAATTCCAGAATCGGCCAAACAACTGTGACCCCAGTAGCGAACAAATGTCACATGTTGCGCCGAATCAAATCGCTCGACGGCATGGAGACTACGAACAAAACTACCCGCCGCACGTTGCCATAACGGATAATGAAGACGAATGCGGAATCCGGTCGGATGTCGCCACACCCATCTGCCTAACGGAATATCGAAAAAATGAAAATGTAAAGACGATGGCAGCGTGCCAGCCGCAACAAGACGCTCAATCTCCGTCTTGAATTCGTGCGTAGTGAGAACATGGACCTCGCACAAGGCAGACATTGCCAATGCGGCGTTCCATCCAACACCGGGTTCGGACCCGCGGTTTGGACCGCACGAATAGGCGGAAAGAAGAATTTTCATCGTTGGAGAAAGACGTTCTTGATCACTTGAAGAGTCTCCGCGCAACCCGATGCAACAGGCTTGAAAAACCAACCCGTTGGCATTTGCGAAACACGACGCCGGGAATCGTCCACCCGACATTCTTTTTGATGGCACCGAAGCGTCCCAACCTCGCAACATCGCGAAGGAACCGTTCTTGATTGGAAAACAAACCACGTCGGCTTTCGTGCGAATGATGCTGACTCAAGACGGCCATCTTCACCGGAACCTCTCGAAGTTCGCAGGAACGTCCGAGGCCGGACAGCAACTCAGTTCCGCGTTCCGTGTTCGCAAACACGAGCGAAACGCCCTTGTTGCAATCCGGAATCACTCCGAATGCGGAATGCCCCCAGAAGTCTGACAGGCGGATGTCCGCTGCCGAAGTGTCGTCGAAAGGACAGTTGTAGCAGGCATCGTTGAAATAGCAACCGTCGACGAATCCTTGAAAGAAGGGATCGACTATGTTGCGCCGACGATAAACACGGCCGCTGCGAAAGAGAATCCTCGTCGAAGAGTTCCGCCAACCATATGACTTGTCGCGGAATTCGACGGATTCTACCGGACATCCTCCGAAATCGCGACTATGACGATCAAGGATCTCGTTGAAGACGGCAGGCGAACCGGTTCCGTGGCAAATGAAATCGACCGTTGTCAACTTGTCCTGCGACACGCGAAGAAATCGTTTCAATCCCGCCACGGAACAAGGCGTCCCGCAGAAAAGAACCTCGCGCCCATTCTGCAATGCGGATCGAACTGCCCGAAACGAATCGCCCATATCGCTTTGCACGTATTTGCTTCCTCGAAGAACGGCAAGGCCGCGCTCGTCCGAAGAAACATGACGGATTGTTCTCGAGACCGGATCAAACGCCGCCCCGAAGACAACCCCGCCCCGGCCGACCACATTTGCCGCCAATGAGGAAAAGATGCCGCCGGAACTGCTTTGCACGCGAATGGTAGGATCGTTGTTCCAGCCATAGTATGCACGCCGGGGCCGGAAGGCCGGAGCTTGGTGCAGGGCCGGACAAACTTCGGCGCACGCACCGCACCCGATGCATGCTGTCTCGTCCAGCGCGGCGACACGGAATCCAAGAACATCCGAATGCAAACGAACGGCATGGCGAGGGCAAACCGTTGCGCATGCGGAACACCCGAAGCACGCGAAGACGGATTTGACGGTAGAAACGGAATTCATGAGAGACTCCTCCGCAAATAGGAACCGCCCTCGGAACGGATTTCGCCGATCCGGACATTCCAGCGTTTCACGTCTGGATGTGACAGTCGATCGAAGGCAAAATCCGAATCGGAAGAAGGGATCTTGTCAAAGAACCGATCGCTTTCACCGAACGACTGAAGGAGATTCGTCAATCTCGTGCTCCGGCCAAGCGTGGACGGCGCCATGAGAAACGGCTTTCCAAACAGCAGAGAAAATGCCCCGCAATGAAAGGAGTTCGTACAAACAAAAGACGCATGGTCAACTAGATCGAGAAATTCGCCCGGGCCAGCATCGTGCCATCGCCGATCGGCGCAGCGGAGCGCCCAAAGATTGAAACCAGGCAGCAATTGCACGACGGGAAGACCGGTATGCTTCTTCACGAAGGCCGTGCTACGCTCCAGAATCTCGTCTTTTCGAATCGCATACACGAGCACGTATCCATTTTGAAAACGAGTCCTTCTCGGACTCCGTTCCGCCATCGCTCTCCAATCGTCCGTCGTACGGAGAAAGACCGGGTCGCAAACAACGGGAGGGCGTTTGCCCAACAGCGATTCCACGATGTCCGCGCCCGAGGCCTCCCGAACGGAAATGAAGTGAAAGCGACGCAACAACTCCGCGACATCGTCCCGGCGGTTCGGTGGAATATGCTCCGTTCCGAAGCTGGCCGCATAAGAGACAAGCCGAGAAACGGCCGGATCGGCGCCGCTCAAAAAGAACAATGGGGTGATTCCCTTCTCCACGTTCCAGACTTGATCGCTTCCCGCAATGTAGACATCGGAAGGCGGTAATGGATTCCCCGGGCGAAGGGGTTCCGTCCAACGTTGGTGGGCCAACATGAACGCGCGGGTCTTTTGCGCACGCCGCCGCATTGACACAACATGTGGAGCAATCAGCAGATTTCTGGCAAGACCTCTGGGATTCCTCCAGGAACGAAAGATCTGGCGTTCAATCGGCGCCGAATGGTTCAAAAGTCTGGCGTCGCATTTCAGTTCGTCGCAGAGAAACCGACACAACGCCGTCGCCTGGAGCAACGCCCCATAGTTGAAATCGGAATAGAACGTTGAAATCGAGACACGCATGAAATACTCCGTTCAGAATGCATTTTCCCTAGGCAGAAAACAAAGACGAAAAACGACGAGAATCCGTCGCCAGACATATGCCAACCGGCGGAATACTGAATCGAAACGGAACGGGAGCCACCCATAGCGGCGCCGAATGGATGCACCTTCTTCGCGCCGTTTTGCATCGAATGTCAGACTCACATTTTCCTCATGCCACGTGAATGCGGCAATTGTTGTCGGGAGAAACCGGAATCGATAACCAAGTCTGCAGATGCGAGCCCAATACTCGCCATCCATAACCACCTTGTACGACTTGTCAAGAAAATGTCCTTCGTCAAGAATCCGTTTTCGCCAAAAAGAACAGCATGAGGCGATGTAGCAACCGTAGTGGAGCAGAACGAACCGAGAAAACGGATGATCGCGTTTCACACGGATGGGAATCCCATCGGCGGAGACATAAAGCGGTTCGCCGTAGAGGAAGTCGGTGGAGAGGTGCTTGGCGAAGGCGGCGGCGACGAGGGCGAGCTTGCCGGGGAGGTACCACTCGTCGGCGTTGAGCCAGGCGACGACGTCGCCCGTCGCGCGGCGGAGGCCCTTGTTGATCGCGTCGGTCTGGCCCTGGTCGGGCTCCGAGACGAAGGAGAAGGAATACCGGCCGTCCTTCGCGGCCGGCTGCGCCGCCGCGAAGGCGGCCCAGTCCTTCAGGAGCTGGACCGAGTCGTCGGTGGAACCGCCGTCGATCACGATGTGCTCGATTTCCGGCGCCCCCTCCCCTTCCGCCTGCGCG
>JAEEGL010228035.1_pt1 | contig 23045 bp, 19 predicted proteins | sample 9134231 | NCBI WGS metagenome assembly JAEEGL01 (sample SAMN16246548, study PRJNA631951) | gut metagenome | biome: gut microbiome; feature: rumen; material: fiber-attached | host: Bos | place: Iran: Karaj | collected 2018-10
CGGCACATTGATCGGTGATGACCTGTTCGACGAGCTGGGCATCAGCATGGACGACCGCCATGGCCAGGGCAGCCAGTACATCCTGCCGCTCACTGGCGAGATGAAGAAGAAACTGGAGTCGATGTCATGGGTACTGACCATCCAGCGCATCCAGCCCGATCCCAGTGAGACCATCTTGACCTATCCCGTGGGTACCGATTACGGTTGGACCCATGCCGATTACGGTCCCGTGTGGATTCCCAAGAAGGGCGCCAAGATTGACCTGACCTTGCAGAACCTGCCGCTCTATGAGCGTTGCATCTGCAACTACGAGGGCAACACCCTGGAGGTGAAAGGCAACCAGATTCTCATAAACGGCAAGCCCGCGACGAGCTATACCTTCAAGATGGATTACTACTGGATGCAGGGCGACAACCGCGACAATTCGCTCGACTCCCGCTACTGGGGCTTTGTCCCCGAGGATCATATCGTGGGCACTCCCTCCATCATCCTCATCTCCTTTGACAAGGACCATAGCCTCTTTAACGGCGGCATCCGTTGGAACCGCATCTTTAAGATGCCTAATCCGGATAAGTAGACTTTAGATGTTAGGGTTTAGTGAGAACTTGAAAATTCCTGTGTGATTATTGTAACAGTCATCATCTATGGCAACCGACAAGAATAAGGAAAAGAAAGAAGAATACATACGTCAGACTGGTTCCCTCAAGGAGCGCCTGGGGCGCGTGAAGAAGACGCGCTGGTGTCGTTTCGCAGCCGTGGCACTCATCTATGTGCTGTGGACGGTGTGGGTGGGTAATCCCCTGCTGTTGCTGGGCTTGCTGCTGCTGGCTGACATCTACCTGACGCAGTTCATACCTTGGGGCGCATGGAAGGGCTGGAAGAAAGGACCGTTGCGCACACTCATGAGTTGGGTGGACGCCATCGTCTATGCCCTGGTGCTGGTCTATTTCCTCTTCCTGTTCATTGGCCAGAACTATCAGATTCCCTCTTCATCGCTTGAGAAATCGCTGTTGACGGGCGACTTCCTGTGGGTGAACAAGGTGGTGTATGGTCCCCGCGTACCGCAGACGCCGCTGCATTTCCCGCTGGCACAGAATATGTTGCCTATCCTGAATTGCAAGTCCTATATCGAGCATCCCCAGTTGGATTACCACCGCCTGAAAGGCCTGCGTAATGTGGAGCGCATGGACATCGTGGTGTTTAACTTCCCTGCTGGTGACACGGTGGCGCTGAAGCGGACTAATCCCGACTACTATACCTTGTGTCTGGAGAATGGCCGCGATGTGGTTCACAACAACAAGGAGGTCTTCGGCGACATCATCTATCGTCCCGTTGACCGCCGTGACAACTATGTGAAGCGTTGCCTGGGTCTGCCTGGCGAGACGCTGCAGATCAAGGGCGGCACCGTCTATGTCAACGGCAAGGCACTGCCGCAACCCAAGAACGTGCAGTACTGCTACTATATCGAGACCGACGGCACCCGTATTGATGACGACCTGTTTGACGAGCTGGGCATCAGCATGGATGACCGCCAGTATTCCAATCTGGATGAAAACGGCATGCCTCTGCTCTTGCCTAATTCCTATCGGTTGCCGCTCACTGCCACGATGAAAAAGACGCTGGAGTCCAAGCCGTGGGTGAAATCAGTCTTGCGGGTGATTCCCGACCAGAGCGAGACGATAAGGACCTATCCCGTGGGCGTGGACTATGGCTGGACACGTGCTGATTACGGTCCCGTGTGGATTCCCAAGAAGGGCGCCAAGGTGGATTTGACCTTGCAGAACCTGCCGCTGTATGAGCGTTGCATCCGCAACTACGAGGGCAACACCCTGGAGGTGAAAGGCAACCAGATTCTCATCAACGGCACGCCCGCGACGAGCTATACCTTCAAGATGGATTACTACTGGATGCAGGGCGACAACCGCGACAATTCGCTCGACTCCCGCTACTGGGGCTTTGTCCCTGAGGATCATATCGTGGGCACTCCCTCCATCATCCTCATCTCCTTTGACAAGGACCATAGCCTCTTCAACGGCGGCATCCGTTGGAACCGCATCTTCAAGAAACCTAATCTGGATAAGTAGATTTTAGACTTTAGTCTTTAGACGTTAGGTTTTAGTTGCTATTTTCAATGCTTGAATCGTCGCCAATATCCGTTGTGATGGGCAGCATGTGTGCCGCCAGTGTGCGGTGCTATGCGGCGGCCCTGCAGTCGGGGCACCTGCTGGTTGACCTGGGTGAGAAGCATCTGCCCCTGCGCCACAGCCACCACCGCTATCGCATCGACGGCCCTAACGGAGTGCAGACGCTCACCGTCCCTCTTGTCGGCTCTACCAACAACATGATGACCCCGTTGCGCGATGTGCTCATCTCGGAGCATGGCGATTGGCGTCGCCTGCATTGGGGCGCCTTGTTCTCGGCTTACGGCCGCTCGCCTTATTTTGACTATGTCGCCGATGACCTGTCGCGCGTCATCAACGGGTCGCAGCGCTACCTGCATGAGTTCAATAGCCAGCTGCATGCGGTGATTGTCGATTTCATGGACCTGCCATTGACGACCCGATACCTGGATGAAGTGGCGCAGGGCGACAAGGCTGATGCACTGGACCTGAGGGGACGCATCGCCATGAAGAAGGCCGACAATCTCCCTCTCGCCAATGTCGAGTATTACCAGATGTGGAAGGGCACCACGGGCTTCAAGGCCGACCTGAGCATTCTTGACCTGATGATGAACATGGGGCGCGAAGGCATCTTCACGCTGATGGCAATGGTGACCGGAGAATAGGAAGTGAGATCAGAAAAGGGAAAGAAAAAAGGTCCGAGCATTCACTGCTGAGACCCTCATAATTACTAATACTTGAAAACTATATTTACCCCATAAAAGCATTTTTACTTTTCACGTTCTCTCTTTATATGTCTTTTAAAGACGATGCAAATTAACTAAATATTTCTCTAATAAAAGCAATCAAGATATTTAAAAAATGTGAAAAACAACATTTTTCTGTAAACACATGATAGGCTTCTTGTCCGTTATGGTTCTATTATTATTCTGGAACAGGAATAATTTTTTCCGAAAAAGAAAAAAATATCTGATACACGTTGCCATGTCGTGATATTTTACTAACTTTGCACCCGCTTTGCATGGCAATGCCACCGCAAGCCGGTCCTATAGCTCAGTTGGTTAGAGCACCTGACTCATAATCAGGGAGTCCTTGGTTCAAGCCCAAGTGGGACCACAAGAATCGCCGACACGTGATGTTGCCGGCGATTTTTGTTTTTCGTCCGTTCATTCGTTCATACGCGTGTGCGGGCTATGCCGTCTGCGGGGTGATGACACCGTGGATGGTGTCGATGTACTTGGCGAGGGGCAGCATGTAGGGGGTGAATACCGACAGTTGCTCGTCAAAGGGCGACTCATTAACGACAATCTCCTTAGTGATGTCACCGTTCTCGCATACATAGGCGATAATGGTATTCAGGAAATCCTCTTGTTCGGCATTCAACTCGTTGCCTGATATGAACTCCGAGAAGCGTCTCACCGCATTCTTGCGGTCAACACCCACCAATGAGCGGACAAACATGGCGACATTGCTGCCACAAAGCATCCCATTGGTGAACTTGTCGTAGTCATCCTTGCTCCCGAGCTCTTGCCACAGGATACGTTCAAGTTCGGTGAAGTCGGCTGCTGTCAGTTGCTCCATATCGTAGATCTTTTGAAGCACAGGCAGGTTTCTGTTCTTCGACAGGAAGTCCAAAACACTCTGCTTGTAGGAAACACGGGGTGTGATACCTTCCATCGTACCCTCGTCGCTGATTTCGTCCTCGATGTCCACGGTGAACCATTGACCACCTTGACCGATGAGGAACTTGATGAGGTCTCTCAGGTCGTTCCTGACCTTTTCGAGCCATTTAAGCGATACGTTCTGCCAAGCGACATCAGTCAATACTTCCTTGATGGTGCCCATCTTGGCCTGCACCTGAGGCAGGGTGGCTTTCTCTTGCAGTTTCTCGGCAATCGTTTGAACCGAGTGCACCGCTTTGGTGGCATTGCCTTCACCGCCAATCAGCGACAGTTCAATCAGCATCACCAACAGGTCAAATTTCTTGGCACTCTCGTCGAGGGTGTTCTTGGGCAGCAAGGGTGCGATGACATTGCTCAATGTGTTGACATCAACTTCCGAAATGTAGGTCCATGAGTCGTTGTCCTTGAAGTGGCTTACGTCAGCCCACTTTTCCCTCACTGATATGTGGCTATCTGACAGCGATGCGACCTGTTCTTTCAACAGTGCCTTGATTTCGTCGTGCAACCCCCGGGCATACTCATCTTCTTGCCACTGCTGATGCTGCAAGTGGAACGCTATCTTAGCCCGAATACTGAAAATTTTCTCGGTCAACGACGGTGCAACGGCTGCTGTCTGACCATCAGGGTTCTTGTCGAAATACTCGAAGTTCCTGCACCAATCAAAGATGTAGAAATGCTCCTTGTCTTTCCCTGGTCCGAAGATGCCCGGTGACAGCCTTGTGCCTCGGCCAATCATCTGCATGAACTTGATTTTACTCTTGACCACCTTGAAGAACACAAGGTTCAACACATCGGGCACGTCAATGCCTGTGTCGAGCATATCGACCGAAACGGCTATCTGCGGATTACCGTCCCTGATTTCAAACTTGTCGATGAGGTCTTTGGAATAGGTGACGTAGTTGTCAATGAGGGCACAGAAATCTGATGAGTATTCAGGGTATAAGTAGTAGAATCGCTCGACTATCATTTCAGCGTGGCGGTGGTTGTAGGCAAAGATGATGCTCTTGCCGATGCGCTCTCCGCTCTGCACCTTCAGACCGTTCTCCATCAGGTCTTGCAGCACACGGTCGATGGTGTCGAGGTTGAAGATGTAATTGAATATCTCCTTGGTCTCGATGTCTCGGGGTTGGGGGTCTCCTTCAATGGCCTTGACAGCCTGTTCATACTCCCACACCTTCTCGAGTTGTTCCTTTTCCTCTGCGCTCAGGTTGTTGTACTTGATGCCCTCTTTCAGGATGAGTGAACCACGCTTGAAGCCCTTGTAGTTGACAAGGTAACCCTCGGCGACGGCATCCTCCAGTTCATAGGCATAGTTGGGTACACCTTGCTCCATTTGGAAGGTCTCGTATGTGCTCTTATCCACCTCGTCACGGGGTGTCGCGGTCAATCCCACAAGCAGCGCGTCAAAGTAGTTGAAGATGGCTGAATACTTGCCGAAGATGCTGCGATGAGCCTCGTCGATGATAATCAGGTCAAATCGCCCGACAGAGAAGGCTTTCTCGTCGGTGTCGATGTAGTTGATCATCGTCTGATAGGTCGAGAAGGTGATGCGGGCATTGGTGTCGGGATCTTTATCCTCGCTCAGGATGGAGGTGGTCATGTGGGGCAGCAGTTTCACGAAGTTCTTGTGCGCCTGACTGACCAATGGAATCCTGTCGGCAAGGAACAGGATGTTCTTCACCCATCCGTTGCGGGTCAACACGTCAACCAATGAGATGGCGACCCTCGTCTTGCCCGTTCCTGTCGCCATCACCAACAAGCCTCGACGATGCTTGGTGTTGAAGTGTTCGCACACCGCCTTAATCGCCATCTTCTGATAATGTCGGTCGGTGATGTTGTCCTTCACGCTGAAGTCGGTAATGTCGTGTCGTTTTCTTTTCTGTATCAGCAATTCCAGGTCGGCCTCGGTGTGGAAAGCGTAGAGGCGACGGGGCGGATAGCCCAGTCCGTCAATGATATGGGTCTCAAAGCCGTTGGTATAGTAGATGACAGGCTTCACCCCATATCGTTTCTCGAGGCAATCGGCATACAGTTCAGCCTGGTGTTTGCCCTTGACGGGAGAAACGCTTGTCCGCTTGGCCTCAATGACGGCAAGGGGCAGACCATTGCTGCCGAACAGGACGTAATCACAATAGCCTTTGCCCTCGGCATTGGGCATTCCTTCCACCTCGACTTCGATGCAAGCCTTTGAGGGTTGAATCGCTCCCTCGGTGTCCAGCACATCCCAACCTGCCTCTTTCAGCATCAGGTCGATATAGAGTTTCCGGGTCTCGGCCTCGCTGATGTCAGGCAATGCGACTTCCTTGACAGGTGTCTTGTCCTCGACGGCCTCCTTGTCGGCTGCCTCGATGATGGTCGAGGTGGGTGTCACCGTTACCTTGGCAGGGGTGATGACCGGTGCTTGCGGACTATTCGGAATTAAGTTCCTATCAAATGGAACTATCTCCTTGATGAGGTTCAGTTTGTGCAGGACAGCAGCAACCACATTGTAAATGTTGAGCAGACAGAAGAACGATTCTCCCCGTGACACATGCCTGCCATGGGCACCGTTGTTGCCCACTTTACGCACATAGTGGACCGCATTCATCACCCGCTGGTCGCCAATGAACTCTCGGAACACCTCGCCATCCACAAGTTCAAACAGGGACACCCGCTCGGGTGCGTCAATGTGCTTCATCACATAGAGTGCCCTGACGATATACTCCAAGGCTTTCCTGGCGCTAACGGCACTCAGGTCAGGATTACTCACCTGCATCTCCTCGGCCGCTGAGCAGAAGCGATGAAGGTCAGTCAAACCCAATTCTTGTAGATAGTCGAAGTTCCTCATAATCATTATTTTTTAGTGATAGGGCTTATAAGCCTTATAGGCCCTATAAGAGCCCTTCTATTCCTCTTTCTTGCCTCCTGGGTTATTGCGGTAATTGATTCTCGCTTGATACATCCGTTCCTTGATGCCGCCGTTTTTCACAAAGTCATCTTGCAAACGGTTGATGAGTTTACGCAGCATGTAGTCCTCTTGATGAATGAGCGTGATGGCGATATTGGCTATCGTCTCGGCACTGCGCGTTTCTATTGCATCTCGGTAAAAGGCGCTGTCGTTATGCTTGGCGCAGACCCTGCGGGTCTGAACACTGCGCGGGTCATCGGTAGCCCATTGCTGCAGTTTCCTCACCCTCAGGAAGTCTTCATAGTCAATGAGCAGTTCATGCAGGCTGGCTTTCGCTACATTGGTGAGTTTAAGTTCCGTTTCACTTGATGTTGATGATGCCGCACTTCCCTCGGCAATGTTTTGCTTGCCGCTTCGTGCCGCTTGAATCATCTGGTCAATCGTGCGATCACCTTTTGACAGGAACTTGTGGGCAAAGTAATAGGTAATATCATAGATGCACTCAGCCTTTTGAAAAACGATGAGTGATTGATAATTGCCTTGATTGGGTAAGAAACTTTCCATGTTCACCTATGCTTTTTATCCGAAGTATTTATCCATTGTGTAGTCAAACATCGTTTGGGTCTCCTCAATGGACTGTTGAACAAGTGCCTTCTGCCGCTCTATCGCCTCAATCTTCTCCGCAAACTCCTGTTGTAATGAAAGGGGTGGGATGATGAACGGTATAGAGAGTAAAGCACTTTTGACTAAATGCTTTATGGTCACGCCCTTTCCGTATCTATTGTCAAGTACACCTTTGTCCTTTAAGAACTTCAAGACATTTAGGCAAAAAATTGGTATCATGTCACCGTTGAACCTTAATCGATGAAGAGCATTTTGGTATTGTATGCAATCATTTTCAGCCCAAATCGCAGCCCGACCAATATCTCCACCTTCACAAACCAACAAATCCCCCTTCTTGACTGTATAACGTTCTAACTCCGAATCTTCAAAACGAGTTTGTTTAAGATTGTCCGTTACTATTCTATTCCACTGTATATTAATTGCACACAAATATGGCCGCAATGTTCCTGTATCTTTGGCTTGATTTAATGTCTTACCCAATTCACTATTACAAACTTCTCCCAATTTCTTGACTTCCCATCCTTTGGGATTGTCGACGGGGTCGCCAAACATGGAGTAGAAGATGGACTGTGCGAGTTGGTCGTAGGCTTTGAGTTGTTCTTTCTTCTTCTCGATGATGCCCGAAAGCAAGTCAAGTTCCGCAACAATCCGCTCCTGCTCCGCAAGAGGAGGAACAGGAATAGGGATTTCTGAGATTGTGCTTGCAGAAAGGACGGGTTGAGCAACACCTTTTGCAAATTGTCTTAATCCAAGAGATTTTAAAGAATACTCGGTATATTTTGGGTTTATGTCTATTTTAAGGCTGACAACAAGAGCATGTTCTGTTGCATAGAACTTTCCATTAGTCAAATGTACATTCCCGCAAAGTGCCCCAACCCTACCGATGATAGGATAAAGGCCATCATATGAATAATGATTAACATATCCTCGTAAACCATTCCCCCCATAACAAGGGTAAAGCCCATCTGAATAGCATTCTTCTATTTCGGTAGCTGGAATAGATTTACCTGAAGAAATTTTGGCAACCTCTCCCAGTTTCTTATATGTCCAGTCTTGTTTGTTCATTGGTCGTTTGTCGTTTGGTGCAAAGTTACAAATTTCTGATTGAATGGCAGGGAATAATGCGAAATAAAAAAGGCGGTGCCCGTTTTAGTGAGAGCACCGCCCATGCTGGCTGTCCGTTCATTCGTTCATACGGACGTGTGTGGGGATTAATCTCCAGGCTTCTTTACCGGCTCTTGCGTTTCCTCCCAGTCACCAATTTGGCAAGCACCGGTGACGGGTACCTTGAAGGTGAACTTCACCGCTTTGCCGTTTTTGGGGTTGTGTACCGAGATGGTCTTCACCTCACTTTCGCTGTCGATGTTGATGTGAATGCCGGAGACAATGTAGTCGGCAAGCATGTCAACCAAACTGGTTAAATTGATGTTCTTTTTCATGGTAAAAAATAATTTAAATAGTGAATAAAATGTGTACATGCGAACGAACGAATGAACGGATGAAAGGGTAGGTATCGTATAGTTTAATGACAGAAATGAAATTGTTGTGTCAAAACTATCGATGACACAATTTCATCCGTTCATTCGTTCGTTCAATTTATATATATTATAACGGACGAACGGACGAGACTGCGGCTGCTGTCTTGAGCCTTACCTTCGACCTGTCCACCTCGACAAGCAACCCCATTGCCAGGCCTTGCTTGATGATCTCGTAGCAACGTGTTCGCTGGAAGGGATGCTTCTCGGCCAGTTGCTCAACGATGTCGCTGCGCGTGATGGGAGTACCGTCCTGGGGAATGATGTCGGCAAGCATGTCGCGCAGTTGCTGCTCGCTCTCTCGCTTCTCGATCTGCCTTTGTCGCTGACGGTCGGCAGCGCCGTCCTTGGGGATGGCGTCCTCGTCGAGTTTGAAAACCAGTCCTCCGCTTTGGCGGTGACGCGACACGGGATGGCTGACGAGAAACAGGTCGCCATGCTTCTCGACCTGGAACACGTCGCTGCACTTCTGATAGAGCATGGTGCCGATGTGTCCCTTCATCATCCTGTCATGGCTGCCCTTGTTCTGGTGCATAACCACAACGATGCAGCAGTTGTGCTTGTTGGCGAGGGCTGCCAGCTTGTTGACCATAATCTGGCTCTCGATCACGTCGTTGTAGTTGTAGATGAGGTCGGCAATACCGTCAATGATGACCAGGTCGGGGTGCTCAATCTCGATGGAGCGTTTCACAAACTCATAGCGGGAAATCTCATTGCAGGCGTTGTTGCTGTCGATGTTGGCATCTCGCAGGCAGGAAACCTCGATGTCGCCATGCCTCTCCTCGGGGGTGATGGACCAGATGGTCTTGAGGATGCGCGCCGAGTCGTTCCTCGCCTGCTCGGTGTCGATGAACCGCACCTTGCCGTGCTTGATCACGTTCTCGCAGTTGGTAAAAGTGTCGGACCCTAGGAAGATGGCCGCCAGGATGTCGCAGAAGAAGGTCTTGCCGTTTTTCCACTTGGCACTGACGGCAACCAGGTTACCCTTGGGCAGGGTGGGGACGTCCCCGATGCGGATGAGGTACTCGGGCTCGGGATAATCGACGTTGCCGTCGATAACATACTTCTCCTTGATGTTGGAGAAAGCTCTTTCTTCTTTCGCCTCTTCAAGGAGGCGTTCTTGCCACGTGAGTGGCTGTTGCATGTCTGTCATGGTAAAAAAATTTAAAAATTTATGAATGAATTATGACTTTCACAATTCGCACTGCAAAGATAAGGTAAAAATACCATATTATACAAGAAAAAAGGCGGGAAATATTTGTATAATACCAAAAGGCTACCGTTATCGGTAGTCTTTTCAAGGCCTATCGGGGATGGTTATCTCAAGATGGAGGCATTGCCGTCGAAGGCGCAGATTTCGGCAGCAAGATGGTTCATGTTATGGAAACGGCTATAGTCGCTGTCGGCAGGCACCCCGTTGACTGCCGCCATCGCATCGAGTCCCCATGGTGCGAGAATGAGCAGGCTGCCGTTAGCGCAGGCCTCAAATCGCATCCGCTCGGGTTTCCAATAGGTGGTGATGGGTTCTTTCTGGATATGGATGATGGGGTAACCGTTGTTGAGGCATTCGTTTTTCATCATCAGTTCGCCTTTTGAGATGCCGGGGGTGACAATGACGGTGGCTCCTTGCATGATGGCATCCACCCATTGCTGATGCTGGCGGGCATAGTCGGCCGTGGTCTCGTAGGGCTCGCCGGTGACGGGATGCCGACGGTGGCATTGCACTTGCACCTTGCCGGGCCACCGCAACAGGAACAGATTGCCGAAGGTGCCATAGTCGCGCCCTCCGATCTGGACATGCAGGCTGCGCTGCATCAACTGGGGCAAGACACGTCGCAGGATGGCGCGGCGCGGGTTGTCGTGAACGTAGGCGATCATCGCCTCGCGGTGCCGCTGGTCGAGACACACCGTGTCGTCGTAATTGTCGTCGAACAGTGGTCGCTGCTCCCTGCCCACCAGTGTGTAATATTCCTGTCGCTGCCGCTTGGACATGGCACGGATGAGGGCGCCCTCGTTGTTGTAGAGGCGGGCCTTCTCGCGCAGCCATGCCGGTGCTTGCGGGCTATGGCAATCGACCGAGATCGGTCGATTGACGGAAGGGCCGTGCCCCTGTTGCCGCTGCCAGTGGCTGGTGCAGGCGGCCTTGAACGCCTGCATGATGTCGCCCAGGCTCCACTGCATGGGCTCCATCACTTCTATCACGCCATGGAAATGGTCGGGCATACAGACGCTGGCGTGTACTGCCACGCGATTGCCGTGAGATGCCTGTTTCTCGGGCGTGGCTTCCCACTCCTGCTTTACCGCTTCGCCCAGCGGTGACAGTGCGACCTCGGGGTGCCTGACATCATCGCCCAAGCGTCCAAGCAATGGCAACCTCCCGCTCACCACTAGCGTGATGAGGTAGGTCCCTCTACCGTAGTAGTCATGGCCTGGATTGCGGGGACGATAGGATGTATTTGTCATGTCTCCTGTTATTGTCTTGAACGGGAGCCGTGTGGTTTAGTCGGGCATGTAGATGTCGTTGGCCTTGGTGATGCGGCAGCGGATTTCACGCAGGGACTTGCATGTCTTTTTCCCGCTTATCATGTCGGAAGCAGGTTTGAGCCGAGCTATAGGCGACGCGTTTAGTTGGCGTAGAGCATGTTGATGGCTTCGTTGAGTTTGCGCTCGTCCTTGAGGCCGTCGTTCTTGAAGAGCATGATCTTGTCCATGACGCGGTTCAGGTAGTCGATGCTCTCGCTTTTCTCTTTCTTGTTGTAGACCTTCCAGTACTTGGTGCCCTTGATGGCTTTTTCAAACTTCTTGTAAACATCGCTGGTCGATGACTGGTAAGCCCACTTGGTCTTGGCGAGAGCGGTCTTCTGCTTCTCAAGGCAGTCTCTCAGGTCCTTGGTGTATTCGCCATATTTCTCGATGAGTTCTTTCTTCTTGAGCACATCCTTGGTTTCCATGCCCTCGAAGCTGGCGAGCGCATCATCGACATCCTCCTTGTTGAAGGGGTTGTACAGCACATCAACGATTTCCTGGTCATAGACCATATCGTCGCGTTTGGCGAATTTCTCTTTGCGGGTCTTGGTCTCGGTCTTGATTTCCTTTTCCAGTGCTTTCTTCTGGCTTTCAAGTTCCTTGAGTTGTGACTTGAGATCATCGATGCGGTTCTCCAGTTCCTTGATGGCCGCTTCCTTCTCCTGGATGTTTTTCTCGTGCTGCTCGATGTCTTTTTCGAGCTGTTGTACATCAGGCGTCGTCTGCTGGGCCATTGCGTTGGGTGTCATGGCCGCCATAGTCATCAAGGTCAGTGTAATGACCATCAATTTAATTCTTTTCATTGCTATCGGGTTTTAAAAGTTGAATTGTGAGGGCAAAGATAGTAATTTGTTTTCAGATTTCAGTTTCAGGATTTCAGTTTTTTGTCAAAGAGGGGGTATATAAAAAGCGAAAGTGTACTTTTGTGAAAAAGTACACCATCTTCATAACCAAAATTCAAGTATATATTAGTTTATTTCTTTTTCTTATTACGCTATGAATTTGACTCTCGTTGGAGAATCAATTAATATTGTTTACATTTTCTGTGTGCAAAGTTAATAAGAAAGTTTATAATGCGCCAAATATTTTTTTATGTTTTAGAATATAAATTCCAGATAATTATTAAAAAGCACATCCAACTTGCTGAAAAACAGTGGGATGTGCCTTGAAAAAAATTTTGTATTTTTTTTGTAACAGTCTATTTTTCTCTAAAGAAAATGTTGATGGGGGTGCCGAACAGGTTCCAGTGCTCGCGGATTTTGTTCTCCAAGTAGCGCTTGTAGGGGTCCTTAACCCATTGCGGTAGGTTGCAGAAGAAGATGAACGTGGGCACGTTGGCTCCCTTCAACATGGTGATGTACTTGATCTTGACATACTTTCCCTTGACAGCGGGTGGCGGATAGGCCTGGATGTCGGCCTGCAGCACGTTGTTGAGCTGCGAGGTGGGGATGGTGATGCGGCGGTTGTTATAGACGTCGATGGCCGTCTGCAGCACCTTGTGGATGCGCTGCTTGGTGAGCGCCGAGCCAAAGATGATGGGGAAATCGGTAAACGGCGCGAAACGGTCACGGATGGTGGCCTCGAAGTGGTCAAAGGCCTTCTGTGACTTGTCCAGGGCGATGTCCCACTTGTTGACGAGCACGACGAGACCCTTGCGGTTCTTCTGGATGATGGAGAAGATGTTCACGTCCTGGGACTCGATGCCGCGGGTGGCGTCGATGAGCAGGATGCACACGTCGCTGTTCTCGATGGCGCGGATGGAACGCAGCACCGAGTAATACTCGATGTCCTCGTTCACCTTGTTCTTCTTGCGGATACCGGCGGTGTCCACGAGGTAGAAGTCAAAGCCGAACTTGTTGTAGCGCGAGTAGATGCTGTCGCGCGTGGTCCCGGCAATGTCGGTGACGATGTTGCGCTCCTCGTCCATGAGCGAGTTGACCAGCGACGACTTGCCGGCGTTGGGGCGGCCGACGATGGCAAATCGGGGCAGTTCCTCGTCGATGTCCTCATTGGCCTTCTCGGGCATCTGCTTGACAACCTCGTCGAGCAGGTCTCCCGTACCGGTTCCGTTGACGGCCGAGATGGAGAACGGCTGCCCGAGTCCGAGGGCGTAGAACTCGGCCTCGGCATACATGCTCTGGTTGTTGTCGTCCTTGTTGGCCACGACGATGACCGGTTTGGAGGTGCGGCGCAGGATGTCGGCGACGTGGTCGTCAAGGTCGGTAATGCCGTTCTTGATGTCCACGACAAAGAGGATGACATCGGCCTCCTCGATGGCGAGCTGTACCTGCTTGTTGATCTCTTCCTCAAAGATGTCTTCGCTGTTCACGACCCATCCACCGGTATCGACGACCGACATTTCCATGCCGTTCCATTCCATTTTGCCGTACTGGCGGTCGCGTGTCGTGCCGCTGGTATCGTTGACGATGGCGGCGCGCGTTTGAGTCAGGCGGTTGAACAGTGTTGACTTGCCCACGTTGGGCCTTCCCACGATTGCTACTAAACGTCCCATATTCTTTAGTTATCAGTTGTCAGTAGAGTTGTTAGTTTTCAGTTGTCAGCGTTTTTACTCGATATAGCCGAAGGCGCGCAGTTTGTTCTCCTGGTTGCGCCAGTCCTTTTCTACTTTGACATAAAGCTCGAGGAACACTTTCTTCTCAAAGAATTTCTCGATGTCCTTGCGGGCCTCGGTGCCCACGTGCTTGAGCTTGCGGCCCTGGTGCCCGATGATGATGCCCTTCTGGGTATCGCGCTCGACGTAGATGACGGCCATGATGTGGATGGCGGTGTCACTCTCGTCAAACTTCTCGACGATGACCTGGGTGGCATAGGGCACTTCCTTGTCGTAGGTCATCAGGATCTTCTCGCGTACGATCTCGGTGACGAAGAAGCGGCTGCTGCGGTCGGTGAGTGCGTCCTTGCCGAAGTAGGGCGGGCACTCGGGCAGCAACTCAACGATGCGCTTCATGATGTTGTCCACATTGAAGTTCTCCAGAGCACTGGTCGGGAACACCTCGGCGGTGGGCAGCAGCTGTTTCCACTGGTCGATGATGCGCAACAGGTCGTCATTGCCCTTGAGCAGGTCAATCTTGTTGATGACCAGCAGGATGGGGATCTTCTCCTTGGCGACCTTGTCCAGGAAGTCCTGGTTCTTGGTCGGAGACTCGATGACGTCGGTGACATAGAGCAGTATGTCGGCATCAACGAGTGCGCCGGTGGAATACTCCAGCATGCTCTGCTGGAGACGGAATTTGGGCTTGAGCACGCCGGGCGTGTCGCTGAATACGATCTGGTAGTCGTCGCCGTTGACGATACCCATGATGCGATGGCGTGTGGTCTGGGCCTTGCTGGTGATAATAGACAGACGCTCGCCCACGAGACGGTTGCTCAGTGTCGATTTTCCCACGTTGGGGTTACCCACGATATTGACGAATCCTGCTCGATGCATTTTCAGTTGTCAGTTTTACAGTTGTCAGTTTTTAGTTATCAGTGAGATTGCTGTCGCTTGAAGAAAAAGAAAGGCAGAAATCTTACTGTTTACATTCAAGAAGCATCGCTACCCGTTGTTGTTGCACGCGTGAGTAGTGATGCTTCATGTGAGATGTATCTGGGCGTGTTATAGCGACCAGATAAGGTAGAGGGCACCCCAGGTGAATCCGGCACCGAAGGCGGTGAGGACCAGTTTGTCCCCCTTCTTGATGCGGTGCTTGTTCTCATCAAGGCACAAGGGGATGCTGGCGGCACTGGTATTGCCGCGCTCCTGGATGTTGACCAGGACCTTCTCCTCGGGAATGCCGAGTCGCTCTCCGACGGCCTCGATGATGCGCAGGTTGGCCTGATGAGGCACGAACCACTGGATGCTCTCGTTGGTCAGATTGTTGCGTTTCATCACGTCCCTGCTGGAGGTGAGCATGTCGATTACGGCATGGCGATAGACAGCACGGCCCTCCTGATAAACGCAGTGGAAATTGGCGTCAACGGTTTCGTGGCTGGTAGGCAGGGCTGAGCCGCCAGCCTTATAGACCAGGTGCTCAAGACCCGAGCCGTCCACGTGGAAGATGCCATCCATGATGCCGATGGGCTCCTCGGTGGGCTCCAGCAGCATGCAGGCTGCGGCGTCGCCAAACAGAGGACATGTCGCACGGTCGTTATAGTCCACCATGCTTGACATCTTCTCGGCCGAAACAACGATGACCTTCTTGTAGATACCGGCGCGGATAAAGGCGGTCGCTTCATAGAGACCTACCAGGAATCCAGCGCAAGCGGCTTGAATGTCATAGGCATAGCACTTCTTCTCGATGCCAACTTCGTGGGCAATGATGGATGCCGTCGAAGGGAAACGGTGGTCAGGATTGGATGTCGGACAGATGAGCAGGTCGATATCGTCGCGGTTGGTACCCGTCTCCTCGAGCAGCTTGTTCACGGCCTGGATTCCCATGTAGGAAGAGCCGACGGGCTTCTTGAGGATGCGACGCTCCTTGACACCGACGCGGGTAGTAATCCACTCGTCGTTGGTGTCCACCATCTGTGAGAGCATCTCGTTGTCCAGCACGTCATCGGGCAGAAATGATGCAATGCCAGTAATCTTAGCGTTCAGCATAAGCTTGAAAGCGTGTTATATTTCTTGAGGTGTTAGTTTTAAATTCAATATCCTAAATGGATGAACACCTATGGCGGATCCAGCCCATTCAGGATATCTTGTTCGCGTTCATCGGGGCTTGCCGTTTTCCTGGCTTGCGCTAGGGCTCGGCTAACCGTCGATTTAGGCTTCCTCCTTGCCCATCACATTCTTGCCACGGTAGTAACCGCACTCGGGGCAAACGGTGTGATAAACATGCCATGCACCACAGTTGGAGCACTGAGCGATGGTCGGGGCCACAGCCACATCGTGGGTGCGGCGCTTAGCGGTACGAGTCTTGGACTGTCTTCTTTTAGGATGTGCCATTTTCTTGTTGTTATTTAAAAGTTATTGTTGTTCTTTTAATTTTTTAAGCGCCTCCCACCTGGGGTCGGTGCCGGTTGTTTCACTCTCGTTGTCGTCATCGCCGTCGGGGACGGTCTCGACCCGATGACTGTCAAGCGCATCGAGCATGTCGGGATTGCAATCATCCTCGCTCTCATGACAGTGCGTCATCGGTATAGCGAGGAGCACAGTGTCGCGCACAATGGGCGCGGCATCCAGCTCTCGCCATTCCGCTGGCACAATCAGGAGCTCGTCGTTGCTGTCGTCAAGCTCGGTGCCCATCTGCTCCACATTCAGTCGATAATCCACATCCACCGGCAAATCCAGGTCATCAAGGCAACGGTCACAGGCAGTAGTCACTGTGCCGTGGCACTCGATTTCAAGACGGTAGGTGTTTTCGCTCTTGCGGTTGACCGTGAGTGTGACATCCACACTGGCGTGTCTCACCTCAGCTTGCTCATCGGTATTGAAGAAATCATCGTCCAGATGACATTCAACCGTATGAATGCCAAATGGTAACGTCTTGATTTTCAACTTCAAAGCATCTACCATCGTCTGAATTTTTCGTTAAAGCGCCACAAAGGTATAACAAATCCCGCTAATAATCAACGATTTTCCCGTTTTTTTTGAGTTATCGTGGTTTATGGGCTCCATGGTCATGAAGGACCCAAGTGGGAAAAAGGTCACTCGGCCGATTCGGGAGCTTGATGATTGAACACGTAGTCATAGATGAGCTGGGTGCCTCCCAAATGGGACTGGATGTAGTTGCCTGCCGTGTTGCCACACTTGAGACGCAGGGGCTCGTTTTCCAGTAGGGGATCCATCGCTGCTGAGAAAGAGTCGGCATCGTGGATGCTCATTGCACCATCCAGGGCGATGAGGTCGGCAGCTTCCTGGAACTTGTGGTGCTTGGGACCGAAAATGACAGGGATGCCATAGACTGCAGCCTCGTTGATATTGTGGATGCCAGCACCGAAACCGCCGCCCACGTAGGCCGCCTGCCCATAGCGATAGAGGGAGGACAGCAACCCGAAGCTGTCAATAATCAGGCAGTCCACGCCCTTGATATTCTTAGGCGTCGCCTCGCTGTAGAAACGTGCGGGTCGTGAGAGTTTGGACATGAGCACATGCAGGCGGTGACGGTCAAACTCGTGGGGTGCAATAATCAGTTTCATCTCACGATGGGTGTTGAAGTAAGGGATGATGATATCCTCGTCGGCTGGCCATGAACTGCCCATGACGAGAGTGAAGCGTGCATCCTCGACAAACTTGGCCACGAGTGGGAATTCTCGGGCTGCAGCCTTGACGTCGGCCACACGGTCAAAGCGGGTGTCGCCCGCCACGATGACATTCTTGATGCCGATACCCTCAAGCAGCTCGCGGGATTGCTCGTTCTGGACAAACAGTGTGTCAAAGCACTTGAGCATTTTGCGGAATATGCCGCCCCAGGGACGGAAGAAGATTTGTTTTGGGCGGAAGATGGCCGAGATGATATAGGTGGGTATGTTGCGTCGCTTGAGCGCTTGCAGATAGTTGCCCCAAAACTCGTATTTGACAAATATGGCTATCGAGGGCTTGACGATATCGAGAAACCGTTTGACATTGCCTGGCAGATCAAAGGGCAGATAGACCACAGTGTCCACCATGCTGTAGTTCTTGCGCACCTCGTAGCCCGAGGGAGAAAAGAACGACAACAGGATGCGCGCGTCAGGTTGCTCACGCTTGATTTTCTCAATGAGCGGGCGCCCCTGTTCAAACTCTCCCAGCGATGAGGCATGGATCCAGATGTAGCCCCCGGCAGGATCGAGCTTGCGTTGCAGGGTGCGGAAACAGCGTCGCTGCCCCCTAAGCATCAGTTTGGCTTTGGGGTTGCGGACGGCCGCGATTTTCACGGCATTTCGGTAGGTAGAGATACCCAGATTGTAGATGGGATCCATAATGATAACTGTGTTGTTGACGGTTGGTCGTTATTGTCGTTAGTAAAGAGAGGGCAGACGGCCGCTCTTGAGCCATGCACGGTCGTGGCGATGTTTCCACAACCGATTGTCAAGGTAGAACCGGCAGGATAATTGCTGCCAGAAGCCTGTGGTCACGTCGGTGGCGTGAATCATCAGGGACACCGACAGGTCAACAAACCGATTGTTCACGATATGAGCCGAGAGGTCGGTGCGGCTATATACCTTATTATTATAATAAGGGTCTCCCAGATTGAGCTGGCTGCCATACAAGGGATAGAGGGGAAACAGCGCTTGTCCGGCATAGAAGGACTCGTCAAGCTGTAACCAGCGCCAGCGGGCTGTGGCAGTGAGAAGAAATCCGGCCTGATTGTGCCAGACCTCTTCGCCGCGGTTGCGCTCCAGCGTGATGATGCTGCCCGCCGACACGCGCAGGGAGTCCAGCATCGTGCGATGCGAGAAATCAAGCGATAGCATCGGGTTGATGAGCACATCATCGTTGACAAACTCGCCCGGTGCGTGACTGACGGATTTGGCCAGGTGGCTGTATTGAAAGTGGCCTCCCAGCTTCAAGGAACCCTTCACACGCCAGTCGGTGTTGAACATGGAGGTAAACGCCTCGCGCTGGTGCTCGGTCTGCATCTGTCGCCAGTCCACAGCAAACTCGGCATAGCCGGCGGGCTTGACGAGCTGCGCCATGACACCGCGCAAGTTGGGTTGCACATAGTTCAACGAGTCGCTCCACATGTAGCGGGGTGTGGCTTCGGTCATCAGCGACCGCGGAAAGAGGCCAGCCGTGACGTGCCACCCGTCGGGGCGGTTGTAGCGGTAGTAGAGAGTGGGCAGAATCTTGTAGCCGCTCAAGTCGTCGATCATGGGCTGGTACCACACGATACCGCCCTTGAGCTGGTGCTCACCCTCGAGCATCGAGATGCCCAGTTCGGGAGCCAGCCGAGTGAACATGAAGGTCTGGTCAGGGGTGTAGTCGTCCTTGCCGCCCTCACGGTTGTTGACGACCATGCTGGCATCAATACTCCATTCCACCTCTTGGGATGCAAGAGGCAGAATGGTGAGTGATAGGATGATTATGGCAAGCAGCCGTTTAAACATCGGCAGGCAGCTGGATGTTCTTGATGCCGGCTTCGATGCGGGCGATGGTCTCGTCGCGTCCCAGCAGGCGGGTGATATCGAACATGTGCGGGCCACGGCATTCGCCGACGACTGTCAGTCGGAAAGCGTTCATCACGTTGCCCTTGTGCAGGCCGTTGTTGTCAATCCAGTCCATGACCAGTTTCTCGGTGTCTTCAGCATCTTCCATGTCGGCATTGTCAAGCAGGCCGATGAGTTGGTGCATCAGCTCGGGCGTCTCGGGTTTCCAGCGCTTGCGGATATCCTTCTCGCTGTAAGTGGTGGGGCGCTCAAAGAAGAAACTGGCTTGGTCCCACAAGTCAACGACAAAGTTAGCGCGGCTCTTGACCAGGGCCACAACGTCGGTGATATACTCGTCGCTGAAGTCGGCCACATTGACGCCATGTTGCTCCAGCACAGGCTTGAACAACTTTGCCAGATCAGCATCGGCCATGTTCATCAGGTACTCGTGGTTGAACCACTTGCCCTTCTCGAAGTCAAATTTGGCGCCCTTGCGGGAGCAGTGGTCGATGGAGAATTCCTTGATGAGTTCGTCCATCGAGAAAATCTCGCGGTCATCGCCGGGGTTCCATCCCAGCAGGGCCAGGAAGTTAATCACGGCCTGGGGCAGGTAACCAGCCTCACGGTAGCCGCTGGAGCGCTCACCGCTCTTGGGATCATCCCAGTCGAGAGGGAACACGGGGAATCCCAGACGGTCGCCATCGCGCTTGCTCAGCTTGCCCTTGCCGTCAGGCTTGAGCAACAGGGGCAGATGAACGAATGCGGGCATCGTGTCTTCCCAGCCGAAGGCCTGGTACAGCAGCACGTGCAGGGGTGCACTGGGCAGCCACTCCTCACCGCGGATGACGTGGGAAACTTCCATCAGGTGGTCGTCTACGATGTTGGCCAGGTGATAAGTGGGCAGGTCGTCGGCACTCTTGTAGAGCACCTTGTCGTCGAGGATAGATGAGTTGATGGTCACGTCGCCACGCAACAAGTCATGGACTACCACGTCCTGGTCGGGCTCGATGAGGAAGCGTACCACCCATTTCGCTCCACTGTCCATGAGGGCCTTGACCTCGTCGGCAGGCAATGACAGCGAGTTGCGCATCATGCCGCGGGTGCGGGCATCGTACTGGAAATTCTTGATTTCGGCACGCTTGGCATCCAACTCCTCGGGGGTGTCAAAGGCGTAGTAGGCACGACCGGCGTCAATGAGTTGCTGGGTGTACTTGCGGTACAGGTCGCGGCGCTCGCTCTGCTTGTAAGGGCCATAGTTGCCACCCTCGCGAACGCCCTCATCAATGCCGATGCCCAGCCACTGCAGGGCCTCGTTGATATATTCCTCGGCACCAGGCACCAGGCGGGTGCTGTCGGTGTCCTCGATACGCAGGATCATGTCGCCGCCATGCTGACGGGCAAACAGGTAGTTATACAGTGCAGTGCGTACTCCGCCAATGTGTAGCGGGCCTGTGGGTGATGGCGCAAAGCGCACTCTTACTCTTCGTTCCATTGTCTTTTCTTTTTTATATTTAATGTATGATGAATTTTTCGGTTTAAAGCAACAAGTCCCTGATGGTGCCCATCGACGCGAAGTCGGTCTGGTCAACATGGGTGGGCGTGACGGTCACGTAACCTCGCTGTAGCCAGTAGTAGTCGGTAAGTCCTTCTTCCTTGTCAGCGATTTCAAAGTCACCGGTCAGCCAGTAGTAGTCACGTCCCCTGGGATCCACGCGGTGTTCCCACTCGTTGACCCAGCGGCCCATGTCGCCGGTGGTCACCTTCATGCCGTTGAAGGGCCCATCCATCTTGGGGATGTTCACGTTGAGGCACACGTCCTTGGGCAGACCGCCCTGGAGCACACGCTCGGTCACGTGCTTGACGATGGGCTCGCAGACGCTGGTGTCGGCATCGGCGCTGTAGTCGCCAAAGGAAAAAGCTACACTGGGCACACCGTGAAGGATGCCCTCAAAGGCGCAAGCCATCGTGCCGCTGTACAACGTGTTCAGGCCGCTGTTGTAGCCGTGGTTGATGCCGGCAAGTACAATATCGGGCATCCTGTCAACCATGAGCTGGCTCAAGGCAAGCTTCACACAGTCGGCAGGCGTGCCAGTAGCCAGATAGGCGATGAATCCCTCCTCGCGGGCTATACAGGTCGTGCGCACCGGATTGATGAAGGTGATGGAGCTCGACTTTCCACTCTGATGCACGGCAGGAGCAACGACAAACACGTCTCCCAAGGTGCGGGCCACCTTGATGAGCGACTGGATGCCGTTGTAATTATAGCCGTCATCATTGCTGACGAGGATGAGGGGTCTCTTGTTGTCCATTTGGTTTGTTTTGATGAATTTGGGTGCAAAGTTACAATTTTTTATGGAGAATTGTGAGATTTGGAGTAACTTTGCCCCTGCTAAGTATAAATCTAATCAAATTCAAGAATTATGAGACTGATTATTGAACCGGATTACGAAAGTGTATCAAAGTGGGCTGCAAATTTTGTTGCTAAACGCATTAACGATGCTAATCCTACTCCTGAGAAACCTTTCAAGTTGGGTTGTCCGACGGGCAGTTCGCCACTGGGTATGTATCGTGAGCTCATCGCCATGAACAAGGCAGGCAAAGTGTCATTCCAGAATGTTATCACCTTTAACATGGATGAGTACTGCAACTTGCCCGAAGAGCACCCCGAGAGTTACCATTCCTTTATGTGGAACAACTTTTTCTCTCACATCGACATCAAGCCCGAAAACGTCAATATCCTTAACGGCAATGCGCCCGATGTTGAAAAGGAGTGTGCCGACTATGAGGCACGCATCAAGGCTGCTGGAGGCATCGACCTGTTCATGGGCGGCGTGGGTCCTGACGGCCACATCGCCTTCAACGAGCCGGGCTCATCGCTTACCTCTCGCACCCGACAGAAGACCCTCACCCAGGATACCATCATTGCCAACAGCCGCTTCTTTGACGGCGACCTGAACAAGGTGCCCAAGACCGCGCTGACCGTGGGTGTCGGCACTGTGATGGATGCCCGCGAGGTGATGATCATCGTCAATGGCCACGGCAAGGCTCGCGCCCTGCAGCAGGCTATCGAGGGCGGCGTTTCCCACATGTGCACCCTGAGCGCCCTGCAGATGCATCCCCACGCCGTCATCATCGCTGATGAGGCTGCCGTCGATGAGCTCAAGGTGAGCACCTACCGCTACTTCAAGGACATCGAGAAGGACAACCTGTAATCCAGCAGGTCATAACAATCTACAGTTCACCCTATAGAAACTATAGCAACTATAGCGTCTATAGGGTGAATTGTTTGTAGCGGGATAAAAAATAAAGCTGCTCGAGCCTAACGGCGGGAACAGCTTCAAACGTTCTTGTTGTAAGAGCTCTTGCTTACTTAGCGGGCTCCTCAGCGGGTGCCTCAGCGGGAGCAGCCTCCTCAGCGGGAGCAGCAGCGGTGCTGTCAGCAGCAACAACGGTGGTGTCCTCAGCTACGGGAGCCTCTTCAACTACCATAGTGGTGTCCTCGGTTACCTCAGCCTGCTCGGCATTCTCGGTGTTGGTGCAGGAAATCATGCTAACGCTAGCGATTACGGCAAGAGCCAAAACTAACTTCTTCATTTTCTTTGTA
>JAEEGL013488369.1_pt1 | contig 23045 bp, 27 predicted proteins | sample 9134231 | NCBI WGS metagenome assembly JAEEGL01 (sample SAMN16246548, study PRJNA631951) | gut metagenome | biome: gut microbiome; feature: rumen; material: fiber-attached | host: Bos | place: Iran: Karaj | collected 2018-10
CCGTTGCCCTTGAGGTGGAGATCAGCGACGAGCTACGTAAGGAGGGTATGGCCCGTGAGTTGATCAACCGTATCCAGAACCTCCGTAAGGATGGTGGCCTGGAGATCACCGACCGTATCAGTGTGACCGTTTCTTCTCAGGAGGAGACCAACAGTGCTATCGAGAGCTATGGTGACTATATCACCAACCAGGTGCTCGCCGACAGCATCACCATCGCTGACAATGATGGACCGTTAGTGGAGTTTGACGACTTCGATCTACATATTTTGATTCAGAAAATCTAAAATATTACTACATTAAATAACTATTATGGCAGAGAAAACACGCTATAGCGATGAGGAACTCCAGGAGTTTAAAGAACTCATCGAAGAAAAGCTGAAGACTGTGCGTCATGACTATCAGGCAATGATGCGCCAGTTGATGAATATCGACAGTAATGATGTGGAAGACACTTCTCCTACTTACAAGGTGCTGGAGGAGGGGAGTACCACCCAGTCGAAAGAAGAGTTGATCCAGCAGACCTCTCGTCTGCAGAAATTCATCGTTGGTTTGGAAGCCGCACTGATACGTATCCAGAACAAGACCTACGGCATCGACCGTATCACCGGTGAACTGATTCCCAAGGAGCGCCTGCGTGCTGTGCCTCATGCTACCCTGAGTGTTCAGAGCAAGGCTGCCAATAAGAAACATTAAAATGAACGAACAAACACCGACCGCCGCCCATCCTCGTGGTCTCTTCCGTGGATGGCTGGCTGTCATCATCACCGTTGCCATACTCATCATCGACCAGGTTATCAAGATCGAGGTAAAGACCAATATGTGTCTGCATCAGAGCATCCGGATCACCGACTGGTTCTATATCAACTTCATCGAGAACAACGGTATGGCCTACGGCATCACCTTCATCAACAAGCTGGTGCTGAGCATCTTCCGTATCATCGCCGTAACGGTCATCGGCTATTACCTATGGAAACAGACGCGTCAGCAGGCACGCTATGGCTATATCATCTGTCTGGCGATGATCCTCGCGGGGGCTGCAGGCAATATCTTCGACTCGATGTTCTACGGACTGATCTTCAATGCTTCGTCGCCCTACTACGTCTCTTACTTCGTACCCTTCGGGCAAGGGTATGCGCCCTTCCTCATGGGTAAGGTGGTGGATATGTTCTATTTCCCCATCATCGATACCTACTGGCCGCAGTGGATGCCTTTGGTGGGTGGTGAGCATTTTATCTTCTTCTCACCGGTCTTCAACTTTGCCGATGCCTGTATCAGTGTGGGCGTAGTGGTATTGTTGCTGTTCTTCCGAAAAGAACTGGGAACCCTTTCACTGAAATCTGCCGAAACACCGAAAGACGATAATGATCCGCAGCAGGCATAATATTCTCATCGGGATCTTCCTCCTGTGCTTACTCATCAGTTGTAAGCCGGGCGTTCCTCGCCATGTCATCCAGCCGGCCGACATGGAAAAACTGCTGTATGATTACCATGTGGGACAGGCGATGTCGCAGGATCTTACTGATGACCGTGAATACAACCAGGAACTGTATAAGTTAGCCGTGCTGAAGAAACACCATGTCAGCGAGGCGGAGTTCGACTCCTCTTTAGTGTATTACATGCGGCATACCGAGCAGCTCCACGCGATCTATAAGAAACTCTCCGAGCGTCTGAACAAAGAGGCCCTTGCCCTGGGTGCCTCCGCCAGTGAGGTGAATCGTTATACGCTCAGCAATACGGGCGACACAGCCAATATCTGGACAGGTGAGACGGTGGCTAGCCTGATACCTTACGCTCCATATAACAAGATCTCGTTCGTGATGCCCGCCGACACGGCCTTCCGCAAAGGTGATAAGTTCCTCCTGGGTGTATCTTCCCGCTTCCTCTATCAGGATGGATCCAAAGATGCTGTCCTGCAACTCGCTGTGAGATTTGCCAATGACAGTGTGTCTGCAAAGACTATTCATATGGCATCTAACAACAACTACACCGTAGAGATAGATGACCGCGACACGTTAGGCATCAAGGAGCTACGCGGCTTTATCCTGCTGACTAAAGACAAGAATGCCTCGGAAACCACACTGAAGCTCCTCCTGTTGGATAATATCCATCTGGTGAGGTTCCACAAAGACATCAAATCATCACCGGCCGATTCTGCAGAAGGTAACCCCAACGATCCCAGAGCTCCGAGGAATAGTCCTGTGCCTCCCGGCACACCAATACCTGGCAAAGCTCTTCCGCAACCTAACCCCAGTCAGTTGCAACATCCCACTCATCCTGACAAGCCCCTCTCTGTGAAGGAGGCTGGGACGTCGATCGAGAAGGCTCGCGCGAGATAACTCCATATCTCTTCTTCTGCTCTTCCAGATTTTTCCTCTCTCATTGGCAGCATTCTCACAATGGTGTCTGAGTCAAGGCATTTCGATCAATCACATCGATTCTGTGTATTTTTCTTTCTAAACGCGTTTCTGTGAATTCACTATGCAAAGTTTTTGCAAAGATAAGCAAAGCCCTTCTTTCCTGCAATAGCTAAACACTTTTTAACACAGTCCGGGCCTTTTGGGGCTAAAGGCCGGGCCCGCGAGCCCTTTTGGCCTTCCCTCTCAGACGCTTTGGCCGGACCTTATAGGGACTTATTTTCATGTAAGCCCCGTTCCCCAAAGATCCAATTATATTTTCAACACAGGGACACGGAGATACGGAGTAATAAATATACGCAATAATATGGCAGATGGCAGATGCCCTAGAGCACTGAAAGTGCGTCAGAACATAGGCAGGGGTGAAGCGCAGCGGAACCCCTGCGAAAAGGTTAGCTATTCATAAATGCCGAAGGTATGGCAGATTCTGTCACCCTTTCAGGGTTTAGATGATTGTATGCATCGTTGCAGGGGTTTCGCTGCGCTCCACCGCCTGCCTATAATCTTTCCAGGCCTTCGGCCTTTGAACTACACAAGCAGCTGGGGACTTATGTGTCTATAATTTCTCCAGGCCTTCGGCCTTTGAACTACACAAGCAGCTGGGAACTTATGTGTCTGTAATCTCTCCAGACCTTCGGCCTTTGAACTACACAAGCAGCTGGGAATTTATGTGTCTGTAATCTCTCCAGACCTTCGGCCTTTGACCAACGTGTAGTAATGAGCCAAGTAAATAAAGAGAACCGCCTGCCTGTAATCTTAACGCACCCACGGGGCTGTATTTCTATGTGTTGCCAGCATCTATCCTGAGATAGTTGTCGTCTGTGACATAAACTACGTTATTCGTAAGTCTGCAAAAATCAGGCAGTTACAACGAAAATTGACAACTTTTTTGTGACATTGTTACATTGTTACATGTGACATATAGAGACTTTGAGAACGAAAATTTTCACCCCTTTGAATTATTTATATATAATAATTATTATATATAAATAATTTTTTACAAAAATATTTTCCGATAAAAAACTAAAAAACTGAAGAGTAGAAAAGCCAACAATGTGAAAACACTATATGTCACATGTAACAATGTAACAATGTAACACTTTGATAAATTTTATGATTTTAAAAACGTAAAATAAACCGCTACTCAAAAACGCTCAACTTATCATCACAATTTGTAAATATTCTTATAAGATAATAATATAGTATAATATTAGAAGCGGTAGCCAACGAACAGGCGGGTGCGCCATTTGTTGTTGAAAATAGAAAGCTTTTCACGGTCGCCGATATTCGTAAAGTTATACACCATGGAAGCACCTACAAACATGCTGCCGAACTGACGGACGACAGCTCCTCTTGCAGTAATGATTACCTCGGGGAAGTGGTAGTCGAGTGGGATACGATTATCGTTGACGGTAAGCGATGTGCGACTGTAGACAATGAATGTGGGCAGTGATGATATGTGGATCAGCCAATGGCCGGCGGGCACCCAGTTGTAGCCATATCCGGCACCTATGCCGATATTGCTCACCTTAAGCAGTGACTCGTAAAGGTATTTCGTTTCGGCTTGTTGTCCTTGTCCTGAGACAGCCAGGAGGAAACTACCGGCCGACCGTCGCTGGATATAACTCTGTGTGAAGGCGGCAGGGTAGGAGAACCGTTTGTGGTTAAAGGCATAGTAGGCATTGATGTTCAGCGACTTCAGTGAGACCATCTCAGCTGGCAAGTCTATACGCGGTTGGGTGTCACTCTCATGCCACCCGGTGAAGTTATGTGCGTTCTGGTAGATGAAGTCGAATCCCCATTTATTGCCATAAGTATTGAGATTCATCTCAAAGTCATTGTATTTGCCCATCAGCTTGGCGGGGTTCAGCGCCATGCCAAGTGTCACGCCGAGGTAGTTGACCGCCACGCTCAGCGTCGATTTATAGTCGGCCCTTATCTCGGACCTTAGCGATGAGCCCATCTGCACACCTTCCACTTCCAGTTTGGCTCCCGACACATTGAGCCTGCCCTTCACCGTGAACTTCGTTGCCGGACGGGTGATATACATCGTGTCAATATTGCCACGACGATAACGTGCTGTCAGCAGACTGTCATTATGTTGGATTAAGCGCCATATCCCCTGGGCATGCGTTTGCTGGGCCATTCCTATCCAGAGAATCATGCAGAGCATGATGACCGTTTTCCTTTTCGTTATTCTCATCTCAGTTCTTTATTATTTTGAGTGTAAAATAATTTCTTTCAATATGTTGTATTTCTATACCTAATAATTATTAAAAATATTTTACCCGTGTTTCCCTGGAGACGTCACTGTACACATTTATGGCTTCTGCAGAGAGGCTATGCATATCCTTTATTTCCAACGGGTGTTTTAGGATGTCTCGTATGTCCTCAGTAGCTGCTTTATTGGCTTCTTTTGTGCACAAAGGACCTTTCAACGAATCTATCTCAACAAGTATATCCTTGAATATGGGTGCTAAGTTACATAATTAGAATGAAATATTTGGGGGAAGTGACGAAAAAGTTCAGTTTTTAACATATAGACCCCTCCCTCGTTCCCTCCCCGCAGGCGCAGGGAGGGATGTTCGATTCGTTACGCATCATTCTTCGTCTATTATTGTTTTCTTGTTGCTATCAACTCGTTTACTCGTTTACTCGTCTACTCGTCCACTCCTTTACTATCAAATTCCCTATAAATAGGGATTGCAGGAGAAGGATAAATTGTGTATCTTTGCAACCGTAATCGAATAATGATAGATCATGAGACATAAGTATATATTACTTTCCTTGTTTTTCACCCTTGTTTTACCCATCCAAGCCCAGAAGCAGGATGCTATGAGGCAAGCGGTGGAGTATCTCGCGTCACAGAAACTTGGTGGCAGATTCCCAGGGACTGTCGGCGATACCCTCGCCTCTGAATATATTGTCGGCCAACTGCGTAACCTGAAGTTCAAGCCTATCGTCAAGGCGAAAAAGGAAAAAGGATTCTACCATGATTTTACGTATGGTAAGAAGGTGGAAGGCACTGACCGGACAGAGGAGCGTACCACCCATAATATCATCGCCGTTCTTCCGGGAAAAGACAAGCGTCTGAAGCATGAATACATCGTTGTGGGGTCGCATTATGACCATCTGGGGTTAGGAGGTAAGAATTCCGGTTCCCGTCGTCCAGACACCTTAGGTGTACACCCCGGTGCTGATGATAATGCCAGTGGTGACGCCGTCGTCCTTGAGTTGGCCAAGCACTTTAAGAAGGTGCGTACTCCACGTAGTATCATCTTTGCTTTCTTCGGTGCAGAGGAACAAGGGTTGATCGGCTCGAAGAACTTTCTGGAATGGATGAAACAAGCAGATCAGCGGCGCATAAACCTTCCTGCTACGAAAGAAGGAATTGTCGCCATGGTGAATCTGGATATGGTAGGACGTATGCGTGATGATGCCCTGAGTGTGTCGGGAACAGGCACGAGCAGTGATTTCAAAGCTATTGCCGAGGAGGTGGCTCAACAGACGAACCTTCATATCACCTGCACACCGGACGGTTATGGTCCCAGTGATCATGCATCGTTTGTGGCCGTGGAGATCCCTGTGCTCTTTCTCACTACCGGTGGCCATATGGAGTATCACACCCCTGATGATGTGCCCTCAACCTTAAACTACGACGGTATGCAGCAGACGTTGGAGTTTACACAAGAACTGGTTGGCCGACTGGCCAAGATGCCCAAGACACCGGATTATATCAGTGTGCCAAGCACCAACAGGATGAGTCATGCTAAGTTCAAGGTGACCTTAGGTCTGATGCCAGATGTCATGGGTCAGAGTCGTATTCCCGGTCTGCGTGCAGACATTGTGGTGGCTGGAAAACCGGCATACACTGCCGGTATCCGAAGTGGTGATGTCATTCAGGAAATCGACGGTAAACCCGTTAAGGACATGAATGATTACATGCAGCGTCTGTCAGAGCTCCAGCCCGACACCACTGTCCCGGTGAAAGTGCTCCGTGGAGAAAAGATATTGATATTTGAAGTTCATCTGAATCCCGCAAAGAAATGAGAAAATTCGTATATTGGTTTATTGCTGTTGTCATCACCCTGGTATTGAGCGTTTATCAGCGTATGACTGGTCCTACTCATCCGATGAAGTTGTCTATTGAACTGAATGGGCAAAGCTATCAGGTAAAACTGCCGAGAAGCGGTGTGCAACAGGATCAGATCGTGATGCTGAAGGGCCTTCCTTCAGATACGAAGGCACAAATACATTACCGTCGTTATCCTTCTTCTGATGAATACACCACGGTGGATTTCTCATTGAAAGATGCCGGTGGTGAGGATCAGCAGTCAGTGTTGCATGCCGCCTTGCCCGTACAACCTATTGCCGGAAAACTGCAGTATTATCTCACTGTCGGCGACAAGGACTATCTTGCTGAGGAGCCTGTCCAGATACGTTTCCGTAATGATGTGCCTGCCGGTATTCTGATACCACATATCCTGTTTATGTTTGCGGCGATGCTGTTTGCCGTCTATACATTCTTGTTGACCATCACTCGAAAGGAATACAGCAAGTGGTTGAAGATCACGGTTATAACATTATTTATAGGAGGCTTTATCTTAGGTCCTCTCGTACAACATGTGGCGTTCGGTCCTTGGTGGACTGGATACCCCTTCGGAACAGATCTGACAGACAATAAGACGCTGATCTCCTTTGTGTTCTTTGTGATTGCCCTTGCCACTTTGAAGTGGAAATACAACCGGTGGGTGGTCTGTCTGGCCGTATTGCTTATGATAGTGATCTTCAGTATTCCTCACAGCACTTACGGGTCGGAGTATGATTACTCCAAACAACAGTTGAGTACCGAGAAATAAATTCATTTAGTATATAAGAATATGAAAATCAAAAGTTTTTTGACAATGTCGTTCGCCGCCGTGGCTTTGGTGCTTGGCGTGTGTGCATGTGGTAGTGATGATGATGAGCCCGAAGTAGCTGTGGCTGAACAGGTGGCAGGTATTTATAACGGTAATGAGGTGATAATGGTGGATAACGAGGAATCGTCTAACGAGGAAAAGACCTACGAAATCGTCAAGGCGACAGACACCTCTGTCGATATTATGGTTCCTGCGTCGGGTATGGGTCCTATGACAATCCCTGCTCTCTTGGTAAAGGGTATCACCCTGACCAAGAACGGCAACTCCATCAGTGGTAATGTTGGTTCGTATACAGGTACCGTGAAGAATGCCAGTGGTGATGAGAGGGCTTATACCATAAGCGGTGTCACATTGATGTTCAGCGACAAGAAGATGGTGGCTACTTTCTCATTGAAATATGGCAATATGCCATTCATCATGACAACCACCTTTACAGGAGAAAAGAAGTAAGTTGTGACTGGTTTTTTGACAAGGAGATATACACGTTTCTTTTTGGCTGGCATGGTGATGACTATGCCAGCCATCAGTCTGTCTTCACAGACTCGTTCCCACTCCGTCTACCGTGACTCCGTGGAGCTTGATCCCGTTGTCATTACGGCCTCTCATTCGCCTAAGGCCCTGAAGGATGCTCCTGTCGTCACCCGACTGATTACGCTTCATGACATCAAGATTGTGGATGCCACGAATATTCAAGACATGCTCATTCAGGAGATTCCTGGATTGGAGTTCGGCTTTGCTATGAGTCAGGAGACATCACTCAATATGAGTGGTTTCGGTGGTAATGCCGTTCTTTTCCTGGTGGATGGTGAACGGATGGCCGGTGAGACCATGGATAATGTTGATTACAACCGGATGAGCCTTGACAATGTAGGACGTATAGAGATTGTGAAAGGTGCTTCGTCAGCCCTCTATGGCTCCAATGCCGTCGGTGGGGTGATCAATATCATCAGCAGGGAGAATCTCGACCCTTGGACAGCCAATGTCCATTCACGTTATAACTCCTTTGGGCATGAGTGGCGTAATGGGGCCACCTTCTCGTTCAACAACACGAAATGGAACTCCCAGACGAGTTTTCAGCAGACGAAGATTGATCCTGTCGATCTGCCAAAGGCACACTCCTCAGAGGAGATAGCAAGAGAACTGATGAAGAAAGCGCAGGGCTTGCCCTATGATGAGTCAGTGCTGACAGACGATTCCAATATCAGTCGCCTGTATGGACAGACGTCATATAACGTCAAAGAACGCCTGACCTGGCGTGCCACCGACCATCTGACACTTGTCGGACGAGGCAGTTATTTCTTCCGTACAAGTGAGCGTGATACCCATGACTATCATTTCCATGGATACAGTGCCGGACTGAAGGGTAGGTATGAATGGGATCATGCCCGTCATCTGGATCTCTCCTATGCCTTCGACCAGTATGACAAGGCTAACTTCCTGCCGGATGGTAAACGTACCCACGATCATGACTACAGCAATCGGCAACATGTCGTACATGCACTATATAGTCATTCGTTTGGTAAGAACAGTCTGATCCTGGGTGCCGACTACATGAACGACTATCTCACAACTTATCAGTTCATCGACAACGCCAGCCATTCACAAGACAATATCGACGGTTATGCTCAGTTCGACTGGAATATCACCGATAAGCTGAACATGGTTGGAAGCGTACGATACGACTATTTCTCTGCCTCTACCAAGAAGGCGTTCACGGAGCGTCTCGCCATCGTGTATAAACAACCATGGATGACGTTCCGAGCCAACTACGCCAGTGGTTTCCGGGCACCGACACTCAAGGAGATGTATATGCACTTCGACATGGGAAATATGGGTTATATGCTCATCGGTAATCCGGAACTGGAACCGGAGAAGAGTAATAATTTCAACATCGCCATCGAGAGGACCAATCGTATCAGGAACAGTGGCTTTATGGACGGACGCTACAACTTCACCCTCATGGGTTATTGTAATATCTTCGACAAGCGTATCACGACGATTGACTATGATTATGATGACGGGAGTACCAATGAGCAATTACCGGGTGCTCTATATCTTAATGAAGACGGCATAACTGTCTGGGGTGTGGATCTCAGTATTGCTCATATCTGGGATTGTGGGTTGTCCATGAGGATTAACTATTCATGGATGCATGAGACCGGTAATGTGTATTTCTCACAGTTCTCCCAACCCCGTTCTCATTCGATGACATGGCGTGCCGGGTATGAACATCGTTTCTCACGTCATTATGCCCTCGATGCGGCCCTCTCCGGACGCTGGCTGGGCAAACCGCAATCGGGTCGTAAGGATGTCGATCAGGGTTATACCATCTGGAAACTGATGCTTCAACACCATATCTGGCGAGGTGTTCATCTCAACACAGCCATCGACAACCTCTTCAACTTCAAACCCAAATCGTATTACTATTCCTCACCACTGACCACGGGGATCTCTTTCAGTGTGGGTTTGTCAGTTGATCTGGATAGGATATTATAAAGCTAACCACTATCAACAATGAAAAAGATTATCATTATTGACGGAGGACCGAGAAAGACTTTCAACACGGCCCCGATACTCAAGAAATTTGCTGAAGGCGCAAGTTCTGTAAGTGATCAAATAGAAGTGAAATGTGACCGGTCAGATGCGTACTTTCTTAGAGCGTCTGGCATTCCCCTGGCTTTCCTATAACGACTATAGTCTGACGGCTCCCAAACGGATGCCCGTAGTACTTGCCTTCGATGCCGGGAAGCGGATGGCAGAGGGAATCATGAAGTGATTTAGCTTGATTATTGTTTTTCAATGGAAAGAATGAGAAAAGGCGAGTACCTGTTGTCCGACAGGAAGTATTTTCTGTATCACGATGTGGATGCTACTCAACTGCTGATCCAGCCAGTAGATGAACATGATTTGGGGCTGTTGGATCGTGAAATAGAGGTCATCAAGAGCATGACCGGGAAACCATTTAGCTTAGTTGGCCTGCTCATCCATGAATGGCAGCACGAACTGACTCCATGGGGTGCTCCACCTGTCTTCGGAAAAGAACCTTTTGGCAATGGTGCACAGGAAACACTCCACTTTATTGTGGATAAACTGCTACCTGCCCTTATTGATAGGAACATGACGACCACACATTGTATGCTCGGCGGCTACTCCCTTGCAGGACTCTTTGCCCTATGGACGGCGTATCAGACGGATAAGTTTGAGGGAGTCGTCGCTGCTTCGCCATCCGTCTGGTATCCAAAGTGGATCGATTATGCTTCAGAGAAAAGACCCTTTGTCAATTCCATCTATCTCAGTCTTGGTGACAAGGAAGAGAAAACCAAGAATCCCGTGATGTCTCAGGTGGGTAATGCCATCCGCAGACAGTATAGTCTGTTGTCAGAGCAGATAGACAATACGATCTTGGAATGGAACCCGGGCAATCACTTCATCGATTCAGAGAAAAGGATGGCAAAAGGATTTGCTTGGCTCTTAAATTCAGGGGAATAATGCCCTGAAGGCTGTTCCGTAGTAGGTTATAACATCAGCATCTTTTCTGCTAAGGGCACATACCATGTGCGGACTTCCTCAGCCGTAGGTGTGTGACCACCAGGGAAATGAAAGGAATGGTTATAGTGTTCCAGAAAGAGAGGTTCGTAGTGCGCCAGCGTATCTTGTTCTCCAAATAATCCCCAGATACGGTCTTTGTCGTATGGATGACAATGGGTAAACTGTATGGCTTCCAGCTCGGCAAATTCTTCTATTAAATCATGATCAATAGTAAAGTGCTGTTTGCCATCTTTTCGTGGTGACTTATACTGATGTGCACCGATACGCTGCTTGAGGAACTCTGTCATCTTGAAATGCGGATTACCCAGCAGGGCAGGTATGCCCACGGTAGGAGCCACCATCTGAGCATAGAAAGAACCACAACTGTTGCCTACCAGGAGATCAGGCTTTTCGTGTTCCATCAGTTCACGGATAAAGTTCAAAACCTCTTTGGGGTGTATCGGAAGATCAGGAGTAAGCACCACAGCACGACCCTTGAAAGAATCGTGTAACGTCAGCGCTGGCACACACTGACCACTTGCATAGAATCCGTGTAAAAAGAGTATCTTCTTATCCATGACTCACTGATTGATTTTCGGTTTTCTTCTGTCGCTACTCAGCAGGTTACAAACAAGCTTGGCCCTGTTCTCACTGCTCTTTGATTTCCTTAAATGGTTTCCTTACGATAATGCTTTTAATCCTATGATTGATCCGATAAGTGTTGTAAGGAAGAATAATCGCCAAAATGTTGCCGGTTCACGAAAGATGAATATGCCGACAACCACTGCGCCTACAGCTCCTATTCCTGTCCATACGGGATATGCTGTACCTAAAGGAATCGTCTGCGTCGCTTTCGCGAGGAATACTGCACTGAGAACATACAACATGCCGAACATGGTTATCCAACTCCACCATTCTGTGCCTGATACACCCTTCGCGCGACCAAGACAATAGGTGAATCCCACTTCACACAGTCCTGCAACAATTAATATAATCCAATTCATTCTTATATTCCTTTTTAAACGCGATTCTTTATCAAGGTTTTATAATAGATAATGATATATCAGCTGACTTAGAGTACTGAAAGTGCGTCAGATTATACTTATATTATCAGAACGAATATGTAGTTTTTTTATTGCTTCAAGGTCACTACTACCATCTCTCGTGGTGACTTTTTAAAAAGTAAAACGAGTCGTTTTACCTTAGCAAAGGGTATCTTTTCTATCAGAGAAAGTGATTAAATCTAAAGCAAAACAATATGCTTTATAATTTTAAAAATTTCAGCAATGATATATCAGTTGACCCAAAGCACTGAAAGTGCGATAGGGCATATCTATTTATCTTAGATTATCTTGTATATTATTACCAAATTTTCTTCCGTTATTTTATATAAAATAAAGAATTTATTGTAATTTTACACTCGTAATGAAAAGGGAACGAGTAGTTGAACAGATATCGAAAAAGAATAAAACAATGATGACTATACAAGAAGCCATTGAAGCCCGACACAGTGTAAGGGCATACAAAGAGCAGCCGTTAAGCGCAGAAATCGTTAACTTGCTGGAGGAGAAGATTATAGAACAGAATCGTGAAGGACAACTTCATATTCAACTGATCCTCAATGAGCCGAAGGCATTCCAGGGACCATTTGCCAAATATGGTAAGTTTCGTGGAGTGAATAATTACATCGTCATGATCGGCAAAAAGGCCGATGACCTGGATGAGCGTATCGGTTATTATGGCGAACAACTGGTAATCTATGCACAGACATTGGGCTTGAACACCTGTTGGGTGGGACTGAGTTATACAAAGATACCGGGAACCTATGTGCTTGACGAGGATGAGAAGATTGCCTGTTATATAGCTATCGGTTATGGAGAGACGCAGGGAGTCAACCATAAAATCAAGACGGTTGAGCAAGTGAGTAATGCCAATGTCACCACTCCGTCATGGTTTAAGAAAGGCGTGGAAGCCGCCTTGCTGGCTCCTACAGCCATTAACCAACAGAAATTCTCGTTTGAGTATGTCGGTGTGAAGGACGGCCGTCATCAGGTACATGCCAAGAAAGGCTTCTCCCTGGTTGGCTATACGCAGATGGATCTCGGCATCGCCAAATATCATTTTGAGATAGGTGCGGGGAAAGAGAACTTTGATTGGGTATAAAGTAGGGTTCACCGATAAAGCGGAATATATATCATGAACAAAACCACCAGCTTTCTTAAGCCACTGATGCCGATCATCGCAACGCTTTACGGCTTCGCCATCATCTATCTGACAGCTATGCCTATTGCCGGCGATCATCCGGGCTTCGTTGGTGAATTGCTGACTTGGCTGATCACCTTGTTGGGCATTGCTCTGACCTTGTTTCTCGTGCATCATATAGAACCGAAAGTGTTTCCTGATGCTAGACAGTATACCCTGAAGTTGCCTAAGATCTCCGTCATTGTGGGGCTGTTGCTGATAGCACCTCTATGGCTTGTGGCGGAAGAGTATATCGTATATGGCATCACCTCGCTGTTTCACACTGTCAAGATGGAGCCACTGACGTACACGACAGCTGAGCTGCGCGAAGATCTTCTGGCCAGCGTACATGCAGTGTTGCTGGCACCAATACTCGAAGAACTGTGTTTCAGGCAAATGGCTATCTCTCCTTTCCGCCGCCGTGGTGCTCGGATTGTTGTCTGTGTGGTGATGGCCATCTTGTTTGGGATACTCCATGTGCGCAACTTCCCCGGCGCATTCATCAGTGCTATGCTCTACGGTTTGGTGTTTGTTGGTTCGCGTAACATCTGGTGTAGCGTGACACTCCATGCAGGGTGTAACCTCACGGCAACACTCCTTGCTGTTTACTGCTGGTTGGGATTAGGAGATATGCAGATGACGAGCACGCCAGTTATCATCCTGCCCGACATGAAGGTAATCATTGCGAGTTTGATTTTAGCCATTGCAGGCGTGTTATTATTAAAGAAAAACTTTTCCCCAATAGAATATAAATGATAGTAAATGATGGATTTCAAGAGTAAAATAGCCGTGGTGACGGGTGGAGCACAAGGCATCGGACAATGCATTGCAGAGGAGTTCCGGAAGGCTGGAGCTACTGTCTGTGTGATTGATAAGCAAAAAGGTGATCACTTCATAGGTGATATTGCCGACAAACAAGTGTTGGAAGAGTTTGTTAAAGAAGTGATTGAGAAACACGGTCATGTGGATTATCTCATCAACAATGCCCTTCCGCTGATGAAAGGCATCGAGACGTGCAGTTATGAGGAGTTTCAATATGCCCTGAGTGTGGGCGTGACAGCCCCCTTCTATCTTGCCAAACTCTTTGCACCGTATTTCGCAGAGGGTGCTGCCATCGTCAATATCTCGTCTTCACGCGACCGTATGAGTCAACCGCAGTCAGAGAGCTATACGGCCGCTAAGGGTGGCATTGCCGCACTGACTCATGCTTTGGCAGTCAGTCTTGCCGGTAAGGTGCGTGTAAATTCCATTTCACCGGGCTGGATCGACACGGCTTACACCGTCTATGAAGGTCCTGATGCTATTCAGCAACCGGCAGGGCGTGTGGGCAATCCGATGGATATTGCCAATATGGTTTTGTACCTCTGCTCCGACAAGGCTGGTTTCATCACGGGTGAGAATATCTGTATTGACGGTGGTATGACTCATCAGATGATTTATCATGGTGATCATGGTTGGACATTAGACAAGTGAACGGATTCTGATTGATAAAAAAGAACTTAAATCATTAGCATGACGCTCCCTAAGTTTATCATTACATTCGACGGTGTGTTGCGCCTCGGCATGGTCAATCAGCATAAAGACCTGCTGAAGCCTGGTGATCAGTGCATTGGCGGTGGGTACTACCATTTTGACTATGTTTCCAACCGTATTATTCTCGACAGGGCATCCTATGATTTCGGCCGTCCCAAATGGCATTTGGTTGAAGTGCTGAAAGTTCCTTCTGTCTATCGTGGCATGCAGATTACCTATTCCTATGATGACGGTTTTCATGATGATTTCAATGTCACTGAGGAACTGAGTATTGCGTACTATGATTAATGACTATAATTTGTAGTATTGATGAAGAAATATATCTTTTTCGCTGTTCAGATAGCATTACTTTGCCTGTCTTCCTGTGGAACGACTTCATTGAGCACACGTTCTTCTACCTGGAATACTGCCCATCATCCATCTGTCATTGCAGAGATCGTTGACCGTGACACGATCCTCATAGGTACTACCGGCGACTACCGTCCGCTGTCCTTCTGTGAGTCTGACGGATCATACTGGGGCTTTGGCATCGAGGTGGCTCAGGCTTTTGCTTCCCGCCTGGGCGTAGCCACTAAGTTTGTCAAGACATCCTGGCCGACCATCACTGCCGACGTCCTGGCAGAACCTCCATTGTTCGACCTCGCCATCGGTGGTATCACCATCACTGATACACGACGGGAAGTGATGCTGATGAGTGAGGGATATCTCGCCAACGGGAAGACAATCCTTTGTCGTGCATCAGAGGCAGAACACTATCAGTCGTTGGCAGACATCGACAAACCCGATGTGCGTGTGATGGTTAATCCTGGTGGGTTGAATGAGAAGTTTGCCCATGCCAACCTCACCCATGCCACCATCATCGTTCATCAGAAGAATGAGGAAATACCGTCGCTCGTGGCAGAAGGAAAAGCAGACGTGATGATTACCGAGATAACGGAAGCGCCATACTACGTGCAGACGGACAGCCGACTGGCAGCCCCATTGTTGAATGAGCCGTTTACCAAGGGGGAGATCGGTGTGCTGATGAGAAAAGGACAGGATGACTTGCTGCAATTCGTGAATGCCACGATACGACAGATGAAAGCTGACGGCACCCTCCGACGACTGCATGACAAATACGGATTGGTTTATGCATATTAAAGAGATTAACAAGACACAATGAATCCGATAGCAATCCGACTGCTCAACCAGCAGCTTGCAGCACCTCTGTTCGATGATCCTGTCGAGGTGGTCAGCCACATGGGAGCCATGCAGGCACAGGAATACCGTATGATGCGGTGGGCCGTGGCCATGCGTACGCGAAAACCATCTCATAAAGCCTTTAAGGATGCCTTCGACAAAGGGGAGATCGTTCGTCTTCACCTGATGCGAGGCACCTGGCAATTGGTGTCTGCCGATGACTATCGGTCGATGATAACACTCTTTGCGCCCAAGGCGATTGCCGTGACAAAGGGATGGATGAGCAGTAATAAAATCTCTATTCCAAATGATGAATTGATACACATCAGGGATATTCTTGTCCGGACAGCAGCCGACAGAGGGAGTGTTACAAAGGAAGATTTCGTTCGTGCATTGACAGAGAAAGACATACGGATGGATGACCATCGGTTGTCTTACCATATCCGCATGGCAGAACTGAATGGTGTTCTCTGTAGCGGTGACTTGCTGCCGATGAAGGCCACCTATGCGCTTGCCAGTGATAAGATAAAGTCATCTGCAAAGATGGATAGGGATGAAGCACTGATGTATTTCACCCGCAAATACTTCCAGAGCCGCCAACCGGCCACCTTGGAGGATTTCGTGTGGTGGTCTGGTCTGAATATCAGTGACTGTCGCAAAGGCATATCACTCCTGGCCAGTTATCTCCATGTCGAGAGATACAAAGGACGGGAGTACTATCTGACTGACGATTGCCGCACACGTGGCTTCAGAAAAAACATGTTCCTCCTGATCCCTCCTTATGACGAATACCTCATCGGTTATAAGAGCCGTGATATCGTGCTACCCATCGAACACCGGCACCGGGCCCACAATAACAGCGGTATCTTCCAACCGGTCATCGCCTACGATGGTATTATCTGCGGCAATTGGGCTCCGTTTAAGAAACACAGTCAAGCAGAATTCTTCATCGGCAATCACCATACGGAAGATGTCAAGGAGGCGTGGGAGAAGTATGTTAGATACGGGAAGTTAAAGGAAAAATAAAGGGAAGTTAAAGGGAAGTTAAAGGGATATATGTTCTGCTTGTGATGACTCACAAGCGTAGTTGATGGATCCTTCTTTCCAGTTCTTCCAGATCGATGAACTGAGAACCGCGATAGACCTCCTTACCATCTAACAACAACAGCACGGTCGGTCCGGAAAACACAAGAAAACGACCTGCTATCAGGGGCTCCTCCGTGATGTCAGTATAGAAGGATACGAGCTGTGGATGATTGTCTGCCACTCGCTCAACCTTGTTCAACATGACATTGCAGACACCGCAATCGGGAGCCTTGATGTAGAAGAGGCAGAGGCGGTTTTCAACGATGGTCCGCTCTATATCACTGATGTCTGTCAGGTGCTTCATGGCTGCTCTAACTGTTCTTCCAAAAACTCTGCCGCATCGGCCACACACAACGGGCATTCACGGAGTACGATCTTTGTTCTAGTATCTTTGACTTTGTCGAGGTCTGTCAAGGCTCGGCCATTTAATCCTGCTTGATGGCTCTCGCTGCCCAATCCTTTCAGTAGTTTGCATTGAGTAGCACCATTGCGTTGCTGGAACTTGTTCATTACTTGTCGCATCTGCTTCATGGACTTTATCTTATCTTTATTCACAAGTCCTAAAACGATACCGGCACCCACTAATGCACCGCATGTTCCTTCCATGTTGCCCATACCACCACCGAATGCACCGGCAATATTCATGGCTTCTTCCTCGCTGATACCGGCTATATCGGCATAGGTATGTAGAATGGCCTGCGCACAGTTATGGCTGTTACAGCGTTTCTTCTCTGCTGCTATCTGTTTTCTTGATTCCATGGGTTATTTCTGAATATTCAATATCATTCTGTAATCTTCTATGAGATAAGTTTCTCCCGGATGATGCCCGTCTTACCCTCTGCCGATGGTTCTCGAGATCACTTTCTTTCTTTTTGCAAAGATATCCGAAAAAAACGAGAAATACAAATGCTATGGGTTATTTCCATCAGATGTGACTCTTTAGGGGCGATCGGGTAGGGGCTACCTAACCGCTTTCTATAATAGTCTTCAGTAAGATGTTATATACTTGATCAACGGTTGTAACAACCTTTTCCTTCATCACCAAAATAATGGCGTACTTATCGTTAAATTAAGTATTATTCAGTATCTTTGCAACGATAATCAGCAGCAAGATGTTTACTGATTAATAAAGAGGAGGTTTAATAATGTCACTAGAACAGTCGCAAATTTATTAAATAAGTATATGGTACAACAAATACAGATTATCCTGAAACCGAAACGCAGAGGATTCCATTTGATAACGAAGGAGATTGTGAGTCAGTTGCCAAAACTGCCGAAGACCGGCATTGTGAACATCTTCACGAAACATACGAGCTGCGGACTGAGCATCAATGAGAATGCTGATCCTGACGTTCGTGTGGACATGGAAACCATCTTCAACCGGCTGGTTCCTGAAAATCGACCGGAGTATGAGCACACGTTGGAGGGTCCTGACGACATGCCTGCCCATGCCAAGTCAACACTGAGCGGTGTCAGTCTGACCATCCCCATCACCGACGGCCGTCTCAACCTCGGCACCTGGCAGGGCATCTACTTCTGTGAATACCGTAACTATGGCGGTTCCAGAGAATTGGTAGTAACGGTTATAGGGGAATAAAGATCTGACTTTACGTCATCGTCAATCTTCTGAAGTATTTACAGATTGACGAAAGTCGTCATTAAATATGAGTGAATATAGTTAAAGGTTTGTGCAGTGATACTGCAATAAAATACTAAAAAGTAACAATGACCCTTCGAGAACTCATTCATTCGGTAGAACCCGAACAATACAGCACCTCACCGTTATATCAGTTGCTCTGCCAAACAAAGCCGGAATACGGTTCAAACAAGCGTATTCAGGTGAGAAAAGTGAATGGTGAACTAGTTATTACCAATACTCATGTGGGTTCAATCGGTGATATTATCACTTATCCCATCGATATAGAAGCCGGATTGCACCTTTCCGAAGCACAACTTCTCGATGCCATCCTGCAAGAATTATCTTCCAATGGTTTCAGCGACGCTGATGAATCCGACTTCTGGAACGAAATGACAAACCAGCAGAATGCAAAGATAATCAGATAGTTGAAATAAAAATAAAGAAATTCTCAGATTAGAAAAATCTCGAACCATTATGACACCGCTATTTAATCTTCTTACGATAGGCATCAGCATTATTCTGATTTATACGATTTATTTAATTTTGAATCGTAAACGGCAGGTGACCCCCAATCATCTACAAACCAAAGAGTCTATATTAGACGATATCAGTTATATACAAGAGATAAAACATCTTTCTAGTAAAGTTGGATTCGTTTTGTGGCAGCAGTATGATATTCTTTTGGCAACACGCCCATACGGATGGGAAATGATGGTTGATCATGCTGCCTATCTGGAGTCGGCAGATCTTGATAATATTGATAGCATATCAATCGCAGATATGCCTTGCGGGCCGACTACTGAGTTGGTTCACGTCTACAACCAATACAGGGCCGGTCTTAAGAATTTCGATAAGTTGACAGAGGAAAAGAGTACACTTGGCATAGCCGGACATAGCAGGGCATTGAATGAATCTGTGAAGATTGTATGGTTCAACCAGACAAGAATTCTGAGAATCTTTACTCTGATTAATGATGAAACGCTCATAACTAAATATGTAGAAACTGTTATTAGAAGAACATTTGGTACCAAAGATGCAATGAAACTTGCTAAACGCTATTCGGAGTGATATCAGAGAGATATCACTCCTGTTCTTGGATCATTTCTGTCTTAATCCTGTTTTCCGGCTGCATAGGTGTGGCAAAGACTGTGCATCCTGGTTGCATTTGTTTAGTCAATCGTCATCTTCTCATTCATAATACATGGAAATATCTTCCAACTCGTTTTTTATAATCCAGATATTCTTGCCCAAAGTCATTCTCCAACCGTTTCTCTTCACTACGCACTTGCAAGGTCAGGAGAATCACTTCTATCAAGAAAACCAGAAGAGGCATGACTGACCATAACCAAACAAGGATGCCCACATCGTAGATATAAATGCCGACAAGCATCGGATTACGGCACAGACTATATGGGCCTCCTGTCATCAGATGACTCGTTCTCGGAGCTACCTCATGGCCGTAGGCATCAAAGGGATTGCCCTTTCCGACGATACGCATATAGACGATGCTGTAGATGCTCAGCACCAGTCCGCAAATGGCGAGCAAAGCACTGACTAAGCACAACAAGGTAGAATCAGGCGCGTATGGCCAAGGTCTACCAGATACCAACCACATCAAGGCAGGAATGCCTATCACAAAGATGAGCAGTCCCAGCAGATAACCGAAAAAGTGTGACGTTTTCATGGTGTTTTCTGTTCTTGTCTCCATATTCAATTCTTTATTCCCTTCGACCTATTTTCCCTTCGACCTCCGCGACACGGCCATGAACTTCGTTTTTCTCCTTCGCACCTCGGCCATTAAAGTAAACTTAATGGCTCTCACTGCCCTGTCCGGTCATTTCTTCTCCTTGTTTGTCATATTGTTTGCGCTTGCCGACAGGAGGTTCTGTCAGAGTAATCTTAACCACAGCCGTTCTTTCAAGACTGCGGGCAATGGCATCATCGAAAGCATCCATGTGGTGAGGCAGGAAACGCTGGCAGATGGCTCTCAGACCTTCGATCTTCTCTCTGCGGTCTGTCACTATCTCTGCTTTTCCGACGGCTGTTGCTGACTTGTATTGTAATGTAAAGCTACCGTCTTTCGGACCAACAGTAGGCGCACATTTGGTGACGGCCGAGAGGAACACTGTCGGACAGTGTGCTATGCAGTCTAACTTGTCGCCCTCCAAGGCACAATGAAAATAGAACGTCCTTTTGTCTTTTCGAGCCAACGACAGGGGTAATCCGTATGGAGTACCGTCGGGTCTGGTCATGCTGACAGTCACATAGGGAGCCTTATCCAGCACCTCCAATGCGAAGGTGGCATCCATCTCTCTGCTTGCTTTTCTCATCATTTTACTTTTTGAATGACGGTATCACATACACTGGTTGCTCATCGTGGTTGTTGCAGTCATGATGGTCGCACGATTGCTGGGAATCATTCAGTTGGCCATCCAAATATGCCTGGAGCACCTCTTCAACCTTTCCGTGACATCCCCTGACGACTGAGATACCGTGGGCGGAAAGCTTGTTATAGGCCCCCATACCCATGTTGCCAGCCAGCATCAGGGTGATACCCATCTCCTGCATGACAGTGGCGATATTCGACTTGCAGCCACACCCCTCAGGTGAGTCCAGACGTTCCTGGCTTATCACCTGATGCTGCTCGTCGAGTGTTACTATTGTGTAATAGGCACAGTGGCCGAAGTGGTCGTCAACCATGCCTTCACGTGTCGGAATCGCTAATTTCTTCATGATGATTATATTTTTTTATTGCTGATCCTTTGATCTATAAAGATCTATGTTGTGATCGTTCCACATCTGAACGACTGTAATTGCTCACCCATCACGTCTTTCATCTTCTCAAATACTTGGTCACCTGTACAATGACTTGTATAGAAAAATGTATCAGGATAATTTGTTTTCAGCCTTTGAGCCAATGCATTTATCTCTTCCTTTGTTTCATATCCGTCAAGCAAGTGGAAACCGCCAACAACAGTATGAACAGGCCAAGGACAAGCTTCCAGGATATTCTCCAGACCACTATGAGCACAACCCGTAAACAGGAGTCCGCCTACATAAAGAGCTAGCTCATGACGGAAATCGTCGGGAACAAGGCGCCCGTCACCTGCTTCTACATAAAGGTTTTGATTGCCTTTGGGACTTGGATATACTTGCGGGATGTGGGCTATGACATGAATGTCATCGGCTGTCATTCCAGACATTCCGTCGCCCATCCGTCTCCTCTCACAGGTCTCGCCAACCAGCAGCAGTCGTTCTTCAGGCATATCCGGCCAAACAGTTGTTATGCTGTGCTGAACCCCTCTTTTTGAGAAGAATCTCCCGCTGACGGCTTTAGGTGAAACAATAACCTTGGCTTTATCGTTGACAGACAGGAAATGCTTCATGCCGCCTGCATGATCGCTATGTCCGTGAGAGATAAACACATAGTCAACCCTGCTGAGATCTTTCCCTAATCTCGCTGCATTACGGATCAGCATATCGCTGGCTCCCGTATCGAGCAGGATGCTATGCCTCTCCGTTTCGAGCAGGATGGAAAGACCATGTTCGGTTGACAAACCTGGGTCACTCGTCCGATTATCTACAAGAACAGTCCACTTCATAACCAATACACAACAGTGTTATCAAAATAAAACGCAATAATATAGCAGATGGCATATGACGCTGAAAGCGTCACCGCTCAGCAGCGGTAACCGCGTTGCGGTTATGATGTACACCCGTGCCAACTGCTATATCGTTGCCTAATAAAAACAGTTACAAAACTCTCTGCAGGCGGTTCACTTGAAGCCTTGAGCATGCGTCACGACATTGGCGGGAATTAAACCTTTTGGCCCTCGTCGGTTGACTCCGAGGGGCTAACCAGGGACAAATATAGCGAAACTATTGATAACAAAAAAGTGTTTTGATAAAATATATAGGCTACCAACATTATTTAACAGCTGAAAATCATCATAGGATTATTCAGATGCAAACAGTACATTCCGGTCCGGTAAAAGGCACCTCTTGGCCCGGTAAAAGGCACCTATAAACCTGATAATCAGTACCTTTGTAATTTAGGTGCACCCGAGATAGAATTAAGGTACCCAACAGGCATTCAACCTATGGCAGGGTTAAGGTAAAATCCATTCAACTTTTTCTAGGGTAGTACACATTTCGAGCAAAGTGAGACATTGTGACATGTGACTGTGTGACATTAAGGTGGTTGCTTATGAGTTTTTGAGTTTTTGGGTTGATGATTTGAGTTGATGATGGATTTTATGGCGGATTTTATGGCGGATTTTATGGCCGTTTTTATGGCCGTTTTGATGGCGGATTTTATGGCGGGGGCAGGCACATTGGGAGCCTGTCCCCGGTAATTTCTTTGAATGGTTCTTTGCTCAGTAAACAAAATGTAAAATCTACTTTCCCACGCACCAACGGAAACCAACGAAAATATCGGCGTTCTACGGCTTTAATCGGTACACGGCCAATTTTCGAAAGTATTTCGAAAGTAAGTGAAAGTGCAAA
>JAEEGL011344715.1_pt1 | contig 23044 bp, 25 predicted proteins | sample 9134231 | NCBI WGS metagenome assembly JAEEGL01 (sample SAMN16246548, study PRJNA631951) | gut metagenome | biome: gut microbiome; feature: rumen; material: fiber-attached | host: Bos | place: Iran: Karaj | collected 2018-10
AACGGAGAAAGCGGGATTTGAACCCGCGCGCCGGTTTTGCCGACCTACACCCTTAGCAGGGGCGCCTCTTCAGCCTCTTGAGTATTTCTCCAGTCTGAATAACTGCCGCTGTCAAGCGAACACATTGGATTATACAAGCGGCTTGATTATTTGTCAATTGCCTCGTAAAGGTCTCTGCCGAATCGGTCTATTACCACGATGGCAGGAAAATCCTTTACTGTCAGCCTGCGGATTGCTTCTGTCCCAAGGTCTTCATAGGCAATGACCTCCGAGCCGACAATCGCCTTTGAGAGCAGCGCCCCGGCACCGCCGATGGCGGCCAGATAGACCGCGCCGTTTCTGACGATCGCTTCATGGACCTCTTTCGAGCGCCTGCCCTTTCCGATCATGCAGGTCATCCCGAGGTCCAGAAGGGCCGGTGTATATTTATCCATGCGGCTCGAGGTTGTGGGGCCGGCGGAACCGATCACCTGTCCCGGCCTTGCCGGAGTGGGGCCAAGGTAATAGATCACGGCGTTCCTGATATCAAGCGGAAGCTCTTCGCCCCTCTCAAGCGCCTCTGACATCCTCTTATGTGCGGCATCTCTTGCTGTATAGATCGTTCCGGAGATGTATATCATATCCCCGCATTCGAACAGGGCTGCTTTTTCTGCCGTAAGCGGCGTAGTTATATATCTGTCCATAGTTCAATAATATCTGTTGGTCCGGATTGATTATCACCGGACTGCTCTTTACAGCGTCCTGCTCTCATGTCTGTTGACATGACAGCATATGTTGATTCCCACGGGAAGTCCCGCGATATGGGTCGGATAAGTCAGGATCCTGAGTCCCAGCGCGGTTGAATCTCCTCCGAGTCCTGCCGGCCCGATCCCTGTCCGGTTTATCCTTTCAAGAATCTCTTCTTCTATTTTTGCGATATGCGGCAGCTCAGAGCGTTCCTGCATGTTAAGGGTAAGTGCCTGTTTTGCCATAATGGCGCATTTTTCAAATGTGCCGCCGATTCCCACGCCGATGAACATGGGCGGACAGGCATTCGGTCCGGCTTCCTTAACAGCCTGGACAACAGCATTGATCACTCCCTCTTCTCCGTCCGCCGGCTTAAGCATTACGACTTTACTCATATTCTCGCTGCCAAAGCCCTTCGGCGCAACGGTGATCCTGACACTGTCACCGTCCGCAAGGCAATAGTGGATAACGGCAGGTGTATTGTCACCCGTATTTACACGAAGGAGCGGATCTCCTACTACAGATTTGCGAAGGTAGCCTTCTTCGTATCCCCGGCGGATCCCGCGGTTGACGGCATCATTAAGGCTTCCCCCCGTAAAGTGGACTTCCTGGCCTGCTTCTATAAAAACCACGGCCATCCCGGTATCCTGACAGATCGGAATCTGTTCCTTTCCGGCGATGCCGAGATTATCCTCCAGCTTCTTTAGTATCTCTTTCCCTAGCTGTGAGGTTTCCTTATCATATGCATTGTCGAGCCGCGCCTTCACATCGGCCGATAAGCCGTAATTCGCAGCAATGCACATTTCGCAGACGGCATTTTCAACTGTCCGGACATCAATTTCCCGCATATCTTTTCTACCTGTTCCGGTCTGTCTCAGGCCGGTGTTACGATTTCAGAGAGTGTTTCGGAAAGCTCTTCATCAGAAGGATTCCCCGGAACCCACCCGATTTTCTGTCCGTCATCCTTATATCTCGGAATAATATGAATATGGAAGTGCGGCACGGTCTGTCCTGCCGCAGTGCCGTTATTCTGGACAATATTGAGACCGTCCGCGCCAAGATTCTTATAGATCATCCCTGCCGCCTTTTTCGCAGTAACAAAAGCGGCTGCGGCAGCATCTTCGGGAAGCTCGAACAGGTTAGCGTAATGATCCTTGGGAAGAACAAGCGCATGCCCTTTTGCTGCCGGTCCGAGGTCCAGTATTACGCGGAAACTGTCGTCTTCATATACGGTTTTGGACGGGATTACTCCGTTAGCGATTTTACAGAAAATGCAATTATCATCCTTCATGCCTTATATCACCTCATTAAATACTCTGACTCCGGCGTCCGGAGCAGTATCCGATTAACGGTAATAGAATACCACATTACCAATTCACATTTCATCACTTTCCTGATGCCTCCGGGGTCTATACCCGCCGATATATCCGGTAATGCTTTCTGCCTCCCGCTCATCAGTCGGTATCAGTTCCGGTTCTCTTCCGGTCCCGGCAGTTACGCTGTCTTCATCCTCCTCGCCGTTTTTTCTGAGTGACAGGAACAGACCGTAAACCGCCGCCATGGCAGCCAGCATGAGACTTGCCGCTGCCGCTGCCCGCATCAGTACGCGTCCCCTTAAGCCAAAGGAAGACGCAGCGTATACTGTAATGACATCAAAGGCAAGCGCGGCAGACAAAAAGCCTAAAGAAATCAGGAGTAAAAGCGCGGGGCGTCTCTTCTTCATGCCGGATGTCCCTGCGCGCCGCCCGTCAGGACGGGAGGCATCCTGCGGTTCATCCATTTCCTCATTATCACGCTCCGGATCCTCACGCCGGGAGTAACTTCTTCGTCGGTGTTCCCGTGCGGCCTGTCTTGCTCTTTCTGCCTCCAAATTTTCTCTTTCGATTTTTTCAATCAGTTCGAGAGCGGATATCCTTCCATCAAATTCACTGTCGAGCACCTCTGCTGTAAGGAAGAAGTTCGGCTGGCAGGCTCGGCTGTGAAGGCGCCTCAGGGCCGAAACTGCCGTGGTATCTTCCGGGTCCGCATGATCTGTCAGGTATTTCAGCAGCTTTTCAGCGGAGGATTCATCCGTCTGCTCCGGATAATAGCAGAACAGCCAGGCTTCTTTATTGAAATCATAAAATATGTAGGCTTCGTGAAGCAAAATCCGGCTGTCATCCAGAAGGAACCGCGTAATCCCGCTTCCCGCCGACGCAAGGGTGTAAAGAAAGCTTTTGATCGCCTCTGCTTTGACATTTCCCTGTCCGAACACGGATTCCATGCTTTGTCTGCCTGTGATCTCATAATATAAATAGTCACTGCCGTCTATGGAACGAAGGCTGCACGGGATTAGTCCGTCGATCCGGTTGGCTGCCAGCATCCTGTATTGATAATTTCCCGAATCCCCGCTGCATTTCACCACCAGATAGCTTCGCCTGGCGTCATTGTAATGGGAACATTCCAGCTTCAAATCTCTATCTCCAACTATTAACGGAACAAATCCAGCACCCTGCCGCTCACATGGATGGTCCTCCTGAACCTCCTGATCTTCCCGGGCGGGTCGAATCTTGAAGCCTTTCCCCTGAAGCGGATTGTCCAGACAGACTTTGGCATCAGAGACGAACCTCCGAATACTGCCGGCGTCACCTTTGCACTTCCGGAAATCGCCACAGACTCCTTCGTGCTCTCATCCTCGGTCTGAAAGCCTGTTACAGCAAAATAACTGCCGGGGAACTGTTTTCTGCCGTCTTTTCCTTCGCTTTTACCGGATGTGCCGCTGCCTGCGCTTTCTTCTTTCATGATGCTTTCCCGGAAACAGACAAGATATGCGTTCTGATTTAAAAGGCACCTGTCATAGAGATAGAATGCCGTGTAAATCATTATCACAATGACACACAGCACCATCGGTATCAGCAGTGATGCTTCCAGTGTCATATACCCGCCAATACTGTCAGGACAAATCCTGCTGTTATAAACGGCACATACGGTATCTCCTGATTCTTCTTTCCCTTTCCTGATGCCAGAAGGCAGATGCTGAATATCGATGTAAGCAGAAGGGACGACATCAAAATGAAAAGCACTCTCTGCAGGCTGCTGATCAGACCGATCATTATAAACACGATTCCGTCTCCCGTACCTAATTTTCTGCCGCTCACACACGACAGGAACACCAAGAATATGCCGGGCATAATAGTCATTATCAATGTCTGCCAATAAACCTCTCCTTTATATATCCTGAGAAAGCACCCTGCTGCCGTGACGACACTGCAGGCAGCAACCCATGCCGGCGGCAGCTCCTTCCTTCTGATGTCAAAGAATGACCCTGTGAGCAGGATGCCCATCCCCGGCAGCACTCCGGAAACAATCATGTCATATAACGCTGCTGTCATAGATTTCCTCCCGGTCAGCCGCCGCACTTGGAGCACGCCCTCATATGATCCCTGACTGCGCTTATGGGAACTTCTCTGATCTCTCTCGAAAGGGATGAACACGCAGTCGAACTATGATAACGGTTGCCTTCGGGGGTTATGTACAAAATTCCTGTCCGGGCGGGGCGGCATTCCTCACAGGCGTAATATTTCGACCCGTCTCCGCTCCTTTCCGAAGATATCTGCGAAGCCGGCACCGGTCTAACCCGTGGCTTTAAATAAGTGCAGTCACGGCTTCTGTGGTATACACTTCCCGATGGCGTGACATAGACAATCTCTTCATTTTCATCAGCCGTTGTTTCTGCATCATCTTCTCTGCGCGCATAGCCTGTCCAGGCATGCCCGTAAAACCTTGACTGCATGGAAAAGGAATCCGGCGCGAGAATCGGAATAAACGGCCGTATTCTGTAATCCGCCGTGATATCCACGATGTCCTTGTCATCCGCAAGAACCGAAGATCTCAGATAGGAGATTGACCCTTCGCCGCCTTCAAGGCATGAATGGCGAAGATACTCTGTCCCGAGATAGTTTTCCACACTCTTCCTGACGTAGGTCTGTGAGAAAATCATCGACAGCGCGCCGCGGGAGAGACCGGTGTCCCCGGATTCCCCAGCATCTCCGGTTTCTGTTTCCTGTACGGCTTCCCCGCCGGCTTCTGTGCTGCCCGCAGCGCTGCCTTCTTCCTGTGCCTTTCCCGGGAATGTCTGCCTGGCATCGCTCACACCGTATCTGTAATAGTAAGCGTACTGTGAAACCTGGTATCCTGTCTGCTGCAGGGCGGCGAACAGATTGCTCTGCAGCCGGATCATGTCGAAGATATACAGGACATTTGCCATAAAAAATATGAAAAGCGGCAGGACGAGTGATGCTTCAACCGTCATTCCTGCTTTTAATGACAGGGAAGAATACCTCTTTATGCTTTTTCGGAGAGACCGTCTCTTTTTTTCAATATTCATAATTAAGATACTTCCTCCCTGTCGGATAAACCGGCGCGGCAGGAGCGGACAGCTGCCGGTCAGTTATATGACACTTCTTTTATAATTTCGAAATGATAACCAAAAGAGCTTTTGACCTCTGCATGCAGCGTATAGGTATCCATGCACCAGTCCATACGGAAATTCTCATTCCCTTCCGTTTTCCGGATTTCACTCTCCATCAGGTCCATCATCCGGAGGCCCTTTTTCTCAACGCCCTCGGAAAAAAGCAGGACCCTGAGATAATCCTCATAGGAAAACCCTTCCCCTTCGGTATCTTCCTCCGTGTCCGGCAGGAAAATGCCCCGGAGCGATGTCTTCCATGTGCTTTCATTTTTCATAAGCGGCACGCGCTTCCCCTTCAGCAGCGCCCTGACGTCATATACACTCTCGAAATAACTCCAGCCAAACAGGATCGCCGTTTTCAGCACTTCCTGCAGTTCCGGTGTCATGACAATCACCGACAGTACCAGCGCCAGCGCATCTGCCTGGGCGTTTTTGGTTTCATCCGAAAATATATATGTACAGTTTGCGGCTTCCCTCAGGATGAGCAGCTTTTCAGCCATTTTCTCGAGATTGTCCCGGTCCGATGACTGCCCGAACAGAATATATTCAATCTGGTATTTCAGTACACTCTCCCGGTTTTCACTCCGCCACCTTCCGAATTTCTCGAAGATATACTGATCCATCATCAGGGAACCGGCTTTTTCATAATGGTGGGAATTGCCTGCTTCCTTACCGCTGCCTGTGTGAATCTGCCGGTGGGAGATGAGCCTGCTTACATCTGTTTTCGCCTCCGATATATTGGTCTCTCCCGGCAATGTCTGCATGAGTGCCGGCAGAATCCGGAGCTCGTCAGCTTCCTTCGCCGGATTGTCCGGGGGCTGGACTTCCGGCATGGTTCCCGTCTCCTCGTCCTGCCGGCTTAACATTTCCTCCATCGCCGCGTCGTTTTCTTCTTTCTTTTTCCTCCATTTCTCTATGTCCCAGTCGATACCCTCGAATTTATCCGCCTTTTCAAGAAACGGCGCCATAACGCTTCCTGCCGGATCGGCCGACATGTACGCAAAGATCTGCTGCCTCAGCGACGCAAGATGATTGTCGGCCGCAAACCTGGCATCCCCGACGGATACGGACTCGGCCGCAAGCCCGGTAAAATCCCGTTTGCCAAAGGCAGTGAGTCCTCCTTTCATTTCAAAGTTCCGGTCCATATATTCCTTCAGGTGCCGTTCTGTATTGGCGAGCCCGGCATTCGGGCTCATATAGGAAGTATCGATATAGAACAAATCATATTTCTGCTGCAATTCACGGTGATATTCCGCCAGCACTGACCACGCGGCCGTATCAGCCACGCATTCCGCCTGCATTCGTATCGCCCCGAGCCTTGCACCTTCGATCAGGGCAAAAAGCAAAGACAGAATCACGGTTAAAGACAGCGAGAGGAAAACAGTAAGATAACCACTGCAGCCTCTGTGCGGCCTTGTCGATTCTACGGTTTCCACACCGCGGGCAGCTGCAGCTGCTGCTTTCAGGACGATCCCAGCACCTGATTGCTTTGTTCCGTTATGGTGCTGAAGATGTTCTTTACAAGGCTGTTCAGCTGTTTCTTGAAAATGACAACAAGCCCTATCAGGACAACAATGATCAGGATAATCTCAACCGTGCCCATTCCGTCCTCATCCTTCAGGAAATCCCTGACAGGACCCGGAACCTTGATACCTTTCAAATAGTATTCCTCCATTTCTTTCATGTACTGCGAAGCCGCAGATACAGCGGCTCCGGCTAATCATCCCCGCGCCGTATCAGGTGCCTTCAGGCAGTATCTGTATTCCCGGACATCCCGTCTAAAGCACCGGATACGGCCGAAGCGGATCTGACTCTGATCCGTCCGGGTCAGAGAGAGAAACTGTAGTATGCGGGGATCATTATGATTACCAGAGTCACTCCCAGCATCATGATCATTGGAAGAAGAAGTTTGGTCCCGGCTTCTTCTCCCAGCTGTCTTGCAAGGTTCCTGCGTTCTTCAAATGCGCTCTGTGCTTCCTGCAAAAGCACGTTCATCAGCTCGCTGTTCCCTTTTTTAAGATTCTGCGTCAGGAGTGAACTGAGTCTGGTATACTGGCGCATACGGCATCTCCTTCCGAAATGTGCATATGCGTCGTACTCTGAAATTCCACTGTCCATTTCCCGGCACACCAGAAGTATTTCTTCATATACATAACGTTTCTCACCTCCTTCGCTGCGTCTTTGGCTGTAATCCTCTCCAAGCTTGTAAAACACCCTGCGGACACTGAGCCCCGCGCCAAGATAAAGGACAATTTTACTGATCAGCTGCGGATAATCGACCGCAAGCTCTCTGGATCGCTTTACGATCTGATTATGGAGCTGGGTGTCGCTGAGCCTGAAGGCGGCAGCCCCTGCAGCGCTGATCAGAAGGAAAAGAAGGAGGCTCGAATCCTCTGTCCGCTCCTTCCATATGAGCTCTACGCCCTCTACCGAGGAAGGCAGAGCCAGGGCATTCCTGTACCTGGTGTCCTCTTCCTGTTCCCCGATCGCATCCATGATCTTCTGCTGCATCCTGTCTGTTTCTGTTCTTGCGGCAGGAAGGACAAACACCGTATACTCTCCCGTAAACCGGCTGCCTTCATACTGCAGAGCTGCTGTCAGCGTAACCTCTGTTCCTTTTTCTCCCGCCAGTTCCGGATGGATCCTTCCGTCACCGGAAATGCATTCGGAGCTGCTCTCCCAGAAGATCCGGAACGGATACCCGTCCACAGTCGCAGGCAGATTCATATCTTCTCTTATTTTCCCAAGGCCTTCATTCGCTCCGGGAATAATCCCGGACAGGAGCTGGAGCACCTCCTGCGCCATCGCCTCTGTTTCCTCCGGCGTGTACTGTCTTGCCTTTGCCTCGATTACAAAGTCGCCGAATTCCTCTCCGCCTCCTTCTGCCCGGACTACGATCTCAGCGTCCTGTCCTCCGTAATCTTCCCGTTCTATATATCTGCCTTCCAGGACCCTGTTCTCCTGCTGCTGGCTGATGAATACGCAGATTGCAAGGACATCCGCCATGAAAAGGAAGAGAAGAAGCGTGCGGATCTTTCCTATGCTGTACAGAGCCTCTCTTCTTTCCGCGCCTGCAGACGGATCCAGAGTCACAAGATCCGTCCTGACAAGACTGCCGGAATGACCCGCGGCAAGGCGGCTCCCTCTGCGGCTCCTTCCCATGGCACGCAGGCGCGCCTGTCTGTAAATCCATGCGGATGCCCTGTAGAACGGCCTTGCAAAGAAAGCCGGCCTTTTTTCCGCAAGGAGCGGAGCTTTTCTTGATACAAATAGCAGCATCGCAAAGGCTGCAAGGACTGAGACATATAACCAGATCTGCATTTCTACACCCTTATCTGCACGATTCTTTCCGACAGCAGGTATGCCGCGGCGTACACTCCCAGGCAGGCCGTCATTATGATGATGCCCGCGGTATTGTGATACAGGACGTCAAAAAAACCCTTCGAGGTAGTCCCTATATAAAGGATGATCACAAACGGCACTACATCCATGATCTTCTGCTCCATCTTTTTGGACGACAGCAGTACGCCGATCTCATTCTCTACCTCGATGCGGCTCTGAATAATCCTGATGGTCCTCATCAGGATGTCTGTCATGTTGCCTCCGCTGCGCTTGGCTATCGCGAAAACATCCGCAAACTCCCTGATCTCCTCAATTTCACTGCGCCCCGCAAAATCATCCAGCAGGCTTTCCAGCGGGATATGGTTATCAAGACCTCCCCTGATAATCAGCAGTTCCCTGCAGATCGGGGCCTCCGGGCCGTAAAGAAACTCCATCTCTCCGAGCGCCTCCAGCATGGCATTTTCAGCTGAGTATCCTGCCTTGAGTGCCGTCAGTACGCTTGCCGCCATCTCCTTGAATTCATTCAAAAGCTCGGCGCTGAGGCGCTCCCGCCTCCGCGCTTTTGCCCTTCTGATAATCGGAATTAGGAGCGGTGTCATAAAAAGCACTGCTATGACAGATTTGTAGAAAATCTGCGCGATGACAAGAAGGATCACAAGTCCCTCCGCCAGGAACACGAGAACGAACTTATCCTGCCTTATTAACCTGTCCCGCCATGCGGAGCTTTCCGACTTTTTCGAGTTCATTTATCCTGACCCATTCTCCGACAATCTTTCCGTCCTTCTCACCGGTTTCCTGAAATCTGTAAAGGGTTCGAAGGCTCACCCCGGCAGAGGAGACAGGGCCGGTTTCCGCTATCTCCAGGAGCTTTCTGGAGCGGTCCCTGAGTCTGCCCAGATGTACAATCACATCGATGCCGGACGCCAGCTGTCCCCTGATCGCCGGAATCGGCAGATCGATGCCCATCAAAGTCATTGTCTCCAGCCTGGCCAGCATGTCTGACGAACTGTTCGCATGGCCGGTTGACATGGAACCGTCATGCCCCGTATTCATGGCCTGGATCATATCGATAGCTTCGCCGCCCCTCACCTCTCCTACGATAATCCTGTCAGGCCTCATCCTGAGACTTGCCTTTATAAGGTCGCGGATGGTGACCTGCCGGCATCCTGCGGTGTTCTCGTTTCTTGCCTCCATCCGGACAAGGTTCGGTATATGTCTGATCTGCAGCTCCGCGTTGTCCTCGATCGTAATGACTCTTTCGGATGTCGGGATATAATCCGAAAGGGCGTTAAGGAAGGTCGTCTTCCCGCACCCTGTCCCTCCGCTGATAAAGATGTTGTAGCCCGCCCTGACAAGGGTCCTTAAGAATTCCGCTGCCTCGCGGCTTACGGATCCGTATGAAATCAGGTCCTCCATCGTTATCGGCCTGGCCGGGAAACGCCTGATAGTCAGGATCGGACCGTTCAGGGCTACCGGCTGCATGACAACACTGACCCTGTCGCCGTTCTCAAGCCTTGCATCCACAATGGGAGAGGATTCATTTACCACTCTGTTGCACTTTGATACTATGACCTGGATAACATCCATCAGTTTCTTTTCCGATGAAAAGTGAACACCCGCGGGCATGGCCCTGCCGTTCCTTTCAATGAAAATCCTGTCCGGTCCGTTCACCATGATTTCCGTGATGCCGGCGTCGTCAATCATATCCTGAAGCACGTCCAGCTTACGGATGGAATAGAACACATCCTGCCTGAGGCTCTTCATCTGCTCCAGCGGGACCGCGCCTTCTCTGGCGGCGGCAAGAAGCTCCTCGTCAATCAGGTCCAGGACTTCGGAATCCGGCACCTCTCTTGAAAAATCCAGCCGTTCCATCACGGCATCATGAATCCTTGCCTGCAGCCCGTTCATGCTCTCATCCTCCTGATATAATCCGCCAGCGGCCCGTACGACATCTGCCCGGCCGCTGCGGGAAGGGCATCAAAGACCGGCAGCCGGACCCACCTGGTTTTGAGCCGGATATCCTCATATCCGCTGTCGTTCAGCTGTCTCTCATACTCTTCCAGCTTTGCGTTCGACACCCTGTCACTTCTCGTAATTGTGTATACCTCCTCGCATTCCCTGAGGATTCTCATCAGGCCGCGGACGCAGTCCGACAGATCCAGGATCACGTATTCGTAATCCGTCATCTTTATTATGGAATCCAGAAGTGAGCACCACTGCTCCTCGCTGATATCCTGGAGTTCTGTCAGGCTTCCCGCAGGCGGCAGAAGATCCATGCCTCCCGCCGTGATCCTGAGCTCCCGGAGCCTTGCAGGGAGCTTGTGCCTTGCACAGTCATTGAAATACAGCAGCTCGGTGATATTCCCCTCAAACGACTGTCCGAGATACCCGGCCGCCGCGCCATACGGATCAAAGCCAAGGTACAGAACCTCCCCGGAGCGCGCGAGTATCTCCCCGAGCGTAAGGCTGAATGCCGTATTCAGGCAGCGCCTGACCGGCGAGTAAACCCCGATCCTGACCGGCGGCTTCCCGTGCCTTACGGCAGCCGCCTTCAGCCGCGCTTCATCCGGACACAGTTCGAACACCGAATTGACGATGATCTCCATCGACTGGTATTTACTGACATTGCGGACCTCCTCTCCGAGATAGCCGTCACTCTCATTCAGGACCAGGATATTCTGCGCCGCTGCCGCCGCGTTCCCCGCGCGGAATTCGGACTCTGCCACGATCAGCAGCGCGATATCCCCGGGAAGCGTCAGGTTCCTAAGCTTATCGAGACTGCTGTATACGCGGATATCCGCTGCCGGGGCACACCTGCCGCGCAGGTATTCCATCAGTCTGCAGGCATAGCCCACCTCCGGATCGCATATCGCAATAATCCGTGCCTCAGGCTCCTCTTTTACCTGCAGCCGGTCACTGTCCTGTGCGGAAGTGACTTCTGCCTGTGTCTGCATATCCGGCATCCTGCCGGAGGGCATCTCCTGTGCTGCCGCCATGTCCTTCAAATATCCTTTCCCTGAACTGTTTTCGATATCTTTTCCGCATATACAGCCGGGAACCTTTGAGATCTGTTCCGGCTCCGGGGCCTATTCAAGAGCGAGCCAGACTGCCGCCGCGATTCCTGCCGGGACGCCGATCCTGACTCCCGCCCTCCTGTCCCCTGTCCGCATATATACTGCCGCCGCGCTGACAAGAAGGGCCGCGGACAGCAGAATGAAATATCTTGTGCGCGCCGGCGGATCGGGAATCAGCGCCGCAGCTGCCGCCGCAAGCTTGATATCTCCTCCGCCGAGTCCTTTCCTGAAAGGCAGGAGCACCGCGCACACCGCGGCGCCGGACAGGATAAACGCCGCGAGCCCCGCCGGCCCATCCTCTGCGGTCCTGTATACCGCCCCTGCCAGCAGTCCCGGCAGCACTGTGAAGTTAAATATCTTTCCATACGTTATATCTGTTATAGAACTTATAAACATTGTTGCCGCAAAAATCTCCCGCATTGACTGCTCCTTTCGAAATTCCGCGCGGAATTTCTTCTCTTTTCCGGCTGCGGAAAACCGCCTCCGGATAATTAATGACCGCATTGAGTATTGTGCGAGATGCACCGAATCGGACTGTCCGGCTCCCGGGATTCTGAGCCGGCTGGTTCGTACACCGGATAATAAAGCCGGCAGTGACAAAATGCAACGGATCACCTGAAAGTTAATAATTTTTGTGAACACCTGCCAAATCCTCGCCCGCACGTTTTTCACAAAGTGCTGAAAAAGCAATTCGCGGACATCTGAAGATGCGAAGAAAAGGAAAATAGGATATACTGGAGAAAACCCCGGCACAGTGCCTGGGAAGGCATCTTATACAAAGGAGAACAGTATGAAATACGTATGTGATGTGTGCGGATATGTATACGATGAAGATCTGGGCGATCCCGATAACGGAATTGCTCCCGGCACAAAGTGGGAAGAGCTTCCCGATGATTTCGAGTGCCCTCTGTGCTCCGTCGGCAAGGACCAGTTCACGGCCGAGGAGTAACCGGCAGCACCAGGAAATAACCTTCAACTGAATCAGGAATAATCGACAGAAATGAAAAACATAATTGTAACCGGCTGCCACGGACAGCTCGGAATAGCCGTCAACAGGCTTCTGGGACCCGGGGAAGAATACAATCTCATTAATACGGATGTCGCAGAACTCGACATCACAGATGTGGACGCGGTCCTCGCTCTTGCGCGCGATGTAAAGCCTTACGCGATTATCAACTGCGCGGCGTACACGGCCGTCGACGCTGCCGAGGAGCACGTGGATCTCAATTACCGGATCAACGCGATCGGCCCGCGCAACCTTGCGATTGCCGCGACAGAGCTGGACGCGAAGCTGATCCACATTTCAACGGACTATGTCTTCCCCGGCACCTCCGAAAGACCCCTCACGGAGTTCGATCCGACAGGACCCCGGTCCGTCTACGGACGGACCAAGCTTGCGGGCGAGAATTTCGTGAAGGAGTTCGCGAAGCGCTGGTTTATCATCAGGACTGCATGGCTGTACGGCGAGGGAAAGAATTTCGTTCGCACCATGCTGGGCGCCTCTGAAAAGTATGACAAAGTCACCGTAGTGGACGACCAGTTCGGCTCGCCGACCAGTGCCGCCGAGCTTGCAAGTGCCATCGGCTTCCTTCTTCCCACGGATAATTACGGACTGTTCCACGGAACCTGCGAAGGCTGGACGAGCTGGGATGAGTTCACGAGAGAAATTTACAGACTCTGCGGAAGGACAACCGATGTAATCTCTGTCTCCACGCAGGAATACCAGGCGGCGCACCCGCAGTCCGCGCCCCGTCCTCATTATTCCATTCTCGATAATTATATGTTCCGTCTCACCACGGATCACACCTACAGAGACTGGAAAGACGCACTGGAAATTTATCTTCGTGAACAGGGATATATGCATTCATGAGTTTTCTGGCTTTATTTCAAAATCCCGTATTTATGTCCGGTGCCCTCGGCTGGCTTTCAGCCCAGCTGATAAAGGTTATTCTGTACACGATAATAAATCGCGAGTTTAATGCGGAAAGAATCTTCGGGAGCGGGGGAATGCCCAGCTCCCATTCCGCGACCGTATGCGGACTCGTCACGGCAACCATTGTGGTCTACGGGGTCGGGGGATTTGAGTTCCCGATGTCGTTCTTTTTTGCGTTCATCGTAATGTATGACGCCATGGGTGTGCGCCGGGAGACGGGAAAGCAGGCAGTTGTCATCAACGAGCTTGTGGATGAGCTGCGGGAAATGGGAAAGACCATCTCCACGATGGAGCCGATGGATCAGCTGAAGGAATTTGTGGGACACACGCCTCTTCAGGTTCTTGCCGGCGCTGTCCTGGGCATCGTGATCGGCCTGGTCGTCTGTCTCTGATCCGCCGGATGCGCGTCTGTCTGAATCACCGCTGCAGTCTGCTCCGATACCTGAGGCTGTCAGACAGCTTTGAAACATCGATATTAATATGATAGGATAAGAAACACTCCTGTAGTAATACAGGATAATTTTTGCTGTGCAAACAGACCCGAAATAATCCGAAAGGAAGTGTTACAAGTGAAGAAAACAATCACACTGCTCCTGCTGCTTTTGCTGTCATTTTCCGTTTTTACCGGATGCGGCAAGGAAGAGGAAGAGGAGGAGCCCATCTCGATATTTGAGAAAATTCCGGAAAACGACCCTTATCTGCAGGCAGCCCAGCAGGCAGCCCAGCAGCCGCAGGAGGAGGAAGTCCCCGAGGAAGAGGACGCCGCTCCCGCGGAAGGCATGATCCGCAGCCCTCTTACAAACCTCTGGGTTTCCGATACTCTTAAGGATCAGCGCCCGCTCGCGTTTATGTACCCGATCAACAAAGAGGCGCAGCCGCAGTACGGTCTTGATAATATCGACATCTTCTATGAAATCATGGAAGAGGACGGCATGAGCCGTCAGATGGCCATCATGCAGGACTGGAAGAATCTTCCCAAGATCGGAAATGTCCGCAGTATCCGCGACTATTTTGTCTACGCCGCTCTTGAATATGATCCGATCATCGTTCATTTCGGCGGACCGGAACTCTACGTCAAGGATATCCTCTCACGTGCCGATGTAGAGAACATCAACGGCGTCGGCGGCGCCATGGGCGGTGACTACAATGCTTTCTTCCGTGAAAATCCGGACGGACGTGCGCAGGAGCACACCGCGTACACGAGCTCTGAGAAGCTTCTGTCGGCATGCCAGCAGGCGGGCTTCCAGCTGACTCACCGCTCGGAATATTATGATACGACCCCTCATTTTAACTTTACTGACGCAGCACACAAGAACACACTGACACAGTATCCAAATGCAGTTGACGCGACTGACCTGAAGTTCGACAGCGCCTATCCCACGACTAAACCGGAGCTGCGCTACAACGAGTCTGATCACCTCTATTACAGATATATTTATGACCAGCCCCAGAGCGACGGCACGACCGGAAACCAGCTGGCCTTTGAGAACGTGATTGTCCAGTGGACTTACTACGAGCGGCGCGACGCGAACGGATATCTCGCCTTCCGCATGCACGACGACACACACGACGGATACTATATCACAGAAGGAAAGATGATCCATATCACCTGGAAGAAGCCCCAGGATTATGCGGCAACCAGGTATTATGACGACGACGGAAATGAAGTTACCATGAATACAGGTAAGACGATGATCTTCGTTGTCCAGGAGGACAAGCCTTTTACCGTCAACGGCCAGACCATTAATCCTTCAACCTATTGATTATGGCTGAAACAGGAAGACTTGATCACAGCGATTTCGGTCCGCTGTTTGACAAAGATTCGCGGATACTGATACTGGGGAGTTTCCCCTCTGTCAAATCCAGGGAGCAGAAGTTTTACTACGGCCATCCGCAGAACCGTTTCTGGAAAGTGCTTCAGATCCTCACGGATCCGGCGCTGAGGGAGACGGCACTGCGGGGAGAATCCGCCGCGCTTTGTCTTCCCGCGCTCACTGTCCCTCAAAAACGGGAGCTGGCGCTGAAAAAACATATAGCCCTGTGGGATACGATCGAGAGCTGTGTGATCACCGGCTCCTCCGACAGCAGCATAAAGGACGTGGTCCCGAATGACCTCTCTGTCATCCTCGGGCAATGCGATATCAGGGCGATCTTCTGCAACGGGAACACCTCCTATGATCTTTTTATGAAAACAAAGGACCAGCAGCAGGTTCAATGCCTGCCGCCGGTCTTAAAACTGCCTTCCACTAGCCCCGCCAACGCGGCGTGGTCCCTGCAGAGACTGACTGCCGCGTGGGACTGCATAACGCAGTACCTATAAGCCGGCTTTTAAGCCAGCTCCAGCTCCTGATTCAGATATTTAGCAACCTCTTCCGCGTCAAGTCCGTGTACCATGCACGCCTCGGCAAGGCTCTCCATAAGCGCCGCGGGGCAGCTGATGCAGCCCATTCCGACACGCATAAGAACTTCCGCCGCATCGGGGTGCTGGATAATAATATCCCTGACAATCATATCCGAAGAAATCGGGTTCTTGTTTTCTGTAGCTTCTGCCATTGTGAATCTCCTTCCTGACATCTGAACTCTGTACGAACAAGTGTATCACATTCATTCAAGAGGTCAAATAAAAATGAGTCAAATCCCTGCGGTAATATTCGACATGGACGGCGTAATATTCGATACCGAGCGCGCCATCATCGGCTGCTGGAAAACGCTCTCCGAAACCGTCGACCTTCCCGAAATAGAAAAAGTATGCACCGAATGTATCGGAACCACGCGTGAAATGACCCGCAGCATCATGCTGCGGCATTACGGCGATGACTTCCCGTACGATGAACTCACGGCGCGGGCCTCCTCTATTTTCCGGCAGCGCTATTCCGGCGCGGATCTTCCCGTGAAAAAGGGTGCGGAGCATATCCTAAGACGCTTCAGGGCCGCGGGCATGAAGATGGCGCTCGCCTCCTCAACCCGGTCGGATACTGTTAAAAGAGAGCTTGCGGATACCGGGCTGATCGGATATTTTGACGTAATTATCGGCGGTGAAATGGCGGCAAGGAGTAAACCCGCGCCGGACATCTTCCTGATGGCCGCAAATAAACTGGCATCCGAAAGGCCGGCATCCGACTTCTATGTAATAGAAGATTCCTACAACGGAATCCGGGCTGCGCACGCAGCGGGAATGCATCCCGTCATGGTCCCGGACATCCTGCAACCTGACGAGGAGATCCGTTCCCTCGCCGAGGTTATCCTTCCCGACCTTTTTGCCGCGGCGGACTGGGTTCTCAAATCAGGAACTCATCCTTCACAGCAGGTTTGAGGGTCCATACCCGGTTAAAGGTATCCCCCGTTATCCTGCAGAAGTGCTCCTGTTCCGAGGGAAAAACACGCGAGGTAAAGACAGCGTCGCCGTCATTTACGAATATCTCCACAGAACTGCTGTCCACAAATATCCGCAGATGGAACAGGCCGTACTCAAGGGGCCTTACGCGTGAGGTACCCTCATTCTCGTTAAAGCGGATCCGCATGCCGCTCCTGTCGACAGTAATCTGTTTTTCTTCCTCGCTGTAGATAACAGACACTCCGCCCCTGCCGTCCTCATCTGCAAACAGGTCAAGGCGCACATCTCCCGGCCTGCAGTCCAGTTCGATCTCGGCGGCCCTGGGAAGGACAAAACAGCCCGCCTTGTTTTCGGGCAGCGGTATTCTCTCGTCTCTGAGCTTTTTCAGCTCCGGAAGGGGTCTTTGAACCAGGCGCCTTCCGCGGATTGTCAGTTCTCTCGGCAGTGTGAGACACCCCGACCAGTCCTCTTCGTCCGTGGGATATTCGACGTCCGGCACACCCATCCAGGCAATCAGTATAGCCTTGTCTTCCTCCTGGAGGTTGTTGGCGCAGGCAGCCGCATATGAGTCAAAGCCGAAATCGAGCACATGGAACTGTCCGTCCGGTGTAAAGGTCAGGCTCTCCCAGTCCATTGTGCCGAGAATATAGCCGTTGTGATTCTGTGAACCTCCCCTGCCCGGGATCGTTATATGCTGGGGGCAAAGCAGAAGGACATCGCGTCCGCCGAAGTGCTCGATGGACGGGCACTCCCACATATCGCCGAAATTCTCGAAGCCTGGCACCTTCAGCTCACCGGCAAAGCGCCACCCGTGCTGAAGATTTCCCGAGGAATAGATAAGAGCGCAGCCTCTTTTATCCTTAGTCTGCGCGCCGATGATCATATAGTATTTATTACTCCCCGGAAGGCAGATGATTTTCGGGTCGCGCTGATGCTCCGTGTAATCGGGATGCGCGCCGAAGAGCGGAAGCGGATATTTTTCCGGCCACCCGTCATTTCCCAGCCTCGCAAGGCAGGTGTACGCCCGCCTCGTCCAGTCCGGGTCGCGGTGATTGCCCGTATAATACAGATAGATCTTGTCGCCGATCGGCATCGCGGAGCCGGAATAGACTCCCTTGTTGTCATAGCCGCCTTCCTGGTCGGGCAGAAGACACACACCCAGATTTTCCCAGGCGACAAGGTCCTTCGAAACAATGTGATACCAGTGCTTTAAGCCGTGCACGGCGCCCCACGGACACCACTGGTAAAACAGGTGCCACCGGTTGTCGTGCCACACAAAACCGTTGGGGTCATTCATCAGGCCGGTTACTGCCTGATTGTGGTATGTCTGACGGTACGGGGAGCGGGAAACACGCTCATACAGTCCCGCAAGCTCCTGCGGATCCTTCAGGTAACGATACTTTTCCTCTCTTGACCATTCTCTCATTTTCTCCTCCTTGCCGCTGGTGTTCTCGGATTCCGGCTGCCGTGAAGTGAATTCTGTGATGTCAAAGAAGTGATACCGGATTCTGAATGAATTCAGTCAGGAAAAACAAATTGTCCGGCAATATGGTGCCGGACAATTTATAAACCGATGTATTACAGGTTGGACAGCAGGGACTGCAGAAGGGCTCCGCCGATCTCGTCCTCTTCCTCCTTCTTTTCCTTGCCAAGAAGTGAGCCGAAAAGACCCGCAACCGCGGAAAGACCGCTTCCGGAGGGCTTCTGTGCCTGTGCTGCCTGACTGGAGGCAGCTTCTGTAGCGTCGGAAAGGCCGGAAAGGAGAACCGGCGCGATGTTGCTCAGTGTCTGTCCGACCTCGTCGGATGTAAGGCCTGTCTCAGAGGTCAGCTGACTGATGACTCCGCTGTAGTCATTTCCGAGAATATGTCCGATAATCTTCGCTCCGTCAGCGAGATCAGCTGCGCCAAGCTGCTCCTCGGCGCTTCTTGTATCCTTATGCTGGGCGAGCGCGCCAAGAAGAGAAAGAGCACCTTCCTTTGAGGAAGCATTGTTCTTCATCGCCTTGATCAGGATCGGTACAGCAATCATTAAAAGAAGCTTTACCTTGGAAGAAGACAGTCCGGTCTTCTTTGCAACAGAGTCGAGGGACTGTGTCGATGTCAGCGAGCTCAGCAGTAAATTCATTAAATTCATGGTTTTCTCCTCTCAGATGCGGACCTGTTTGTCCTGCCGGCAGGGGCGCCGGCTGTTCTTAGAATACTACTTTCACACGGGAATTGTCCAAACATTGTTGCAGCAAAAACAGGCCCGGGGAAAAAACGGCACTGCCGCACCATCCGATGCAGCAGCGCCGTCCCGTTAACTCAATTGCAGTTTTTTTATACGTTGACATCCGGGATGGTTGCGAAGCCCTTCGCAAGGTCCTCATCTGTGGGGATGTAATCCGTCATTGTCCCGTTGTTGTACTGCTCATAGGCCTTGAGGTCAAAATAGCCTGTTCCCGTCAGTCCGAGGATAATGGTCTTCTCCTCGCCTGTCTCTTTGCACTTTAACGCCTCGTCGATCGCCGCGCGGATTGCGTGGGATGACTCGGGTGCGGGAAGTATACCCTCTACTCTCGCGAACTGTACAGCCGCCTCGAATACGTTGGTCTGCTCAACCGCCCTGGCTTCCATGTAACCGTCGTGATAGAGCTGTGACAGGACAGGGCTCATTCCGTGATAGCGCAGACCGCCGGCATGGTTTGCCGAAGGAATGAAGTCATGTCCGAGCGTGTACATCTTTGCCATCGGGCAGACCTTGCCGGTGTCGCAGAAATCGTACGCGAACTTTCCTCTTGTAAAGCTGGGGCAGGATGCCGGCTCAACAGCGATGATCTGATAATCGGCCTCGCCGCGGAGCTTTTCGCCCATGAACGGGGAGATCAGGCCGCCCAGGTTGGATCCGCCGCCCGCGCATCCGACGATAATGTCGGGCTTGATGCCATATTTGTCGCAGGCTGCCTTAGTCTCCAGGCCGATGATGGACTGATGCAGGAGGACCTGGTTCAGTACACTTCCAAGCTCATAGCGATAGCCGGGTGTGGAGGTCGCCGCCTCAACAGCCTCGGAAATCGCGCAGCCAAGAGATCCTGTGGTTCCGGGGAACTCTTCGTTGATCTTGCGTCCGATATTGGTCTCCATGGAAGGAGAAGGTGTGACGGACGCGCCGTAGGTGCGCATGACCTCGCGGCGGAAAGGCTTCTGCTCATAGGAAACCTTGACCATGAATACCTTGCAGTCCAGCCCGAAATAGGAGCACGCCATGGAAAGAGCGGTTCCCCACTGTCCTGCCCCGGTCTCTGTGGTGACGCCCTTGAGGCCCTGCTTCTTTGCGTAATAAGCCTGCGCGATCGCGGAGTTCAGCTTATGGCTTCCGGAGGTGTTGTTGCCCTCGAACTTGTAGAAGATATGGGCAGGTGTGTCAAGCGCCTTCTCAAGGAATACCGCGTGTGTGAGCGGTGAAGGCCTGTACATCTTGTAGAAGTCCTGCACCTCCTGCGGGATCGGGATATAAGCGTTGTCGTTGTCCAGCTCCTGGCGGATCAGCTCATCGCAGAAAATCGGCTGCATGTCCTCGAATTTCAGCGGCTGGAGCGTACCGGGGTGAATCAGCGGCGCGGGTTTGTTCTTCATGTCCGCCCGCATGTTATACCATGCCTTCGGGATCTCATTTTCATCGAGATAGATCTTGTACGGTACTTCAAATTTGCTCATAACGGCTCCTTTCTGCCCTGGCCTTCCGGCCTTCGGCACTGCGTCCGGGACCGTTTCCTTACCGGAACCCTTCCGCATCCGGGACAGAAAAAAAACTCCTGTCCCACTACAGTTTCTGTAGGGACAAGAGCTCAATACTCCTGCGGTGCCACCCTGCTTGGCGCAATGCGCCCTCTCGTTTATGTGTGACCTGCGGACGATTCTGTCCGCTGTTATCAAGACGCAGGCAAAACCTGCGACAGCCACAATAACCATCGGTCACTGATTGGAAACCTCAAAAGCCCATTCCCGAATCACTGCCTGCCGCTGTCTCACTCTCAGCGGCTCCCTGTGAGGCAGGAGGATAAGGTACTCTTCTTTCTCAACGGTTTCTAAAATTCTATCATGAGAATTTCCGCACTGCAATACGTCAGTGTAAAAAAAGGCGGCCGGTATTTACAGATTTCCTACACGTCCTTCGCGCCGCTGTTACCCTTTCGCGATACTTCCGAGAAGCTGCAGGCTCTCCTTCGGTGTCCTCTCAAGGCTCTTTCTGTCGACCGCAACGAGTCCGAAGGTCATGCCAAACCCCTTCTGCCACTCAAAGTTGTCAAGAAGGCTCCAGTAGCAGTAGCCCTTGACGGGAAGGCCGTCCTTTATGCAGTTTTCAACTCCCGAGGCCGCCCTGCGGATAAACTCACATCTCCTGCTGTCATCTGCTGTGGCGATGCCGTTTTCTGTGACGATGAGGTCATTTTTGAACTCCTCATGAACCTTCCGGATCACATGCTCCAGGGCTTCCGGATAGAACTCATAATCCATCTGGGTCAGCTCCGCGCCCTCGGGAGAAGGAAGCTGTCCCTCCGGCCCGTACTGGGAGCGCGTATAATTCTGTACCCCGAGGAAATCGTCGTCCTTAATCCAGGGAAGATAATGCAGGAATTCCTCGTTCCACTCATCCGCGGCTGCCTTTTCACCGCCGGGAACTGCCTGGATATCGTGAAGAGAAAGGGTAATTCCTACCCTGATCTCCGGCCGGATTGCCTTGATGGCTTCCTTTGCCGCAAGGTGCGCCCTGAATACCAGCGCATCGCCTTCGGGTGTCCTGGAGGATACGAAGGTCTGCGGCCTGGGAGTCCCGAACACCTGCGCGTTCTCCATGGCGGCAAACTTCGCGTTTTCCATCATTTTCTCAAAGTTCATGCCGACCTGGACTTTGCCTTCCTGGCTCTCTCCCGAAGCCGCCGCTGCAGATGCCGCTGCAGCCTTACGCGCCATCATCTCATAGCGCTTTGAAATTGCCGCAAGTTGCAGTCCCATGTTCGCTTCATTGATCGTGCAGATGTACCGGATGTCTCCGCCGAGCTTTTCAGTGACATAAGCCGCGTAGCGGCGGAAGTCTTCGATGGTGCTTTCCGCTTCCCAGCCGCCCTTTTTGATCAGCCAGACCGGGCTTGTAAAGTGCATCAGTGTGACAATGGGTTCGACATTGTTTGCCCTGCAGCATTCGATAACCCTGCGGTAATGCTCGATCTCGTTTTCGTCAAACTGTCCTTCCTCCGGCTCGATCCGCGCCCACTCAATGGAAAAGCGGTACGCGTTCAGGCCCGCCGAGGCGAGGAGCTTTATGTCCTCTTCATAGCGGTTATAGTGATCACATGCAATGCCGCTCGGCTCGGTAAAGCTGGTATGCGGCAGCAGCTCCTGCGCCCAGTAGTCGCTGTGTGTATTGTTGCCCTCAACCTGATGAGCGGCTGTTGCCGCGCCGACAAAAAATCCTTCCGGAAAACTCATGTTCCTGACCTCCCTGCTGCCGTTTCCGGCTGCTCCTGTGCAAAATCCCCTGCTCCAATTAGTTTCTGCTGTTTCCTGTTTCTATTATATTTCTATTATACCTGTATACCTGTCATGACTGCGGGATCTCATAGTGATATTCACCCGCATCAACGCTGCGGCAGGTACCGTCCGGAAGCTCAATCCGGGCGGGAACGGGGACCGAAAGGTCAAAGACAAGCCTGTCGTCTTCGTATGCCCAGGCGCTTTTAATCACTCCGGCAGGCGATTTCCACTCCGCCCTCGCATAGCCGAGCTCCCTTCCGGGATACGGCTTTATGCAAAGCTCACCCGCCTTCAGGCTGATGCCGCAGACTCCTTTAAAGAGCCAGCCGCTGACCGCTCCGTAGGAGTAGTGATTGAGGGAATCGTGTACCGTTCCGTCCTCCCGGATTCCGTCCCAGGTCTCCCAGATGGTGGTCGCCCCTTTCCCTACTGCATAGAGCCAGCCGGGGCAGTCCTTCTGCAAAAGCAGCCTGTACGCGGTATCGGCATGGCCGTGCTCCGCAAGAACTCCGCAAAGATCCGGTGTCGACAAAAAGCCTGTATTCAGATGATATCCGCAGCGCTTTACCAGATCATTTAAATCATCCGCCGCTTTCTGCTCCTCCTCCGGGTCCAGGAGCCCGAAGGCGATCGGCCGCACGTACTCGCACTGGCGCTCTGACTTTATTG
>JAEEGL012824942.1_pt1 | contig 23044 bp, 25 predicted proteins | sample 9134231 | NCBI WGS metagenome assembly JAEEGL01 (sample SAMN16246548, study PRJNA631951) | gut metagenome | biome: gut microbiome; feature: rumen; material: fiber-attached | host: Bos | place: Iran: Karaj | collected 2018-10
CCGATCTCCGTCTCCTGTATCTTTGCCGTGTATACCTGCGCTTTCCTCGTATATCCCATCTCTCGTTTTCCTCCAGTTGTCTTATTGTATACATTCCCTGAAAAGCGGATCCAGCGCCCGCTTGACCGGGTTGTCGTCCGGTACCGAGGCCGACGGCCTGCCGTCGCAGTCGTAGCGGTATACAGCGTCATCCTGGGGAAGGACGCCAAGCAGATCGAGCCCCTGTTTTTCGATTTCTTCCAGAACGCCCGAGTCCGCTACGCCGCCCGGTGCGCGGTTCACGATGAGCTTCATGATCTGCGGATTCAGCTCCAGGTCGCCTACCATGTCCTTGATGCGCCCAACTGCCTGGATGCCGCGCCGGGAACAGTCGGAGACCAGAAACAGGATGTCGATCTGGGGAAGGATCCCGCGGCTGATATGCTCCATGCCCGCCTCGTTATCCACCACCATGTATTTGTAACCGTTCATATACTTTTCAATCTGGCTCTTCAAAACGCCGTTAACATAGCAGTAGCAGCCCTTGCCCTGGGTGCGGCCCATGACGAGCAGATCGAAGTCATCATCCTCGACGAGCGCATCTCCGAACATGAATTCGGCATATTCCTGCTTCGTCATACCTGCGGGGATCACTTTATCCGCATTGAGTTCGGCCTTGGCCATTGTCTCCCGAATATCGCCCAGGGTGGTCTCCGCCTCCACGCCCAGCACCTCGTTCAGGTTGGAGTTGGGGTCGGCGTCCACCGCCAGTACAGGGCGTTTGCCGTTTTTGATGAGCCATCTGATCAGCATGCCGCAGATCGTTGTCTTGCCTGTGCCGCCCTTGCCGGCGACGGCGATGGTAAGTGGTGCCATTTCAAAACCTCTTTTATTTTATATCTCAGTAAAAGTGAAACGCTGGAGCATGCCGGAGGAATCCACACTGAAGCGGATCGCTCCGTCGGGAAGCTCCTCCCGTGCGGTAATGACGTCCTTCCGTTCAAGATACTGCCGGAGATACTCGTCGACGTCGTCAGTCACGATCTCCTTGAAAAACACATCCCGCATCTGATTGCCGGAGCAGTTGTTGAAGATTTCTCTTACAAATTCGTATTCTGCCATTTTACCTCCGTGCTCAGGACGCCCGGTCCACGATCACGCGGCCCTCCACCAGGTTTGCGGAAACGAGTCTGCCGCGGATGCGCATATCCTCCTCCATGATGTCGGTGCAGATGATCTCGTCGCCTTCCACCTTGATGAGCTGCACGTTGCGGATAAGGAGGTGCTCCGCATCGACCGTTTTATCATATACAGAAGAAAGGCACATCCTTCATTCTCCCTTCAGCAGTTTCAGTGCGGCATCCAGCTTGTCGCTGCCTTTATCGTAGATCCCGGCGCTTTCCTTTACCGCGTCGGCGGCAGCCTGCAGATCCAGATGCTCCAGATTGTGGGCGAGCTCCCGCATTTCATCGGCATGATGCCTGTTGTGCTTCAGCATATAGTCCAGCGTAGCCAGCGTTTCCTCCTTTGACATGATATCATGGTGATGCTCGTGCCCATGGTGCTCGTGCATGGTAATCCCTCCCTGCAGTCGATTATTTCCTGTGCCGTCATGATTGATTCCTTACATTGCAATTATAGAGTAAAAGAATCTGTAGGTCAACCAAAACCGAATGACATTATAACGATATTTTGGTAAAATAGGAAAGCTTCTATGCATATTCCTGCACATACCGGTGCAAGACTACAGTTCCTCCTGATACTTCCTTTCGATGTCGGGGGAGAGGAACATGGGATTCGACTCAATGACGAAGATATCGCCCGGTTTCGCATCTGTCCATGTGGCGTCCACAGACAGGTGCGTCGTGCCGGCGCCGCCCAGGATGGGGAGCTCGCGTCCGCGGAAGAACACGCGGATAGGGGAGGCTGGACGCAGTACGTCCTTTGCGAAGCGACGGAGCGCCCCGGAGAAGCCCACAGGCTCAAACCGCTCCAGCATCATCCCGTCTGAGAAGCCCACCGGCAGAGAGGCGACAAGCGCGTCCCGTTTCAGCGTCCAACCGCCGTAGCCCAGAGGGGAGCCCTTTTTAAGAGATTTGACAGAGGCGGCGGCTGTCTCAAAACGCCAGACCCGTTCCAGCCCCTCGGGCGTGCCCACCAGTGCAGAGCCCAGGCGGACCATGTCGTGGTGCATCTCCCGGTGACGCAGGAAGGACATGGACGCACAGCAGTGGACGATGCCTGGATCGACGTGCCTTGCGGTCAGCGTATCCAGACAGCCTATGAAGTCCGCGTGCTGCTCCTCCGTGAGCGCATCGTTGACGGCGGCATAGAAATGGGTAAAAACCCCTTCAATAGCGAAAGATTGAATCGTGGGATCGAATTTCTCAAGCTCGTCCCTGGTAAACCCATAGCGGTGCATCCCCGTATCCACGGCCAGGTGGACGGAGGGATGCAGATCCGCGGTGGAAAAGATCCAGGACATGGCGGAAGCATGCTCGAGGGAGGCGACGGTCAAGGTCACACGCTGCTCAGCGAGCCGGAGGACCGTTTCCCGGTCCCAGACAGGGCTCAGCAGAAGGAGATACCCGTCAAACCCGGCGCTGCGGAGCCGGGTCGCCTCTTCCGCGCGGGAAACGGCAAACAGTCTTACCCCCTCCGTTTTCAGAAGCCTGGCGAATTCCACCAATCCCATACCGTAACCGTTGCATTTCAGTACAGCCATGATCCGGGCGTCGGTCATGGCCCTGAGCTTTTCAAGATTGCGTCGGACAGCGCCGCGCGATACTGTGATGGATGTCATTGCTTTCTCCTTTTCTTCGGCGACTACTTGACATTCAGGGTAAAATAGAAATGAAGAGAGGTGTTTATGCCGTGATTACATTTAAAGACATCAAAAAGAACGAAGCCATCAAGACTTATATCACCAGGGCAGATGAATCGCTTATTGCGCTGGGCTACACGGAACACAGCTTCGCGCATGTGACGAAGGTGGCTGCCACGGCAAAGTATATCCTCCAGACGCTGGGCTACCCGCCGCGGACGGTAGAGCTTGCGCAGATAGCCGGATACCTTCACGATATCGGTAACCTGGTAAACCGCTATGACCATTCCCAGAGCGGCGCGGTCATGGCTTTCCAGTTACTCAACGAAATGGGTTTCGATCCGGAGGAGTTGGCGACCATTGTGACCGCCATCGGCAACCATGACGAGGGGACGGGGACTCCTGTGAACGCCGTCGCTGCCGCGCTCATCCTTGCGGACAAGACAGATGTGCGCCGCAGCCGCGTGCGCAACAGCGACATACCGTCCTTCGATATCCACGACCGGGTCAACTACTCGGTGAGACGATCCTCGCTCACCATCGACGATGAGAAAAAGCACATCATCCTCAGGCTGACCATCGACACGAAGTACGGCAGTATTATGGACTATTTTGAGATTTTTCTTGATCGTATGACCATGTGCAGGAAGGCGGCGGAGATGCTTGGACTTAAGTTCAAGCTCTATATCAACGACCAGCGTGTCTGCTGAACAATAATAGAATATCACATTTGCGGAAAAAAGTCACTTACCGCATAATAATATCTGTTTTTTGCATGTGAAAACAGCCGTTTGGGGCGTTCGCGCTTATAGACAAACGGCTGTTTTTGCTATATAATACTTTCAGGAAGATATGTCTCCCCGGCATTGCAGGGAAGAGGATGAATAACAACAGGAGGTATTCATATGTATCAATTCAAATCCGCAACAGACCGCATCTGGAAGTTCCGCAACCTGATCCGCGACAGGGTCATTCAGATCGACGCGGGTCTGCTGCAGGACTTCACGGAGCTTGACCAGAAGTACTATCATATGATGCCCATAATCAAAAAGGGCATGATCACCCTGGACATTACCAAAAAGATGACTGTCCGGGTCGAGGATTTTGATCTGATCGCCGGCGGCAGGGGCAGATACTTCTGCGGCAACACGGTGGATCCCCGCTATCACGGCATCGGCTTTGCGCTGGGCAGCGTGGAGTCCGGCGAATGGACCATGCGCGAGGATGGCCTGTATCACACCCCGGATACGGATGAGATCCAGATGTGCATCTCCCCTGAGGATGTGGAGATCCTGAAGAAATACGCGCCTTACTGGGCGGACAAATGGATCGGCGCCACGGCGCAGGCCTCCGCGCCGGAGGGATATGAGGATTATGTCCGTCTCAATGCCTCCGACTACGGTGAGCTGCCTATCCTCATGCTGCCTGCGGGTCATCTGATCGCCGGCTACAAGAAGATCATCAACCAGGGCTATGCCGCCATCCAGAAGGTGGCCGACGACTGGCTTGAGGAGCACAAGGGCAATATGATGGGCGAGGATGCCAACAAGTATCCCTTCTACCGTGCGGCTTCCCTGATGTGCCAGGCCGCGGGCGAGCTGTGCCTCCGCTTCGCCGAGGCTGTGGCGAAAAAGAAGGAGGAGACCACGGACGAGGCCAGACTCAAGGAGCTCAACATGATGGAGGAGGCGCTTCGCTGGGTCTCCCGCAATCCCGCGAGGAACTTCTTTGAGGCCTGCCAGCTCTACATGATGTACCAGAACTTCATCTGGATGTTCGAGCCCTATCCGTCCCCGTCCCTTGGCCGCTTTGACCAGTACACCTGGCCCTTCCTGAAGAAGGAGCTGGAGGAAGGGACCATCACCGAGGAATACGCTCAGGAGATCGTGGATTCCTTCTTCCTGAAGGCGAACTGCTTCTACTCCGGCGGCAAGGGCCGCCTGGCCACCACCACCGGCATCGGCAACACCTATCAGCACACCACTCTGGGCGGCGTGGATCCCGAGACCGGGGAGGATGCCACGAACCCCGTGACCTACATGGTCATGGAGACTGTGGGCCGTCTGCTGCTCCACGATCCCACCATCTCCCTGCGCATCAACAAGAACACCCCCGACCTGCTGTGGGACTGCGCACTGGAGACGTCCCGCCTCGTGGGCGGCCTGCCGCTGTTCCAGAATGACGAGGTCATTATCCCCTCCCTGGTGCGCGACCTGGGCTGGGAACTCAAGGATGCCCGGGATTACGGCGTTATCGGCTGCCAGGAGATCGTGGGCTGCGGCACCGACTATCCCGCCGGCAACGGCATGCCCGCGCCCCACGCCTCCATCCACTACGGCGTGGCTCTGGCAATGGCCCTCAACGACGGCAAGAACCCCTTCAACGGAGAACAGTGTCCGATCCACTGCGGCCACCTTTATGAGATGAACTCTATCGAGGAGGTCCGCGAGGCTTACAGAAAGATCTCCGAGTACGTGTTTAATTGGCATGTCACTCTCAACAACTACACAGAAATCTTCCTGCCCTATTTCTGGCCGGAGCCCGGACTCTCCATCTCTGTGGAGGGCTGCATGGAGCAGGGCAAGGATATCGTCGCGGGCGGCGCCAAGTACAATTCCTACGGCGGCACAGCCACCGGCCTTGCCACCATCGCGGACTCCTTCACCACCATCAAGTACATGTGCTTCGACAAGAAGCTGTGCACCACGAGGGAGCTGTACGACGCGGTCATGGCCAACTGGGAGGGGTATGAGCCCCTGCGCCAGCAGATCAAGAACGAGGTGCCCCACTTCGGAAACGCCGATCCCTATGCCGATATGGAAATGAAATGGTGCATCGACACCTATATCGACCAGTGCAGCAAGGTCCACTCCGCCCGTGCCAGCTATTACAAGCCCGGCCTCTACGGTGCTGCGGACCATATCGCCCAGGGCTATCACACCTGGGCAACGCCCGATGGACGCAAGACCGGTGAGCCCATTGCGGACGCCGCGTCCCCGGTGCAGAGCCACGACCACAACGGCCCGACCGCCATCTTCTGCTCCGCCCTGTGCTACGACCATACAAAGATGCTGGACGGTATCGCACTGAACATTCGCATGCATCCGTCGGTCCTCGCCAATCAGGGGGGTATCGACAAGCTGCGCGACGTTTCCAAGGCGTACTTTGACCAGGGCGGCCTGGAGGTGCAGTACAATGTGGTGGATACCAACACCCTGCGCAAGGCCCAGGAGGATCCCGGAGCCTACCGCGACCTCGTGGTACGCATTGCCGGCTACTCCGCTTACTTTGTGGAGCTGGGCACCGACCTGCAGAACGACATCATCGCCAGGAACGAGAACAGGCTGTAAGCCGGGCGACCGGAAGCCACGGAACAGCGATTGCAGTAATGAAATGAAGGGTGAGCAGATTGCTCACCCTTCATTTTGTAATGCCGCGAAAGCACAGAAAAAAAGGACGCTTCTGCGGTGTTTTGCCTGAATCCGAAGTCATACGGCAGGTCGGAACAGGGGAGAAGCTGGGCCCATGTATTCCAAATCACTATATAGAAATAATAAACAAAAAAACCTTGTGTGCTGCATTCGATTGTTGACTATTCGGTGATTTGAGAGTACACTGATTTTAGATTTATGATCCGTTTCGGATCAAATAACAGCAAAGGAGAGTCGAACGATGTACGAGTATTACAAGGGCAAGAACCCGATCATGACCCGTGAGGAATTCCTGGTATACGAGGATTGCTTCAACAAAAAGGATTATGCGGGCGTGACCTCTTACTTCAACCCCAACTGCACGGTGGAGTACATGGACAAGTTCTCCACTGAGCCCCAGAATCCTCAGGTACTGCACGGGCCGGAGGAATTCATCGCGAATTATAAAGCCCTCCATGCCGATTTCAAGGAGTTCCTGGATCTGGGCATCTTCCTGGCGGACGAGAAGAACATGATCGTGGAGTTCCATACGGAATTCATCGCTATGCACGATGCCGATTTCATGGGCGGCAGATGCAAAAAGGGAGACGTTTTCGCCGTCAATCAGTTCTGCGTCTATGATTTCGATGAGAACGGCCAGTTTAAGCGCATCCGGATTTCTCACTTCCGCGTGCTGTCCAACGATCCCAATTTCAAGCCGCTCCATTCTCTGGATGAGTGATTTGCGAGGGCACCATGAATAAGAATCCCGTCATGACCCGTGAGGATTTTCTGGTGTATGAGGCGCTGTTCAACGCAAAAGACTACGCTGGCGTTACATCCTACTTCAACCCGGAATGCACCGTGGAATACATGGATAAGTTTGAAGTCGGAGTGGAGCAGCATCCTGAAACGGCTCACGGTCCTGCAGAATTCATCGAGCGGTATAAAAAGCTCCATGCCAACATGGCGGAGTTTCTGGATCTGGGTATTTTCTTCTGCGACGATAAGAATATGGTCGTCGAATTCACCACGGAGTTTATCGCCCTGTTTGACGGGGCCAAATTCCATGGCGTACCCAGGAAGAAGGGAGAGGTCTTTGCGGTAAACCAGTTCTGCGTCTATGACTTTGACGAGAACGGAAAGTTTGCCCGTATCCGCATCTCCCATTTTCGAGTTTTGTCCAATGATCCCGCGTACAAGCCACTTCATTCGCTGGATGATCTCAAGTGACAGGGTGATTGACTGAAGAAGCCGGCGGCGCCTGAGCGTTCAGGCGCCGCATTTTAAAAAAACATAAAAAAGTGCTTGCAATTTCAAATTGAGCGTGTTATTATAATTAGGCTTTGTGATAGATGCGCCTGTAGCTCAGCTGGATAGAGTGCGCGGCTACGAACCGCGAGATCGGGGGTTCGAGTCCCTTCAGGCGTACCAGAGTGGTCCGGACACGCTTTTGCGTGTCCGGTTTTTTTATGGAAAAGGAGAGGAAAACAGAATGTATACCTGCAAATATCCCCATCTTTTCACCCCCATCCGATTGGGGAACACCCTGTTCAGAAACAGGATCTTCGCCTCGCCCACGGGCATGTTCTATGCCGATCCTCTGCACCGCCCGATCAATGAGACCATCGCCTATTATGAGCGCAAGGCAAAGGGCGGCGCCGGATCCGTCTGTGTGGGCGACGCCATGGTGGACGGCACCCACGGCATGCATGGGCAGTTTTGCATGAAGATGGACGAGCCGGAGCTTTATCCGCCCCTCAACAAGTTGGCGAGTGAGATATCCCGTCACGGCGCGGTGCCCACGCTGGAGATGTTCCACGCGGGCAGCGCCGCCGCCTATTCCTACCTCCAGGGGAATGAGATCTACGGCCCCCAGGAGGAGGACATCAGCGGAGCCCTGGGACAGAAAACCACCCACGTGCTCCCCATGAACCGGGAGATCATGGATCGGGTCATTCAGCAGCATGTGGACGGAGCGCTGAAGGCAAAAAACAGCGGCTTCGGTATGGTCATGCTCCACGCCGCCCACGGCTTCCTCATGCATCAGTTCATGTCGCCAACCCTGAACCACCGCACCGACGAATACGGCGGCAGCTTTGAAAACCGCATGCGCTTCCCGCTGGAGATCGTCACCGCCGTCCGCAGGGCGGTCGGGCCGAAATTCCCCCTGGAACTGCGTATCTCCGGCAGTGAGGTGTACGAGGGCGGATACGGCGTTGACTACGGCTGTAAAATAGCGGAGGCATTCGACGGACTGGTGGATGTGATCCACGTTTCCGCCGGCTCCCACGAGGATTCCCGCGTGTTCACCGTGACCCACCCGTCCATGTTCCTGGAGGACGGGGTCAATGTGAAGTATGCCGCGGAAATCAAAAAGCACGTGCATCAGTCAAAGGTCGCCACTGTGGGTGCGCTCAGCGATCCTGAGCTGCTGGAGGAGATCCTCGCCTCCGGAAAAGCGGACATCGTGGAGATGGCCCGCGGACTCATCTGCGACCCGGATATCCCCAACAAGGCTCGGGAGGGGAGAGAGGACGAGATCGTGAAGTGCATCCGGTGCTTCACCTGCTTCTCAAACCTGATCGTCCACGGCCAGATCGTCTGCGCCCTGAATCCCGAGATCGCGGACGAGTCGGAGCGGAAATTCGCCCGCCCGACGCCCAGGAAAAAGAAGGTCCTCGTGGCCGGCGGCGGCGTCGCCGGTATGGAGGCCGCCCTCACCTGTGCGGAGCGCGGGCATGAGGTCATCCTCTGCGAGAAGGGACCGGAGCTGGGCGGCGTCCTTCGCTGTGAGGACAGCGTGCCTTTTAAGAAGCACCTGAAGGAGTACCTGGCGCAGCAGGCGGAGAAAGTGAAGCGGTCCAATATCGACCTGCGCCTGAACACTGCTGCCACGGAGGAGCTTGCCAGATCGCTGGAGCCGGACGTGATCATTGCCGCCGTGGGCGCGAAGCCGCTGATTCCGCCGATCCCGGGCATCGAAAACGCTCTCTTTGCGGAGGATGTGTACGTGCATCCCGAAAAGGCGGGGAAGAGCGCTGTGATCCTGGGCGGCGGCCTGGTCGGCGCAGAGCTTGCCATCTATCTCGGCGGCCTGGGCGTGGATGTGACTGTGCTGGAGATGATGCCCATGCTGGGCTTCGGTGACAATATCCTCCACGGACAGGCTATCGGTATCGAACTGGGCAGGGTGAACGCGAACGTTCGCCTGGGTACGAAGGCGCTGGAAATCACGCCGAAGGGCGTATTTGCGGAGGATGCGGAGGGCAGGAAGCTCTACGCCGCGGATACGGTCATCTGCGCGCTGGGAATGGCGCCCCGGGGCGATGAGGCGGACAGGCTCCGCTTCTGCGCTCCAGTGTTTCACCAGATCGGCGACTGCCTCGCGCCGAAGACGATCTATGAGGCGACCCGTACCGCTCATCAGATCGCACTCGATATCGGGGAACAATAACGATTCCGCCCGAGCATTTCGGTGCGCGGGCGGTTTTCCGGCATTGACGAATTGACCAAAAATGACGAAATAGGCATAAAATACTTGCTGAAATATAGATCATTGGAGTATAATCAACTATACAGACAGTAAACAGGAGGCGTGTCAAACCGGGGTAAGGAGCAGAGCATGTACAACATCGGGGATAAGATCGTTCACCCCATGCACGGCGCCGGCGTGATCGAGAGCATAGAGAAGCAGGTCCTGAACGGGCAGGCGAAGGACTACTATGTGATGCGTATGCCCGTCTGCGGAATGGTGGTGAAGGTGCCCGCGGATAACGCTTCCGCGATCGGCGTCCGGCCGGTGGTGAGCCATGACGCCGCCATGGAGATCATCGGCGCGATCGGCAGCCTGCAGGTGGAGATGGACAGCAACTGGAGCCGCCGGTACAGAGAAAACATGGATCTGCTCAAGAGCGGCGAACTTTTGAAGGTCTGCTGCGTGATCAAGGGACTCACCCTGCGGGAGCGGCTGCGGAACCTGTCCACAGGGGAACGGAAGATGCTCCACCTGGCAAAACAGATTTTGATCTCCGAATTGGTATTGGCACTTTCGCAGGAATATGATAAAATAGAATCCAAGATAGATTCTTTGCTATAAAAACCGGGCGGGGGATATCTTCCCCCGCCTTTGATTTGGAGGGCTCACAGAATGGATCTCTTGAAAAAGCTGAGGCACAGATTCATGGGGCAGAACTGCTGCGCGATCATCGTGGCGGCGGGCAGCTCCACGCGCATGGAGGGAAGGGACAAGATATTCCTGGAGCTGCGGGATATCCCGGTCCTTGCCCGCACTCTGCTGGTGTTCCAGGAGTGCGCGAGCATCGACTCCATCATACTGGCGGTGCGGGAGGATCAGCTTGAGCGGGCCGCGCAGCTTGCTGAACAGTACAAGATCACAAAGCTGATCGCCGCGGTGAAGGGCGGCAGCACCCGGCTGGAGTCGGTGCAGAACGGACTTGTCCTTGTGCCGAAGAAAGCCTCCGTGGTGGCGATCCACGACGGGGCGCGGCCGCTGGTGACAGGGGACATTATCACCCGCACCGTGCGCCTGGCGCAGCAGCACTATGCGGCGGCTGCCGCCGTGAAGGTCACTTCAACCATCAAAACGGCCGAAAACGGCGTGGTGACGGACACCCCGGACAGAGATAAGCTTTGGGAGATCCAGACGCCCCAGGCGTTCAGTACGGACCTCATCAAGGCAGCGGTGCAGAACGCGATCAACAAAAAGCTGGCCGTGACGGACGACTGTATGGCGGCAGAGGCCATGGGCGCCTCGGTCTGGCTCACCGAAGGCTCCTATGACAACATCAAGATCACCACTGCGACGGATATGCTCACGGCAGATGCCGTTATCCGCACGAGGAGGCCGCTGAAATGAGGATCGGCCACGGATACGACGCCCATCGGCTGGCGGAGGGGGAGACGTGCGTCCTGGGCGGCGTGGAGATCCCGTGCTCCTTCGGGCCCGTGGGACACTCGGACGCCGATGTGCCTGTTCACGCGCTGATGGATGCGCTGCTGGGGGCCGCCGCCATGGGGGATATCGGCAAGATGTTCCCTGATTCGGATCCCGCGCTCAAGGGCGCTGACAGCGTGGAGCTCCTCCGACAGGTCGTCGCAGCGCTGAGAGAGAAAGGTTACGTGCCCGTGAACGCGGACGTTACCGTCATCGCCCAGCGGCCGAAGCTGGCCCCGTACATCGGCGCCATGCGCGAACGGCTGGCGGAGGCCTGCGGACTTACAGCGGATGAAATCAGCGTGAAGGCAACCACGGAGGAGGGTATGGGCTTCACCGGAGCGGGGGAGGGCATTGCCGCCCACGCCGTGGTACTGATCGAGAGAATTGACAGTTCCTTACAGCGCTGATATATTGTTCTTATAAGATCCATGACCAATCGGGGGAATACTGATGGAAAAGAAGAAAGTGACCATCTGGAACAGGAATTTCATATGCATCATGATCGCGGCGTCGTTCATGAACCTGTCCCACTGGGCGGTCAACCCGCTCGTCTCGAAGTACGCCCAGTTCCTGGGCGCGGGGCCGGTGCTGATGGGGCTGCTCACCGGGATGTTTTTCGCCATCGCGCTGGCGATGCGTCCGGTGGCAGGGCCCGCCATGACGCGGCTGGACCATAAAATGCTGTTGATCGCGGACTATGCCCTGGGCGGCGTGGTGAACCTGGGCTACGCGCTGTTTCACAATATCCCCGTTTTCATGATCCTGCGTTTTTTCCATGGTGTACAGTACAGCATTATGGGCTCTCTGTGCCTCGTGATCGCCGGAGACAGCCTGCCCTATGAGAAAATGGCCTCCGGCATGGGGGTATATGGGATCGGCGGTTCCATCATGACGGCTATCGGCCCTTCGATCGGCATCTGGCTCCAGACACTCGGCACGCGGCTGAAGGGCGATGGCTTCGGCTACTCCCTGGATTTCCTGTTCGCTGCCGCGGTGCTGTTCATCGCTGTTATACCGGCTTCTCTGATGAAAACGGAAAAGCGTTCCAAGGCCGAGACGGCCAGCGCGGGGAAGTGGTATCAGACGATCTTCACCGTCAGCGCCCTGCCCATGACGATCATCATGATGCTGCTCATCGTGGGCTACTCCACCTTCAACGCCTACATGGTCCCCTATGCAGAGGGACGAGGCATCGCCAATATCAGCGTATTTTTCACCGTGATGGCACTGGTGATGCTGGCGGTGCGGCCCATCTCCGGCAAGCTCACAGATACGTTCGGCTACAGAAAGATCATGATCCCGGCCATCGTGGCCTTCGGGGCGTCCTTCCTGTTCATCGGGACGGCGTCGAACCTGACGGTGATCCTGATCGGCGCGGTGTTCGCCGCCATAGGCTATGGCTCCGCGCAGCCTGCACTGATGGCCATGTGCATGCAGAGCGTGCCTGTGCTGAAGCGTGGCGTTGCCAGCAACACGCTGTATATCGGGATGGACCTTGGCTTTTTCCTGGGGCCGCTCCTGGGCAGCGTGGTGTACGCCGTCTCGGATTATCCCACCATGTATCTGTCTATGCTGGCTCCGGTGGCTGTGTCGCTGGTGCTGTTCATCGTCCTATGGCCGATATACCTGAAGCGGACCAAGGAAGCGTACGACGTGGTCCGAACCGGAGACGCGCCGATGAAATGAGCACCCGGCCGGCTCGCCGTTCTTTTGATGAAATAAGGAGCTCCCGCCCATGTGGGCGGGGGCTCCTGTTCTGCCGCCGTTCGGCGGCTTTATATTTACTGTTCACGCCTGTCTCACAGGCAGTGCGCAATTACTTTTCCCTATTCCTCCGGGAGCAGCCCGGCAAGAACGGCGTATTCCTTCCCTCTGGGACAGCCTGCGCCGATAAGCTCGCCGTCCGCCACGGACAACGTACATTTTTTCTGGCACATTTTGCACTCCGCCTTTTCTGTGCGCGATTCCTCCGCTGCATCCGCAGAGGATGTATTCTCCCGTTCGAGCAAGCCGTTCGCCCCCTTCCAAGACTGGCGCATTATACCACTGCCTTCAGAGACTGTCAACTCGCCGGAATGGCGCCCGTATAGGAACGTCCCTCCGCGAATATACTGTTCGGGGGTGATAGGATGCAGCACTACAGCGCCTACAGCGGCAGGAGACGCGCCGACAGAAAGAGACGCAAAAAGCATGAAAGAAAAAGCAGGGCAGGGAGTCTGGGGATCCGATTGGCCATCTGTGCCGCCCTGTTCGGGGCGGCCTCGGTCCTCCGGCTCCTGTTCCCCGCGGAAGCGGCACGATTGGGGGAAAAGCTCAACAGCGTCTGCGATATCCGCTCCGCCTTTACCGTATTGGGCGAGGGGATCTCAGGAAAACGCGATTTTACGGAGGCGCTGGGCGACGCGTACCGCTATGTGTTTGTTCCCGATCGGCAGGAGCTGGAGATCGAGGTCATGGCGGAAGAGACCGATACGGGGCTTCCTCCGGAGGAGACGCCTGCGCTTCCTGCTTTCGCGGAGGGAGAGGCCGACCTGCGGGAGATACCGGCGGTGCCGGTGGAGGGAAAAGTGGTGAGAAGCTACGGCTATAATGCCGAAAATACAGCAAAAACCTTCAGCTACGCCACAGAAGTGGAGACAAAGTGGGGGACACCTGTCTGTTCTATGCTCACCGGCACGGTGACGGCGACAGGCGCGAGCAAAACGAAGGGCAGGTATATTGTGGTTTCCAGTGACGGGGCGGAAACCGAGTATTCCGGCCTGGGCGAGATCCTGGCGGAGAGCGGAGACGAGGTCAGCGCAGGGGAGCGAATCGCGTCGGCGGGGGATTGCCCGGTGCGGGTGGAGCTCATCACCGATACCGGGTATACGGACCCGGAGAGGTACGTTACATGGAGCTGAGAGTCGGGAGATTAGCGGCCTCGCCTCCGGCTATGCTGATCTGGGCCGTGTTCTGCCTGTGGCTGGGTTTGGAAGCGACGTTGATGCTGCTCATATGCGCCGCCGTCCATGAGGCGGGGCATCTTCTGGCGATCTGGGCGCTGGGCGGGAGAGTGAAGCAGGTGCGCGCGAGGCTCCTTGGCGCTGTGATCCGCATTGAGCGGATGCCGTATCTCCGGGAGGCGCTGGCGTCTGCGGCGGGACCGGCCGCGAGTATGCTTTTTGCTCTGCTTATGGCAAGGAAAACGGGGACAGGGACATTCCATCTCCTGGCAGGTTCATCCGCCGCGCTGGGTGTTTTTAACCTGCTGCCCGCTTATCCCATGGACGGCGGGCGGGTCCTCTACGCGCTTCTGGCGCATCGGTTCGGCTGTGAAGCTGCCTCCGGGGTGTTACTGATCACCGGATACGCCTCCACCGCCTGTATGGCGGCAGGAGGGATCGCCCTTCTGCGTTCTCCGGCGGGATGGGCGCTCCTGATAAGTGCGGCGGCCATGGCAATTCATTATTGTAAAAACGGCCGCTTTGGGTTAGAATCAATAGGATAAAACAAAAACAGAGGATACGGATATGAGTTTATACGGAGAGAAATTGAAGCGCATCCTGCCCCAGGTGCAGAGACCGGCACGCTATACCGGCGGCGAATATGGGCAGACAGTGAAGGAGCCTGCCAGGGTCGCGACACGCGTTGCCCTTTGTTTCCCCGATACATATGAGATCGGCATGTCGAATCTGGGCATGCGCATCCTCTACGGTGCGGCAAACAGCCGGGAGGATATCTGGTGCGAACGGGTGTACGCGCCATGGGGAGATATGGAGGAGAAGATGAGGGAGGCGGACATCCCTCTCTATGCGCTGGAGAGCGGGGATCCCGTGCGGGAATTCCATGTGATCGGTTTCTCCCTGGGCTATGAGATGGCCTACACCAATGTGCTGAATATGCTGGACCTGGCAGGTCTGCCCGTGCGCTCTGAAGACCGGCAAGCGCTTTGCCCTCTGGTATTCGCCGGAGGCACCTGCTGCTACAATCCGGAGCCCATGGCGCGGTTTATGGATCTTTTCGTCCTGGGCGAAGGGGAGGATGTGAATCTGGAGGTCATTGACCTCCACAAAAAGGCCAGGGATGAGGGCTGGAGCAAAACCCGATTCCTGGAGACCGCAGCGCGGATCCCCGGCGTCTATGTGCCGTCCCTCTATGATGTGAGCTACAACGACGACGGTACGGTCCGAGCCATCGAGCCCCGCTGCGGCGCGCCTCGCACAGTGCTTAAACGCATTGTGCAGGATTTTGAAAACTCGTTTTTCCCGGAGCAGGCCATCGTCCCCTCCACGGAGATCGTCCATGACCGGGTGGTGCTGGATGTATTCCGGGGTTGTATCCGGGCCTGCCGGTTCTGTCAGGCCGGCTACGCCTATCGTCCCGTGCGTTCTCGCTCCGCTAAAAAGCTGGCAGAACAGGGAATCAACACCCTGAAGTCCTCCGGGTATGAGGAGATCACGCTATCCTCCCTGTCCACCAGCGACTATAAGCAGCTTGGCAGCCTGTGCGACGAGCTGCTGGATTGGTGCGAGCCCAGAAACGTGAGCCTGTCGCTCCCGTCCCTCCGGGCGGACAACTTTTCCATGGAGCTGATGCAGCGGGTACAGAAGGTCCGCAGGACGGGCCTCACCTTCGCGCCGGAGGCGGGGAGCCAGCGCCTGCGGGACGCTATCAACAAGAACGTGACGGAGGAGGACCTGCTGAATTCCTGCCGGGTAGCGTTCGAGGGCGGCTGGAACGGGCTGAAGCTCTATTTCATGCTGGGACTGCCCACGGAAACCGATGAGGATGTGCTGGCCATCGCGGAGCTGGCAAATCGGGTCGTATGGACCTGGCGGCAATATGCTGCCAATAAAAACCGCGGCCTGCGGGTCACAGTGAGCACGTCGTTTTTCGTCCCCAAGCCCCATACGCCTTTCCAGTGGGAGGCGCAGGATGACATGGAGGAATACAAGCGCAAGGTGGAGCTGCTGCGCACCAACATGCGCGCAAAGGCGATCACCTACAATTGGCATGAGCCGGAGACCAGCTTTATTGAAGCGGTGCTGGCCAGAGGTGATCGGCGCGTGGGTGCCGTGCTGGAGGAGGTTTGGCGCACCGGAGGCAAAATGGACGCCTGGGGCGACTGCTTTTCCTTTGTTCGCTGGCAGAACGCTTTTAAATCGTGCGGCGTCGACCCGCGCTTTTACGCGAACCGGGAGCGGGGCCGGGACGAGCTCCTGCCATGGAGCGTGACCAGCGTAGGCGTGGATACGGATTATCTGTGGTCCGAGCGGGAGCAGGCGTACAGAGGCGTCATTACCCCGGACTGCAGGAAAAAATGTACGAACTGTGGGGCGCGCGCCCTGTACAAGGAGGGACGCTGCGATGATTAAAGCGAGGCTCCTGTTCCGGAAGGAGGGGCGGGCACAGTATATCTCTCACCTCGACCTGATGCACACCATGCAGCGCGCGTTCATCCGCGCCGGTGTGCGCATCCGCCATACGGAGGGGTTCAATCCCCACCCGTATATGTCCTTCCTCCTGCCGCTGCCCGTAGGCTGCGAGAGCGTGTGTGAGCTCATGGATTTTGATCTGGAGGACGGCGTCGATCCTGTTGACGTACCTCAGCGCCTCAACGACGCCGCGCCGGAGGGCATTACGGCGGTGGAGGTCTATCCCCGCGGCCGCAAGGGCGCAGAACTCAAGTGGCTGCGCGTGGAGGGTATTCTGGCGTATGATGCCGGCGTGCCGGAGGATGCCTGCCGGAAGTTGAGCAGCCTTTTCGCCGCGGAAACGCTCAGGATCAGAAAGCGCACCAAAAAAGGGGAGACAGAGCTTGATCTCTCAGCAAACACCCGGGAAATTGTATTTGCCCCCCTCAGCGGACACGAGTTGCGTCTGGAGGCGGTGATCTCCGCACAACAGCCCTCGGTGAATCCCGGCGGCCTTTCGGAGGCCATCGGGCTGTACGCGCCGGCGCTTCGACCCGATTATTCCCATTTCAGGCGGCTGGAGGTCTATGACGGCGGACTCAGCGTATTCCGTTGAACGCGTAGTGAAAACCCACACATTTATTCCGCCCGATTTGTGTCAACTGATGAAAAACGCCGCTTCAACCATAAAAAGTGCAAAAGCCCTTTACTTTAGCGATTTAGAGTTGTAATATATCCTTGATCATCGTGATAAGGAGGGTATGGTCTTGAATACCAGCTCGAAAAACGCAAAGAAACAGCGCTGCATCGACATGTACCGTGCGATCCTCACGTTGAAGACAGTGGATGAGTGCATGCGCTTTTTTGACGACCTGTGCTCCGTGTCGGAGCTCCGCGCCATGGAACAGCGTTATCAGGTGGCGACGCTGCTGAACGAGGGAAACATCTATAACGACATCCTGGAGAAAACGGGAGCTTCCAGCGCAACGATCAGCCGTGTGAACAGGAGCCTCCAGTACGGCGCTGACGGCTATGAGATCGTGTTTCGCCGCCTTCAGGAGCAGAAGGACGAGTAATGGGCCCGTACCGAGCTTTGGCGGAATACTATGACAGACTGACAGCGGACGTTCCTTATGGCGCGTTCGCTGACTATTATGAGCGTCTTTTTCGCGAAAACGGTTTGAGCATCCATTCTGTATTGGATGTGGGCTGCGGTACCGGTACGCTCACCTACCTCCTGCAGGAGCGGGGGTACGACATGATCGGGGCCGACGCGTCGGGGGACATGCTCATCGCTGCGTTGGACAAGCCCTGCGTGGGGGAGAGACCGCTGTTCCTCCACCAGAGCATGGAGGCTTTGGATCTGTACGGAACGGTGGATGCGGCAGTCTGCTCCCTGGACGGGGTAAACTATGTGGAGCCGTGGGCGCTCACGGCGGCTTTTTCCCGAATCCGGCTGTTTCTTGAGCCGGGAGGTATCTTCATTTTTGACGTGAACACCCCGGAAAAGCTGCGGAGCCTGGACGGTGAGGTCTTCCTGGATGAGACAGAGGATCTCCTTTGCGTTTGGCGCGCCGAATTTGACGAAGAGAAGGATGCCTGTTTCTACGGCATTGACCTCTTTTCCCGAGAGGACGATCTGTGGCGGCGGGAGTCGGAGGAACACGTGGAATACGCCTATGGGACGGAGCTCCTGCGGGAGAAGCTGAAGGAAGCGGGCTTTGTGGACATATGTGTATACGGTGAATTATCTCTGGATGCGCCGTCGGAAATGGAACAGAGGATTTTTATCACGGCAAGAAAGCCGGAGGTGATGTGAATGGACGAGATCGTCAGAGCCGTTGCCGGCGACGGGCTCATTAAAATTGCGGCGATCAGCAGCAGAAATCTGACGGAGCGGGCGCGGGCGATCCACGGTACATATCCCGTGGTCACGGCGGCTTTGGGCAGGACTATGGCGGCCACGTCGGTCATCGGCAACGCCCTTAAGGAGGAGAATGCGTCGGTGACGGTGCGCATCAACGGCGGCGGCCCCATCGGCAGCATCATCGTGGTATCCGACAGCGCCGGCAACGTGCGCGGTTACGCGCAGAATCCTCAGGTGGATATCCCCAGAAAGGAAAAGGGCAAGCTGGACGTGGGCGGCGCAGTGGGAAAAAACGGTATGCTGACGGTAGTCAAGGATCTGGGACTCAAGGAGCCTTATGTGGGCTCCACGGAGCTGGTCAGCGGCGAGATCGCGGAGGACTTTACCGCCTATTTCGCCCAGAGCGATCAGCAGCCGGCGGCCTGTGCCCTGGGCGTGCTGGTGGGGCCGGGGGGATCGGTCCTGTCCGCAGGCGGTTATGTGATCCAGCTCCTGCCCGGCGCGCCGGATGAGCTTATAGAAAAGCTGGAGAAAAATATCGCGGATACCGGCGCGGTTTCCTCTGTGCTGACGGAGACGGATGCCGCGGGACTCATCGGGCGGGTCATGCGCGGCTTTGATCCCATCATTCTGGAGCATACACCGGTGGAATACCGCTGTTATTGCAGCCGGGAGCGGGTGCTGGATGCCGTCTCCGGCATCGACGAGGCAGAGCTGGAGGATATCCGGCGGAAGGGGCAGCCCATCGAGGTGACCTGCCAGTTCTGCGATGCGGTCTACTCCTTCGACCCGTCCGAGCTGCGACCCGCCGCTGAACAGTAAACAAACCAATCTGAGATTTGGAGTGATAGAAATGAGTACATTCAAGTATCCGCATCTGTTTGAACCCATTCGTCTGGCGGGGACTCTGTTCCGCAACAGGATCTTCGCTGCACCCACCGGCTACCAGAACATGAGCGGCAACAGCGTCCTGCCCGGTGAGGCACCCTACTATTATGCCCGCAAGGCCATGGGCGGCGCAGCCTCGGTGGCTACCTGTGAGCTCATCGTGGACGGGGAGCTGGGGCGAGGCGGCGTAAACCATGTCTGCCTCGACAATCCACGAGGCCACAGGGCGCTTGGCCGTGTGGCAAACGCCATCTCCCGTTATGGGGCAGTCGCCACGGCGGAGCTGCAGCACGCTGGCATGTATGCGAACCGGGATCTGAGCTTCATGGGCGCCGCCTCCAAGGGCACAGCCTACGGCCCGGTGGACATGGATCTGGACGGACGCCACATTCAGGCCATGACGGAGGAGCAGATCGAGCGCACCATCGAAAAGTATGCCCAGGCAGCCGCCACGGTCAAGAGCCTCGGCTTCGGCATGGTGCTGATCCATGCGGGCCATGGCTGGTTCCTGCAGCAGTTCCTGTCGCCGCAGCTCAACACCAGAAAGGACAAGTGGGGCGGCCCGGATATCGAAAACCGCGCCCGCATCACCGTCGCCATCTGCGACGCCATCCGCAAGGCGGTCGGGCCGAAATTCCCCATCGAGATCCGCATCTCCGGCAGCGAGTGCTATGAGGGCGGCTACGGCATCGAGGAGGGAATTGCCTTTTCAAAGCAGTTGGAGGGCCACGTGGATCTGATCCACGTTTCCGCCGGCAGCCACGAGGTGGACGAAGTGTTCGCCGTGACACATCCCAGCATGTTCCTGGGCGATGGGCCCAATGTGAAATACGCTGCCGAGATCAAGAAACACGTACAGACCCCGGTGGCCACCGTGGGCGCCCTGGGTGAGCCGGACATGCTGGAGGAGATCATAGCCTCAGGTCAGGCGGACGTGGTGGAGATGGCGCGCAGCCTTATCGCTGACCCTGACCTGCCGCTGAAGATCCGTACAGGCAAGGAGGATGAGATCAAGGTCTGCATGCGCTGCCTGAGCTGCTTCTCCTCTGAGATCGCATTCGGTGAGAAGTATTGCGCCGTCAACCCCGCCAGCGGCTATGAGCATGAATTCAAGCACGAGCTGCCCAAGGCGGATGTGCCGAAAAAGGTCCTTGTCGTTGGTGGCGGAATCGGCGGCATGGAGGCTGCGCTGACCTGCAGCAGAAGAGGGCACCAGGTCATCCTCTGTGAAAAGAGCGGTGAACTGGGCGGCAATATCCTCTGTGAAAAGGACGTGCCCTTCAAAAAGAAACTGGATGAATACATCCGCGGCCAGATCCGCGCTGTGAAGCGGGCGCCCATCGATGTGAGAATGAATACGGAGGTCACGCCGGAATACGCTGAAAGCGTCGAAGCGGACGTGATCATCGCTGCGCTCGGCGCAAGACCGATCAAGCCAAACATCCCCGGGATCGACGGGAAAAACGTCCTTGGCGCGGAGTATGCCTACACCCACCCGGAGGAGGCAGGTCAAAACGTCGTCATACTGGGCGCCGGCCTCGTGGGTCTGGAGCTGGGCATCTATCTCTCCATCCTGGGACACAGCGTGAAGGTGCTGGAGATGATGGACGCCATCAACGACGGCGGCAACTTCCTCCACGCTTCCGGCCTTCGCGTGGAGCTGAAAAAACGGAATGTGGACGTCCATCTCAAGACGAAGGCGCTGGAGATCACGGAGTCCGGCGTCATCGGGGAGACGGAGAGCGGACAGGAGATGTTCACGGCGGATACGGTCATCTACGCCGTTGGCCAGCGCCCGCTGCAGGATGAGGCGTCAGCCCTTCGGTTCTGCGCGCCGGAGTTCTACATGATCGGCGACTGTGTGAGCCCGAAGAACATCACGAACGCCACCAGCGCTGCCTTTGAGATTTCCAACAGCATTGGCCGCTTCTGATTTCTTAACCGTTTTTAGTGACAAAAAAAGCACGGATCGTTTCGATCCGTGCTTTTTGCTGTTTATTGGACGCAGATCCGGGAGAGCCCGTATTTCTCCGCGAGTGCCGCCACTGTTCCGTCGGACAGGAGCTCCTCCAGTATCTTGTCTATCTCCGGAAGGGCGGTGCTGCCCTTGCGGAAGCCAACGGCATATTCCTCGTCCATCAGGCTGATATAGCTGAGGATCTTCAGATCGGAATAGTCCTTGTCCTCCGCAGTCAGGATCTCCGCCATGCTGTAATCGACGACAGCGGCATCCGCTTCACCTTTTTTCACAAGCCGCAGGGCGTTCGCCGGGGTGGAGACCGCCTCAAACACAGCGTCGATGAGGATATACCGGGCGGCCGCTTCACCGGCGGAGCCGTCCGCCGCGACGACTTTTTTTCCATCGAAGGACGAAACGCCGGAATAATCTGAGGCGTGATCCGCTTTTACGACGATACACTGCCGGTTGTTGAGATATGGAGCGGAGAAGTCCATGTTCCCGCGGCGCGCCGGAGTGATGGTCAGCCCGGACCAGATCACATCGATGCGCTTCTCATCCAGTGCCAGCTCCTTCTCCGTCCACTCGATGGGCACGAACTCAGCAGTGATGCCCAGCTTCTCACAGACAGTCTGTGCGAGTTCCGCGTCAAACCCGGTGTATGCGTTGTTTTCGCTGTAGGTGAAGGGGGGATATTCCGTCACGCCGATGAGGAGCGTTTTCCTCTTTTTTATGTTCTTCCAGTCGTCCCCCTCGCCGCCGCTGCACGCGGTCAACGCACCGGCCAGCATCAGAACGGCCAGCAGAAGACAGATGATCCTTTTCATTATCTTCGACCTCTCGTATGATTCATATAAAGTACTATAATACAGAACCGCAGTCTATTGCAAGAAAAATGTTGCTTTTCGTCGGATCGGGGCGTGGGGAGCGGTCTTGCAATAGCGGCGGAGGTGTATTAAAATAACTTCAGAGAAAGGAGGCGGCGGAATGGCTTTTGCGCACCTGCATGTTCATACGGAATACAGCCTGCTGGACGGCGCCTGTCGGATCAAGGGGCTTGTGAAGCGGATCGCCCAGTTGGGGCAGACCGCCGCCGCGATCACCGACCACGGGGTCATGTACGGCGCCGTGGCGTTTTATAAGGAATGTAAAGCTGCCGGCATCAAGCCTATCATCGGTTGTGAGGTCTATGTGGCGTCACGATCCCGATTTGGAAGGGATTACGAGCTGGATTCCCTGCGTTACCACCTGGTGCTTCTGTGCAAAAACGAGACGGGCTATCGGAACCTCTGCTATCTGGTTTCCAGCGCTTTTACGGAGGGGTTCTATATCAAGCCGCGGATCGACTGGGAGTTACTGAAAAAACACTCGGAGGGGCTGATAGCCCTGTCGGCTTGTCTTGCGGGAGAGATCCCGTATCTTATTCGCCAAGGAAGGTATGAGGACGCGAAAAAGCGTGCTCTGGAATTCGATGAGCTGTTCGGGCACGGAAACTACTTTCTGGAGCTTCAGGATCACCGGCTGGAGGAGCAGAAGCAGGTGAACGAGGGCGTGCTGCGCCTCCACCGGGAAACGGACATCCCGCTCGTGGTGACGAACGACGCCCACTACCTTACCCGGGAGGATGCCTACGCCCAGGACGTGCTCCTTTGTATCCAGACGGGCAAAACAGTGGACGACAAGGACAGGATGTCCTTTGGTACAGATGAATTCTTCATTAAGTCTGAGGCCGACATGCGCGCGCTGTTCCCGGAATATCCGGAGGC
>JAEEGL015857339.1_pt1 | contig 23043 bp, 19 predicted proteins | sample 9134231 | NCBI WGS metagenome assembly JAEEGL01 (sample SAMN16246548, study PRJNA631951) | gut metagenome | biome: gut microbiome; feature: rumen; material: fiber-attached | host: Bos | place: Iran: Karaj | collected 2018-10
AAGATCTTGATGCCAAGTCGCTGAGCTGCTGACTCACGGCCGTTCTTAGAACTACCTACACCTTTTTTATGTGCCATTTCTTGTTCCTCCTACGTTTTAAGCGATTACTGACTTGATTTCTACCTCAGTGAACTGCTCACGGTGACCATTGCGCTTGCGAGAGTCCTTACGACGCTTCATCTTGAACACGATGACCTTGTCGCCCTTTACCAGTGGGTTCACTACTTCACATACTACTTTTGCACCCTCTACGGTCGGTGCACCTACCTTCACTGCACCGTCAGCATCTACGAGCAGTACCTTGTCAAATTCAACAGTCTTACCGGCCTCGGCATCCTTGATGTGGTGCACGAAGAGCTTCTTACCCTGCTCTGCCTTAAACTGCTGACCCTGAATTTCTACAATTGCGTACATTATATTATTATTGTATTTAGGGGTTTTCTCCGCGAGGCGGCACACGTCCGTGCACACTTGTCTGAGCCCCAACGGGATAAATCGGGCGCAAAGGTACAAACTTTTATCGAACATTAGACATTGAATATGGTTTAATGCGATTAGATTTAGGAAAGTTTAACATAATGCGGGCGGACAAAAAATAAAGCGACGACTTTCGCAAGTGATCGCTCCATATCTTCAATAGGTATTAGTTTTCTAAGGTAAAAAGATTGTTTTCAGGATAACAGTTGCAAAGGTAACGTTTTTTTTGATATCGCCAAAATTTTTCCTTATTTTTTTTAAACAAAATCATCTGTGTGGGTGCACATGGCCATATTTTACCATGCTTTAACACTTATATATGCGCAAACGATTGATTTTTAGAGAAGAATAACTATCGTGTTTTAAATAATATTAAACGACTATTATCAAGTCTCTATCCTTACTGTTTTTGTAGTTTCTTCAGTCTTCTTCTCGCATCGTTGGCATCGGGATAGAGTTCCAATGCTTTCTGATAGTTTCGGATGGCTGCATCGGTCATGTGCTCATGCTCACATTCCCGTCCAAGGATCGTGTATTCGGCCGCTAAACGTTTCAGTTGTTCGTTCTTCGCATGTATCTGCTCTTTCAGTTGGATGAGCTCTGCCTTCTGACGGTTGATAATTTCCAGTTTCCGACGGATAAAACGTTTAATATGAGGCTTCTCGATGTCGTAGCGGCTGTGGATGGCTTTGTAGAAATGATCCAGAAATGCTCCGAAGTCTCCTTGGTTAAAGGCTGTGATGGCATCATGGTATTCGCGGTCTGCCTTACCTTCCTGCATGGCTTGTTCTATCAGTCGTTGGTCGTTATAGTGGTTTGCAAACTGCACCACCTCGCTTCTAACGAAGATGTCTGATTGACGTAATGGTGCCTTGAGGGTGATGCCGTCGAGTGAGGTACAGCGTGAGAGAGCGACATAGGTCTGACCGCCAGCGAAGGCGCCACCCCCTCCAAAGTCGATGCTTACCTGGTTGAATGTCAGTCCCTGACTCTTATGGACGGTGATGGCCCATGCCAGACGAATAGGAAACTGGGTATATGTGCCCATCAGCTCCTCTTCGATCTTCTGTTCCTTTTCGTTGAAGGTATAGCGCATGTTCTCCCATATTTCGCGTTCCACGTCATACTCCACACCCTCTTCATTGACGATGCCGATGATACCTTCTTCCTCATCGATATAATCGATGATGCCAAGACTGCCGTTTACCCAACGCTTGTCTTTGTCGTTCTTAATAAAGATTACCTGTGCACCGGGCTTGAGCTGTAGTTCCATCGGGGTGGGGAGTGATGTCTCAGGGAAATCACCCTTGATGGTACCGTAGAAGATGGAGGGATCACCGTCGAGGGCGGCGAGATGCCGCTCGTTGGTATAGTCGACGATATCACGCCGTGTGGCGATGGTGATAAGGAACCCGCCCTCACTCCCTTCCCGTGGGGAGGGGCTGGGGGTAGGTCTAACCCTTGTGTTGAGCGCATGAAGATCTGCGGCGGTGGCAGTATTCGTGCGGATGCGGTCGAGGATGGCAATAAATGCATCGTCGCTCTGACGATACACCTTGCGCAGTTCTATCGAGACGATAGGCATCTGCTGCCATACCTTGGCATTAAAGAAATAAGCACTTGGATAGAAGGGTTGGAGCAGTTGTCGGTCTTCATCTTTCACGACCGGTTCCAACTGATAGATGTCGCCCACGAGCAGGAGTTGTTTGCCACCGAACGGTTCCGGATTGCGCGTGTATATGCGTAGAACCTTGTCTATAAAATCAATAATGTCTGCGCGTACCATACTGATCTCATCGATGATGATGAGTTCCACCTCACGGATGAGTTTCCGCTGTGCCCCCGTGTATTTCAGGGTCTCTTTGATATGGCGGTAGCTGAAGCGGGAGTCGTTGGGTAGGAGCGGATGAAAGGGGAGACGGAAGAAACTATGGAGCGTGGAGCCGCCGGCATTGATGGCGGCAATACCTGTCGGGGCTAATATGACATGTTTCTTCTTGGTGTTGGCCGCGACGTATCGAAGAAAAGTGGATTTGCCTGTCCCTGCTTTTCCTGTTAGAAAGAGCGAGCGACGGGTATAGTTAATAATCTGTAGGGCATCTTGCCATTCCTTGTTGTCGAGGTCAAGCTCCATACACCTAAATGTGTTTCTTGTCTTCTGTGGCCTCCTCGTTCTGCTGTGGGGCAGGAACATTTTTGAGTTCATCGGGTTCTGGCGTCTTGTCAGGTCGCTGTAATGGGTTCCCGAAATCGTCGAGCAGAATATTTTCGACATCCTTAATGTCGAGAGCAATGCTGTCGGTTGCGATTGAGTCGGAATCGGCCGGGGCTTGGAAGTAACCTCCGCAACTATACATGTCGGGTGTCAGACTGGCATCCTTAGGCGCAGCGAACTTACCATGGTAACGCTTGAAGGCAGGGTCATCGAGCACAGACTGCAGGAAGTAACCGCAGATCGGGAGAGCCGTCCGGTTTCCCTGACCCAACTGTCCTGTACGGAAGTGGATACTACGGTATTCACCGCCGACCCATGCACCGACCACCAGCTTCGGACTGACACCGACGAACCAGGCGTCGGAGTGGTTGTTGGATGTTCCGGTCTTACCGCCGAAGTCCGTGTCACTGGCATGGCGGCCCACAAATCCCATCAGACGCGAACTGGTGCCGCTCATACCACCAGCCAATAACTGTTGTACGAGATACGCACTCCGGTAGGGGATGGCCTGTTTCTGTTCAGTGGGCGCTGTATAGATCTCCTTGCCGTCGCGGTCGAGGATACGTATCACAAGGACAGGGTCGTGGGCCTTTCCGTCGTTCATCGGTGTGCAGTACGCATTTACCAGCTCCAGAAGGTTGACGTCGCTCGATCCTAAGGCGAGCGAAGGAGTGGCGTTCAGCTCACTCTTGATACCCATGTCGTGTGCAGTCTTGACGATGCGCTCGATACCACATTCCTGTCCCAGACGGACGGCCACGGAGTTGATACTCATGGCGAAGGCTTGTTTCAGGGTGATGTCAGCCCCAGAGAAACGACCGTCAGCATTAGTGGGTGCCCATGTCACCTCCTGACCGTGATCCATCACCTTCATGGAGAAATACTCGTCCTTGCGGGTATCACAAGGCGTTAGTCCCTGATTCATGGCCTCGGCATAGACGAAGAGCTTGAACGTAGAGCCTGGCTGTCTCATGGCCGTCACCTTGTCGTATTTCCACGAGTTGAAGTCGATGTCGCCTACCCAGGCCTTCACATGACCTGTCTCTGGTTCCATAGCCACGAAACCGCAGTGCATGAAGCGGACCATATAACGGATGGAGTCCATCGTCGACAACTGCTTCTCAACCAGTCCCTTCTCATAGTCGAATACCTTCACAGGGTGCGGCAGGTTCAGGTAGTGACTGATGGAGTCCTCATTGCCGTCGTATTTCTTCGACAGGTATTTGTATACTGGCTGGCGCTTGGCGATATCCTCAATGAAATGTGCTATTTCCACATGCCGTTCATCCTGCCAGGGGTTGGTGCTACCCCAGTGACTGTTGAAGGTCTTCTGTACCTGCGACATCTGTTTGGTGGCTGCCGCCTCGGCATATTTCTGCATGCGGGTATCGAGGGTCGTGTAGATCTTCAGGCCGTCGGTATAGAGGTCGTAGCCGTTGTCCTTACACCACTCCTTCAGACTGTTGGCAACAGCCTCGCGGAAATAGTTGGCCTGTCCGTCGTAGGCCGTTTCCACACTGTAGTCGAGCTTGATGTCCAACTGCTTCAGTGAGTCGCACTCAGCCTCTGTCAAGTCACCGTGCTGTCTCATCAGATCCAGTACGATATTACGACGCTTCAGGGAGTTTTCTGGATTGATCAGCGGATTATAATAGGTGGTAGCCTTCAGCATACCCACGAGTATGGCGGCATTCTCGGTTGTCAGCTCCTTGGGCGAACAGCCGAAGTATGTCTTACAAGCTGTCTTGATGCCAAAGGCATTGGAACCGAAATCCACGGTATTGGCATACTGCGTGAGAATCTCCTCCTTCGTGAAGAAGAACTCCAGCTTATAGGCCGTAATCCATTCCTTGCTCTTCATGATGAGCATCTTCAGACCGGGGATATAGCCCAACAGACCGGTGGAATACTCAGAACGCGTACGGAACAGGTTTTTGGCTAACTGTTGGGTGATCGTCGAGGCACCACGGGCATCGTGGTGGAGGACATACTCTTTCAGTACAGCAGCAAAGGCGGTGTAGTCGATGCCGTGGTGATGGAAGAAACGCTCGTCTTCTGTGTCGACCAAGGCTTTCCAGAATACGGGGTTCACCTCATCGAACTTCACAGGGGTACGGTTCTCGCTAAAGAACTTACCAATCATCACGTTATCAGCACTGTAAATCTCCGAAGCCTGACTGGGACGTTTGTGCTTGATAGTTGACATGGATGGTGACTTACCGAAGAGCCATAGGAAGTTGATGTCTACGGCACCCAGGTAGAGGAAGAACGCCACGATCAGCGAAACGATGACTGTCAGGGTCTTGAGATACCAAGGTTTCCCCCGATAGAGTTGTTTGTACCATGTCCAGAAGTCTTTCGCTTTCTGTATAGCCTTCTGTATGATACATTTTATTCTAGCGTGCATGTTGTTTCCTGATACGTTAACCATAGTTCTGAGATATTAAGTCGATTATTTCTTTTTCCTGATCGGGATGGAACCATCTGATACTTTCATCCTTCTTATACCAAGTGAGTTGTTTTCGGGCATAGCGGCGGGTATTGCCCTTAATACGTTCCACGGCTTCCTCCAAAGACCATCTTCCGTCGAGATAGTCGAAGAGCTCCTTGTAGCCTACCGTGTTCAGTGCGTTCATCTGTCGCATGGGGTAGAGATGCTTGGCCTCCTCCAGCAGACCATCCAGCATCATCTGGTCTACACGTTGGTTGATACGGGCGTAGAGTTCTTCACGCGGTCGGTTCAGACCGATCTTCACGATGTGGAACGGACGCTCCTTTCTCCTTTCTCCTGCCTCTCGTTTTCTAAACGAGGTATAAGTCTTACCTGTCATCAGACAAATCTCCAGTCCATGCACCACCCGTCGTGGGTTTTGACGGTCCACGATGGCGTAGTATTCCGGATCCAATGTCTTCAGTTCCTCCAGCAAGGGGGCGAGCCCATCATTGGCCAGACGTTTTTTCAGCGTCGCCCGTGTCTCATCGTCCACCGTGGGGATATCGTCGATACCGTCGCAAACCGCATCAATGTACATCATGCTGCCTCCCGTCATCAGAGCAAATTCGTGCGTACGGAACTCGTTGTCGAGGATCTCCAACACCTGTTGTTCAAAGAGCGAAGCACTATAATAGTCGTTCAGCGAAAGTGAACCCACGAAGTAGTGGGGTACCAATTGCTGCTGCTCGTCGGTCGGACTCGCTGTACCGATCTTCAGTTCCTTGTATATCTGCCTTGAGTCGGCATTGATGATAGGAATGCCAAAGTACTGGGCGATATCGAGACACAAGGCAGTCTTGCCTACAGCCGTCGGCCCTGTGATGACAATCAGCGTCTTAGCGGATGACACCTCTCTTGGAACTTTCGATAAACGAGCAGATATACTCTACCTCTTTCACGTCGGGGTATTTGGCGCGGGCTTCTGCCACACCTTCCTTCATGATGCCATGGCCATAGATGATACGGTAGGTGTCATGGATGGCCTCGATGGTCTCGTTCGAAAATCCTCTGCGGCGCAGACCGACCAGGTTCACGCCGGCATAGCGGATAGGCTCCTTTCCAGCGATGACATAGGGAGGAATATCCTGTGAGGTGCGTGAGCCGCCCTGGAACATGATGTAGCCGCCCACGTGCAGAAACTGGTGGAACAGACAACAGGCCGAGATGATGGCGAAGTCGTCGACGATTACCTCACCGGCGAACTTCGTCGAGTTACCGATGATACAGCCGTTGCCGATCACACAGTCGTGACCGATGTGCATGTTCTCCATGAGTAGGTTACCATTACCCACTACGGTCTTACCCTTCGAGGCCGTACCTCTGCTAATGGTTACATTCTCACGGATGGAGTTGTTGTCACCAATCTCGCAGGTAGTCTCCTCGCCTTGGAATTTCAGATCCTGGGGCTTAGTGGAGATACTGGCACCGGGGAAGATCTCATTGTCGTTGCCGATGCGTGCTCCGAAGTGGAGCGTCACACCATTATATAGCTTGTTGTTGTCGCCTATCACTACGTTCTTGTCGATTACGCAGAAAGGACCTATGATATTGTTATCACCGAGCTTAGCCTCAGGGTCAACAACAGCTAAAGGATGTATCTGATTTGCCATATTACTTGTTCTTTACGATTTGTGCAGTGAATGTAGCTTCTGCAACCACATGGTCGCCTACGAAGATATAACCTTTCATCGAGGAGATACCGTGACGTACGGGTGCGAGCAACTCCACCTTGAAGATGAGCGTATCACCGGGAACCACCTTCTGACGGAACTTCACGTCGTCGATCTTCATGAAGTAGGTCGACCAGCGCTCCGGCTCCTCTAGTGTGTTCAGCACGAGCAGTCCTCCGCATTGTGCCATCGCTTCAATCTGGAGCACACCGGGCATGACGGGCTCCTGTGGGAAGTGTCCCTGGAAGAACGGCTCATTGGCGGTGATATTCTTGATACCAACGATAGTGGTGGCGCCGAGTTCCACGACCTTGTCGACCAACTGCATGGGATAGCGGTGGGGAAGGAGTTCACGGATGCGGTTCACGTCCATGACCGGCTCTTGGTTTGGATCGTAGATAGGCGCCTGAATCTCATGTTTACGGATCTCCTTGCGCATCAGACGAGCGAACTTATTGTTGATTGTATGACCAGGACGGGTGGCCACGATACGTCCCTTGATAGGCTTACCGATCAGGGCCATATCACCGATGATGTCAAGCAGCTTATGACGGGTGCACTCGTTCTCCCACTGCAGGGGCTTGTGCTGGATATATCCCAGGTCGGTAGCATCGCGATGCTCCACATGCAACATGTCGGCTAGCATATCGAGACGCTCCTGTGTGGTCTGGCGCTCGTAGATCACGATGGCATTGTCCAGGTCGCCACCCTTGATGAGGTTGGCCTGAAGCAGTGGCTCGATGTCACGTACAAAGACGAATGTGCGGGCACTGGCAATCTCCTTGTCGTAGTCGTAAGGGTTGTCGAGGGTTGCAAACTGGCTGTTGATGAACTTCGACTCGAAAGAGCACATCGCCGTGATGGTGAACGCATCATCTGGGAGGATGGTGATGCACGAACCAGTCTTGTCGTCCTTCACCTCAATCTTCTTTCGGATGATATAGTAGTCCTTCGGTGCGTTCTGTTCCTCGATGCCCACTTCCCGGATCTTATCCACATACTGGATGGCAGAGCCGTCTAGAATCGGGAACTCAGGTCCGTTCACTTGGATCATGCAGTTGTCGATGCCGAGGGCATAGAGCGCCGAGAGACCGTGCTCCACCGTCGACACACGGGCCTCGCCTTTGCCGAGTACCGTACCACGTTGTGTGTCCACCACATTCTCTGCGATGGCATCAATCACCGGCTCACCTTCCAGGTCGATACGCTGTATCTTGTATCCTGTGTTCTCAGGTGCCGGATTGAATGTTACTGTCAGGTTCAACCCCGTGTGCAGTCCTTTTCCGAACAGTGAAAAGCTGCCTTTCAGTGTTTTCTGCTTCATATCTTCAAATTTTCAGTCTTCATAATTCTGTGCCCATCTTTTCCTTGATGGCGTCGATCTCCTTCTGTAAGGCAGCGATCTGCTTGTACATATCGGGCAGTTTCGCGTCGATGGCTCTCGCCTTGAAGAAGAGCTTCGGATCAACGGCCGGCGAACCGATCAGGGCCTCACCATTACCCTTGGTGTTCTTGATGACACCGCTCTGGGCACCGACGAAGGTCTTATCGGCAATCTGAATATGACCGGAGAAACCGGCCTGTCCGCCGACCATGCACCAGGCACCGATTTTCGTGGAGCCTGCCATACCCACCTGAGCCGACATCACTGTGTTCTCACCGACCTCACAGTTGTGAGCCACCTGAATCAGGTTGTCCAGCTTCACGCCTTTACGGATGATGGTCTGTCCCATTGTCGAACGATCTATGCAGGTGTTGGCACCAATCTCCACATTGTCCTCAATCACCACGATACCAATCTGTGGAATCTTCTCGTAGCCCTCGGTGTTCGGTGCAAAGCCGAAGCCGTCAGCTCCGATCACACTACCGGCATGGATGGTGACGTTGTTCCCGATCTTACAACCCTGATAAACGGTGATGTTAGGGTAGAGGAGACAACCGGCACCGATGGTTACTCCGTCGCCGATGACGGTATGGGGATATATCTGTGTGCCGTCGCCGATGGTGGCTCCGTCGCCGATGACGGCGAAAGCACCAATATAGACATCCTTACCGATGGTGGCCTTAGGTGATACGCTGGCTGTCGGGTCGATGCCAGTCTTCTTAGGCTTCATCGACTCATAGAGCTGCAGCAACTTGGCCACGCTCTCATAGGCGTTTTTCACACGGATGAGCGTTGCGCTGACGGGCTTCTCCAGTTCGACATCCTCATTGACAAGGACGATGCTTGATTGGGTCTCGTAGATGTAGTGGGTATATTTGGGATTCGATAAGAAGGAAATGGCCCCCGGCACTCCCTCCTCAATCTTGGCAAAAGTGTGCACGGCGGCATTCTCGTCGCCTTCCACTCTGCCTTGTATGAATTCGGCAATTTGCTTGGCTGTAAACTCCATAATCTTTAAGTATGTTCTTAATTAATTGTGCAAAGATAGCAAAAATTATTCAATTCGCTGATAACAAAGATAATATTTTCTTATTTTTTTAGAAAGTAATTGAACATTTAGCAATTCCGATGCTTCTGAGATATCCTTGATATCCCCGTTCTTGTAAAGTATTGAGATACTGTCGTCATCGACATTATACATGTCTTTCTGGATGGGATTCACGCTGATCATGTAACGCAGTGCATCGTCCTCGGAGATACCCATCTCACGGGCAATGGTGGTGGCTAGTTCATGGATCCGTTCCTCGCTGACGGGGTTCTCTGAGACTTCAACTTTGAAGATATGTCGGTCGAGCATGTCGGTGGCCAGCGTAGCGAGGATCTTATCGTCCGACTGCCGCCACACCTTCATGGCACACCAGATATCGCTGTCGTCAAGGTTCTCATAATGCTTCAGCGCCTCTTCGTCGCCACAGAATCGTTCCTTGTCCACATCGTTCTCCAAAAAGTACAGGAGCGAGGGCGTAGCGAAGAGTTTACGCCCTGTAGCAATCAGGTCCTTGGCACGTGTCAGCAGTTTGATGAGTACCTTCTCATATGCCACACAGGTACGATGTAGGTACACCTGCCAGTACATCAGTCGTCGGGTGGTCAGGTAGTTTTCCAACGAGTAGATTCCCTTCTGTTCCACCACCAGGGCATCGTCTACGACGTTGAGCATCTTGATGATACGAGCCGAACCGATATTTCCTTCTGTCACACCCGTATAGAAGGAGTCGCGCCGCAGATAGTCGAGACGGTCCATATCCAACTGGCTCGATATGAGTTGGTGGAGGAAGTCCTTCGGGTACTCACCCTTGAAGATGGCAATGGCCAGGTTCAATTGTCCGTTGAAGTCGCGGTTGATCTCCTCCATCATCATCAGTGAGATATCCTCGTGAGTGATACCACGGAAGAGCGTGTTCTCCAGCACATGTGAGAACGGACCGTGCCCGATGTCGTGCATCAAGATGGCGGCTTGTACGGCCTCCGCCTCCGACTCAAAGATGAAGATGCCCTTCTGCTGGAGCGATACGATAGCCTCGCTCATCAGATGGAAGGCACCTAACGAATGTTGGAAGCGCGTATGCCGGGCACCGGGGTAGACCACCGAGGCGAGCCCCAGTTGGTTGATACGGTTCAGACGTTGGAACAGGGGGTGTTCTACAATACTGTATAGCAGTCCCTTGGGAATCTTGATGAACCCGAACACAGGGTCGTTGATAATCTTGACGTCGCTCACTTCTTGGATGATATAATCGTAATAATTGTTATTTTGTGCGCAAAGGTACTATAAAAATCCTTATATTCCAAATAAATGTCGTAACTTTGGCGTCAAAAACAAACTAACGACCAATATCACATGAAACGAATTCTTTTGATGACACTGCTGGGGGCACTGTGCTGTCCCGCTGTCTGGTCGCAAACTGCCAAGGGTAATCTGCAGAAAGGCGACTATGGTTATCTCTATTGTCACATGAACGATCGCGGACGGGCGTGGACAGCCTATGCCCTGAGTCGTGACGGTTTCCACTATCACGACCTGTTGGATGGCGACTCCATCTTCAGTGATGCTGAACATGCCCGGATAGAGGGGGCCACCCGCGACGCCTTTGTATGTAGGAAGCACGACGGCTCAGGCTATCTGATGGTGTGCACTGATATGAATGTGGGGGCCAGAGACCTGTTGGGTAAGGCCGCCACATGGGATAACTATGGCATCGATCTGTTGACGAGCGATGATCTCATCCACTGGCAGTCCACCACCTTCGACTACCGGAAGGGAACGGCCATCTTCTCTGATCCTGAGGCCGAGAGCGTGTACCAGAACTGGAGCACCATCAACCGTGTGTGGGCGCCGCAGATCATGTGGGATGCCGACTACCAGTGGCCCGATGGACGGAAAGGCGGTTATATGGTCTACTATTCGATGTGGAACCGTGGCGAGGAGGCCTACGACCGTATGTACTACTCGTATGCCGACGAGTCGTTTACCACACTTACACAACCCCGTCTGCTCTTCGACTGGGGTTATGCCACCATCGATGCCGACATCAACTGGGTGACCGCTGACCAGAAGTGGCACATGATGATCAAGAAGGAGGGGGGACAGCCTGGACTGTTCACGGCCACGGCACCGGCATTGACGGGGCCGTGGAGTGAGCCTGTCGAGGACGACTATGTGAACTTCGAAGGTAACAAAAAATGCGAGGGCGTCTCTGCCTTCCAACTGGTGGGCGACTCCACGTGGGTGATCGGTTATATCGAATACTCCTCGAACCCGAAGAACTATCGTCTTTGTCGGGCCGACCAATATATGCGAAACTTCCATTCTCCCCAAAATATCGAGGGCGTCAGTCGACCGCAGCATGGCTCGTTCCTCCGACTGACGAAAGAGGAATATGAGCGGCTTGAACAACTAAGAAGATAGTCCTTAGAGAATGATAAATGCCCTCGGAAGTATGATAGAGCTTCTGGGGGCATTCTGATAAGAGAATGATATGTCAATATGATGCTGTTATTCCAAAGAGACATGGCGGATGACGAAGTCGCCTTTCTCGTCGCCCTCCTTGAAGTCGAAGGTAGACGGCATGGTGTCGAACGGCTCGAAGGTAAGTGTGAAGTCAGTGTAGAAGAGGTCTTTCAGAAGGCCTTCTGTCGCTTCTGAGGCTTTCACCTGCGTATTGTTGTTCTCGCCGAGCTTGATGCCGTCGGCTGCCGTCAGTCTGTACTTCTTGCCGTTGGCCTCCAGATAGGCATCTTTGGACATCCCGAATCCATAGATCTTAGGACTGTAATAACGGAAACTGACGGTGGTGCCGCTGGCACTGGCATCCACTTTCCGGATGGCGAGGGATAGGTAGGAACTGTTGTCCTGCTTGGGACCGTTGAGACCCTCGGCCAGACCCATGAAGAATCCGGGAATATAGCTCATGGCCTTCCAGACGATACGTTTCTCAGGTGAGATAAGAACATAATAAGGCCAGGCGTGAATGTCGCAGTATAGGCTGTTGATGCCCTTACCCTTCTTACCGTCGTTCCAGTTCTTCCAGGCGATGCGCTTACTGAATGCATGATCCTGCCACATAGAGAGAGTATTATCATTGATGCTGATGATTTCCAGTTTCTCTTTCATTTTCTCATAGACCTCTCTTATCTCAGGCTCAGACTGTATACAAGGGCCGCATCCAAGATTCCAGAAGTCGAGCAGAACATATCGGTTGTTCTGTCCAAACACTTCAGCAAGGTGATGCTTCTCTCCCTGCATGTCGAACAGTTCGACATCGACGATCTCTTCGCCCACCTGTAGAACATGTGGCGGATAGATATTGGCATGTATTTCTGCCAGTTGCTCTTCAAATCCTTTCGGTGCACGGGCGGCCATATACTTCTCCAGTTCCTTCAGCTGCTCCATGTACGGAAAGCTATTGTTATGGGTGATATTGATGCTTTTCACATCCATGGAAATGCCTTCCAGCTTATTGATTGAAGCCGCATCCACGGGCAATGATGGCAGAATATCCATTTCCATCTTTATTTGCTTTATTTCGACAGGTCCCCGCTTTTCCCATGGTGCGCGTTCAGAATACAACTTCAGTTCTTCTACCAGCACGTCACGGCATTGTTCTATCAGACAATCCTCTGTCTGTTGTTCGGGAATAGGACTCTCTACCTTCCATATGGGGATGAGACAATCTGTGCCAGTCATTTTCACAGTCACACCGGGATTTAACCACAGAAGTCGTGAGCTGCTGGGACAGCCCTCACCTTCAAGAAAGACATAACTCTTGGTGAATTGCTCTACGGGAAAGGTTAAGCAGAAGCGCCCACTTTGAACCGTGTCTATTGTCGCAGGCAACTCGTTGTCATCTACATAGACTAAAGCCAGCATGCCGTCTTTCAGTGCGGGTGAATAACCAGTGATGGTTGCAGTCTTTGTTTGTGCCAGTCCTGTCATGGTGACGAGGGCAAGCATCATCGTAATGATAGTTTTCTTGTTCATAGTTCTACGTTTTATAATGAATTGGTTTTTGAATAATCCGATAGCAAAGTTAGGATGAAGATGTGAACCATACAAGTATTTGAATGGAAAATCTGCATAGGTGGTGTTGCATGTTATTTTATGCTAATTGTTTGATAACAAACAAGATGCGTAAAGTGCAGTTGCAAATAAAGTGGCTGAGAGGGACGGGTGAAGAATGTGAAAACCATGAAAAAGACTTGCTCATGTGACGAAATAGCCGTATTTTTGCAGACAAATAACAATCTATATGAAGAAACTATTCATGATACTCGCCGTCGTGGCTATCACGGTTGGATGCACTGGTTGGCGTCACCCGCTGTTGAGGCAGGCCTGGGAAAAGATAGAAACCAAACCTCAAGATGCAAAGACCATTCTGGCAAGGGTACGGACAGAATCCCTGACAGAGAAGGAACAGGCAGAATACGGACTACTGAGAACGATGGTGGCCTATAAGTTGTCTGAGAAGGTGGAAGACGACTCACTCATATCCGCCAGCATCGCCTATTACAACCAACATGGTGACGATTGGCACCGTGGTCGCGCCTATTATTACCGTGGTGCCATCAGAATGGCCAGGTATGGCATGAATACCGATGCCATCAAGGACTTTAAAATGGCGGAGTTCATTTCGGAGCATGCTGACGACAAGGAGCTGAAGAATCGGGTCTATGGTATGCTGTATTTTGTCAATGAGATCTTCAATAACCATCCGCAGATCCTGAGGTATGCACATAAGAGACTGGACAGCAGTATCGAACTCAATGACAGCATGAAGATTATCAAGAGTCTTATGGATTGTGCCACGGCTCATGCAGACATCGGACAGAAGGACAGTGCATGTGTTTATATAGAGAAGGCACTCAATCCCCAACTGCTTTCATTTGCCCGTGAGGCGAAGTTGATGGTTAGTATGGTAACAGAATCCAGTCAGGATGTTGGCTATTCATACCTGTTGTCCGACGTTTATGCAAGGGCAGCAGCCATCTATCAGGAGAGGGGAGATACTGGGAAGGCCGTTGCCTATGTGAAGAAATGGGAGGAGACAGAATCCTACGAGAATATTGGCTTCCTGACTCTGGCTCGTATCCGTAAGATCCAAGGAGAATATGAGAAGGCTATCCGACTGGCTGAGGTGGAGATGGGAAAGGAAAAGAGCGACCAGAAGACGCGAATGGAATGTCTGGCTCTTCTTTCCGAACTGTATGAATTGACGGGGCATCAAGAGAGGGCTTCAGAGGCACGGCAACAAGTAAAAGCATACAACGATTCCATGAAATATGTGAACCAGACCATGCAGATGGTTGAGTGGCAGCAACGGTTCGACGAGGTGCGACAGACGAAGGAATACTACCGCCGAACGACGAGAATGCAGGCGCTGACAATCATCTTGATCGTTGTGGTGGCGCTGGCCATCGCTCTCGGCACATGGTGGCATCGCAGGCGGGTGCACCGCCTGAGCTGCCAGTTAGATGTGGACACGCAACGCATCAGTGAACTGCGCACGAAGATTGAACAACAGGAGAGGAGTGGCGAACAGAACGGACAAGAGATGGCACGGTTGAAGGAAGAGTTGGAGAGTCGTATGGAACGCATCTCGAACACACTGTTGGTGGGTACACAGATGTTCAACCAGTTGCAGCAACGTCAGAGCATCGCCGAGGCCACGGCAAAAGAACAGCAGTGCTTGGTGGACTATTTCGCCCAACTGCGTCCGAAGCGCTGGCAGGAGTGGAGACGCAAGTACAGCGGTCTCTCCACGGCACAGTATATCTTCCTCATTATGCAGGATGATCTGCATTACGACGACGAAGCCATCGCCGCCGCTCTCAACGTGAAGCGCACGTCGGTCAGAAGCATGCGCTCGCGAATCAAAGGAAGAGGGAAATAAAAAGGGTTCTGAAATTTCAGAACCCTTTCTTATTCAATTCTTCTGCCATCTCCTGTTGAAGTTTCTTTGCAGCAGCGGCCGCCGCCTCGGCGAAGTCTTCGCCATTGGAGGCATAGATGATACCGCGTGAAGAGTTCACCAGCAGACCACAGTCCTTGGTCATGCCGTATTGGCATACCTCCTGTAGACTGCCACCTTGGGCTCCGACACCCGGCACGAGCAGGAAGTGGTTGGGCACCACCTTACGGATATCCTCGAACATCCGTCCCTGAGTAGCACCCACAACATACATCATATTCTCGTCGGTGCCCCATTGTTGCGATACCTTCAGCACTTTCTCGAACAGACGTTCCGACTCTTTGTCTTCCGTCAGTTGGAAGTCGTGCGATCCCTTGTTTGATGTCAGCGCCAGCAGAATCACCCACTTACCCTCATAACCCAGGAACGGCGATACACTGTCCTCACCCATGTAAGGCGCGACGGTCAGGGCGTCGACCTGCGACTCGCCCTCGAAGAACGTACGGGCATACATCGCTGAGGTGTTGCCGATATCTCCGCGCTTGGCATCGGCGATAATGAAGTGATGGGGGTAGTTCTCCTTGATGTACTGGACGGTCAACTCATAAGAGATGATACCGCTGGCACCCAGTGACTCGTAGAAAGCCAGGTTGGGCTTGTAAGCCACACAGTAGGGGGCTGTCGCATCGATGATGAGCTGGTTGAACACGTACAAGGCCACAGCCTCGTCATAGTCCTCACCCTCCTGAAGTTTCGCCTTACACTCCTCATGGATGAACGCTGGAATTTTCTTGATGTCCGGGTCCAGTCCCACGCAGAGAAAACTCCGTTTCTCCCGTATCTGTTCTATCAGTTCTTGTCTGGTCATATATCTATAACTCTGAATACTCAACTACAATTCGTTCTCCTTCATGCGCTCTGCATTCTCGGCCACGGTCAGGGCATCGATCATCCCCTGGATGTCACCACCAAGGAATCCCTGTAGGTCGTGGGTCGTATAGCCGATGCGGTGATCCGTCACACGACCCTGGGGGAAGTTGTACGTACGGATCTTAGCACTACGGTCACCCGTCGACACCAGACTTTTACGGCGCGATGCAATATCGTCCATGTACTTCTGATGCTCCTTGTCGTAGATGAAGGTATATAGACGTGAGAGGGCGCGCTCCTTGTTCTTCGGCTGGTCACGCGTCTCCGTACACTCGATGAGTATCTCCTCTGTCTCGCCGGTGTTAGGGTTCTTCCACATATAGCGCAGACGCACACCCGATTCCACCTTGTTCACGTTCTGACCACCGGCACCCGAGCTACGGAAGGTATCCCATTTGATCTCACCCTCGTTCACGTGTACCTCGAACTTATCTGCTTCGGGCAGCACAGCCACCGTGGCAGCCGAGGTGTGCATACGTCCCTGTGTCTCGGTGGCAGGCACACGTTGTACACGGTGCACGCCTGACTCATATTTCAAGGTGCCATAGACGTCGGCACCTGAGACGGCAAAGTCAATCTCCTTGAAACCGCCGACAGCACCCTCCGACACACTGGTGATCGAGAGCTGCCACCCCTTCGAGTCGCAGTAGCTCTTGTACATCTTGAACAGGTCGCCGGCAAACAGGCAAGCCTCGTCGCCGCCCGTTCCTGCACGAATCTCCATCTGTACGTTCTTCGCGTCCTCAGGATCCTTTGGTATGAGGGCGATCTTGATCTCCTCCTCAAGCTTTGGCTGCAGTTCCTCGTTAGCGGCCAACTCCTCGCGTGCCATCTCCTTCATCTCCGGGTCGGTCTCGTTGGCCAGGATATCCTTGGCCTCCTTGATACCGTTCAGGCAGGCGATGTAACGCTTACGGGCATCCATGATGTCGCCCAGATCCTTGTATTCCTTGGTGAGCTTCACGAAACGGTTCTGATCGGCAATTACGTCGGGGTCGGTAATCAGGGTCGATACCTCCTCGAAGCGAGCCTCCAGACCGTCGAGCTTCTGTAAAATGCTGTTATTCTCCATAATCGCGTGCAAAGGTACCACAAATTCTTGAAAATAAAGAAGAAAGCATGATTTTTCTTCCTCAGCCCGTCTCTGTGACACCCTTCACACTGCCCTTATTTGTCTTTCTGCGGTTCCGGGAATTTCGGGTGTACCTCATGGAACGAGTCCATCGCCACCACACGACCGTCGACGAACTCCACGATTACCACGTCAAAATCACCATAATTGTCACGCGAGCGGTACTCCCATCGTTCTGTATTACCCTCGAAACTGCGATAGTCGGTCTTGCCGACGACCAGACTGACCTCATCTATGGTCATGCCTGGTTCGATACGACTTGTATAGTTTGCCACACTCTTGTATGACCTACACGCGCTGAGTGTCAGCACTAAAGTGGCAACTGCCACGTTTCTCGTAATTCTGTTCATAGTCCTTCGTTGTTTTAAGTTTGTTATGGCAAAGATAGACCATTGTATGCTCAAAACACAAGGAAATTCCCTAACAAAGAGTAGGGAATTCTCTATATAACGAAAAGATCCCTGAGAGGTGGTGCTCTCAGGGATCTCTGGTGTTTATAGTTGGCGTTTAATACTCAAATGTGCCGAACTCGCTCTGGATGGTGAGGCTCTTCTTCCCTTCCTCGATATGACCCACAATCTGGGCGTCGATATTGAACGACTGTGAGATGGCGATGACCTTCTCGGCAACCTCGGCGGGTACGTAGATCTCCATGCGATGACCCATGTTGAACACCTGGTACATCTCGCGCCAGTCGGTGCCTGAACACTCGTGGATGGCACGGAACAGAGGCGGCACGGGGAACATGTTGTCCTTGACGACACGGCAGTTGTCACTGACGAAATGTAGCACTTTGGTCTGGGCACCACCGGTGCAGTGGACCATGCCGTGAATCTGAGGGCGCAACTCGTCGAGCAGCTTCTTGATGACAGGGGCATAGGTGCGGGTGGGCGAGAGGACGAGCTGTCCGGCATCCACGGGCGATCCCTCGACAGCGTCGGTGAGTTTGTACTTACCGCTATATACGAGCTCGTCGGGTACGGCGTGGTCGTAGCTCTCGGGGTAGTTCTCGGCCAGGTATTTGGCGAACACATCGTGACGCGCAGAGGTGAGGCCGTTGGAGCCCATACCGCCGTTGTAGCGCTTCTCATAGGTGGCCTGTCCTGTAGATGACAGACCGACGATGACATCACCTGGACGGATGTTGGCATTGTTGATGACTTCTGAGCGCTTCATGCGACAAGTCACTGTACTGTCGACAATAATGGTGCGTACAAGGTCGCCCACATCGGCAGTCTCACCACCTGTTGGATAGATGCCGATACCCATCTCGCGGAGCTCTGCTAACAGTTCGTCGGTGCCATTGATGATGGCAGAGATGACTTCGCCGGGGACGAGCATCTTGTTGCGACCAATGGTCGAGCTGACGAGGATGTTGTCGACAGCACCTACGCAGAGCAAGTCGTCGGTGTTCATCACGATAGCGTCCTGGGCAATGCCCTTCCATACGCTGAGGTCGCCAGTCTCTTTCCAGTACATGTAGGCCAGTGACGACTTCGTGCCGGCACCGTCGGCATGCATGATGTTACAATACTCAGGGTCGCCTCCCAAGATGTCGGGGATAATCTTACAGAAAGCCTGTGGGAAAATGCCCTTATCGATGTTCTTAATAGCTGCGTGTACGTCCTCCTTAGCGGCAGAAACGCCACGCATCATATATCTGTTTTCCATATTCTTCTTCGTATTTGTTGCGTTTGTTGCTGTCAGCAATCGCCTTACTTCGTTGCGTTCGTTGCTGTGTCACAGCAACATTAGAACTTCACTTGTGGTGCTTTCTCGGCACCAGCCTCTGCCTCAAACTTATCCATCTTCTCAAAACCAAACATGCCAGCCAGGATGTTCTTCGGGAACTTGCGGATAACGATGTTATACTGCTGTACAACACCATTGTACGTATTTCGGGCCTCGTTGATGCGGTTTTCAGTACCCTCCAGCTGCACCTGCAAATCGCGGAAGTTCTCGTTGGCCTTCAGGTCGGGGTAGTTCTCCTGGATAGCTATCAGACGACCGAGGGCGGCACCCAGCTCACCCTGGGCCTGCTGGAACTGCTTCAGTTTCTCAGGCGTCATGTTGGTGGGGTCGAGCGTGACCTGTGTAGCCTTAGAACGAGCGGCGACGACGCCTTCCAGAGTCTCCTTCTCATGAGCGGCATAGCCCTTGACGACCTCCACCAGATTGGGGATGAGGTCGGCACGACGCTGGTAGGTTGACTGTACGTTAGCCAGCGCAGTAGTGGCTTTCTCCTGCTCGCTGACCATAGAGTTGTAAGCACTGGCAGCCCAACCGCCAATGATGACAACTGCTGCGATAATTCCGATAAGTGTTTTGTTCAGTTTCATATCTTATTATTTTAATGTTTATCTCTTTCTCTTACCACTCCCTTCCCTTTTTGGGAGGGGCTGGGGGTAGGCTTCACCACCTCGACGTGGCTCCACCGCCACCAAAGCTGCCTCCGCCAAAGGAACCTCCACTGAAGCCGCCACCTCCGCCGCCTCCGAAGCCTCCGCCGCCTCCAAAGCCTCCGAAACCACCTCCAGAGGAACTGCTGTGGGTAGCAACATAGAACGGATTGGCTAATAGTGCCAACATACCGAATTGGTTCAGCCAGTGGTATTTGCGGTTCAGTAGGAGAAAGAAGATGCACCAACTCATGAGGAATAAGAAGGTGAACCTTATGGCGCTTTCGGTCTGGTCGTCTACATCGTCTTCACTGCTGGCAGAAGATAGGGTGGGCAACTGCTTCTTTTCAAGGGTGGAGTAGAGCGCCTCTACAAGGTATATCATAGCACTGTCGGGCTGCTCTTTACGCATAAAAGGTACCGCATATTTCTGTTCCAGTCGATGGCACTCTATATCTGTGAGATCGCCCTCCAATGAGCGTCCTGGCGAGATGTTCAGAGAACGGTCTCGGTAGCCAGAGACAATCATCAGTCCACGATCGCCATACCCTACACCATATTTGTTGCCAACATCCTGTGCCAAGCGGAAAGGATCGTCATTGGCGATGTGGTTGACAAAGATGACAAGTGATTGTATACCTAAGTCATGGTTTAACTTTTGTAGCGTAACATTCAGGGAATGAACGGTTTGTGGCGAGAGTATGTGGTCTGGATTAGACACGTACTGCGTGGAGTCCTGCAGATAAGGAATGGGAATGTTCTCTGCATCCCAATAGATGGCTTCCGACGACGCGTCACCCCTCGATGTCGTGGTCAGTGCTGTTGCTTGCGGCTCTTCGTCGTCAGGCAGTGCTGCCGTACAGCAAACCATCGCTGCCAAGACGCCTACTATAAAGACCCAGCCCCACAACTTGCGGGCTTTGGCCCAAGTAGGATGGGTGAATTTGTATTCATCAGTGATGGCTTGACGCTTCTTTCGATATTCCAGAAGCAGTTGGTCATAGCGCCCAGAGTACTGCCTTCTCAGTTTATCGACACGACCTACCTGACCCTTCTCAAACTCAAAGGCGTCCTCCAAGGCATGGATAGCCTCGTTGTACTTGCTGGTCAGTGTGTCTATCGATAATCTGTACTCGTCCATTTTTTATTTCTCGTGCCAGAATTCCCAAGAGGCGAAAGCCTGTAGCAACAACATTTCCAGACCGTTCTTCGTCTGGGCGCCATACTGGGCTCCACGCTTCATGAAGAGTGTCTCGTCAGGGTTGTAAATGAGGTCGTAGAGAATGGTGTGGGAGTCCATAGCCTCGTAGGGCAGCTGCGGACAAACCTCCGTCTTGGGATACATACCCAATGGCGTGCAGTTGACAATAACGTTGTACTCCTTGATGACTTCAGGGGTAATCGTCTCATACTGGATGGTGCCTGGACGCTCATAGCGACTGACAAAGACGGTTTCCAGTCCTAAGTGGCGTAGTCCGAAGTCGATGGCTTTCGATGCACCACCCGTACCAAGAATGAGGGCTTTCTTGTGCCACTTCTTGTCGAGCATAGGCTCTATGCTCTTGGTAAAGCCAATGACGTCACTGTTATATCCCTTCAACTTGATGTTCTTACCCTCATGAATCACCTTGATAACATTGACGGCACCAATAGCTCTGGCTTCAGGCGATATGCTGTCGAGGTAGGGTATCACCTTCTCTTTATAGGGGATTGTGACATTCAACCCTTTGAGTTCTGGATTGGAGTTCAGCACCTCATCGAGGGCCTCGATGGTGGGAATCTCAAAGTTTTCGTACACAGCATTGAGACCTTCGTCTTGGAAACGCTGGTTGAAATAGCTGATAGAGAACGAGTGCCCTAGCGGATAGCCTATAAGTCCGTACTTGTCCATAATCCTTATATTCTTAATAACTACTTAACTTCTCTAACTACTTAACTTCTCTAACTACTTAACTTCTCTAACTTCTTACCTTCTCTAACTTCTCTAACTACTTCGTAGCCAAATACATCGTACAGATGCCAAAGGTGAGTCGACGGAATGATGCCTCAGAAAAACCTGCCTTCATCAAGATCTCCATCATGCGCTCACCTTGCGGGAATGCCTCGATGGTCCTGGTGAGATAAGAGTAGGCGCTGGTGTCTTTGGAGATGAGTCGTCCGTAGACGGGCAGCACCGTATGCGAGTAGATGTGGAACAGTTGCTTCATGGGGAACGTGACGGGTGTTGTCAGTTCGATGATGCTCAGATGTCCGCCGGGCTTCAGCACACGGCACATCTCGCGCAGTCCTGCATCAAGGTCGGCAAAGTTGCGGATGCCAAAAGCCGCCGTGACAGCGTCGAAGGTGTTACTATTATAAGATAGGTGTAGACAGTCTTCCTTCTCAAACGTCACCACCTGGTCCAAGCCAAGTGCCTTGACCTTCTGTCGGCCTATCTCCATCATACCCTCGCTGATGTCTGCCCCTATCAACTGCTTGGGATGCAGCATCTGGGCAGCAAGGATGGCAAAGTCGCCCGTGCCGGTAGCAATGTCGAGCAGTGACTGGGGCCGGTAGGGCGCCAATGCCTTGATGGCCTTCTTGCGCCAGCCCTTGTCGATGTTCCATGACAGGCGGTGATTGAGCGTGTCATAGGTAGGGGCAATGTTGTCGAACATTGCCTCCACCTGCTGCGCCTTGTCTCCGCAGGTATAGGGGGTTATTTGTTCCTGCTGGTAAGCCATGCACTCACGTTCTTCTCGATGCGCGCAGCGATGTCGCCTTCTTCTGTGGCCTTGTCAAACTTTTCACCAACGATGTGCTCATAGAGCTCGATATAGCGGTCTGATACGCTCTCAGCATACTCGTCAGTAATCTCTGGCATGACTTGTCCGGGCTCGTTCATGAAGTTGTGCTCGATGAGCCACTGGCGGACAAACTCCTTAGACAGCTGGCGTTGGGGCTCACCCTTGGCCAATTTTTCCTCATAGCCGTCAGCATAGAAGTAGCGGCTGCTGTCGGGGGTGTGTATCTCGTCGATGAGGTACACCTTGCCGTCGCGCTTACCAAATTCATATTTCGTATCAACGAGGATGAGTCCACGTTTGGCGGCAATCTCCTGACCACGAGCGAAAATCTTGCGGGTATAGTCCTCCATAATGGCATAGTCTTCAGCAGATACGATGCCCTGGGCAATGATTTCTTCCTTCGAGATATTCATATCGTGACCTTCGTCAGCCTTGGTGGTCGGAGTGATGATAGGCTCAGGGAAACGCTCGTTCTCCTTCATGCCATCGGGCAACTTCACACCACACAGTTCGCGGCAGCCGTTCTTGTATTCACGCCAGGCAGAGCCCGTCAGGATAGAACGGATAATCATCTCCACGCGGAAACCC
>JAEEGL013272407.1_pt1 | contig 23041 bp, 19 predicted proteins | sample 9134231 | NCBI WGS metagenome assembly JAEEGL01 (sample SAMN16246548, study PRJNA631951) | gut metagenome | biome: gut microbiome; feature: rumen; material: fiber-attached | host: Bos | place: Iran: Karaj | collected 2018-10
AAATATCTCACGACATTTCCGATACTTTCTTCGTCGCTACCGTCTTAGTGGGGATGTCAAGCTCCTCATAGACGGAGTTGTTCGACTTATATTCCGGCACGATTTTCTTCATCATGCGAACAGTCTCCATATCATTATACTTCTTGGAGACAGCTATGAGTTCGTCGATGGCCTGGCAGACCTTATCATAGTCGTAAGGTCTCACCTCGGCGATGCGGATCTTCTTGTGGAAGGTAGGCTTCGTGGTCTCCTTATCGTTCAGCACCTCCTCAAACAGTTTCTCACCCTCTCGCAGACCAGTGTACTCTATTTTCACATTTTTGGCACCTGAGAGACTAATCATTCGTTTAGCCAAATCAGCGATCTTTACGGGACGTCCCATATCGAAGACGAAGATCTCACCACCGTTGCCTTTCGTGCCTGCCTCCAGCACCAGCTTACAGGCCTCTGGGATGAGCATGAAATAACGAATGATATCAGGATGGGTCACTGTCACAGGTCCTCCGTTGCGAATCTGTTCACGGAAGAGCGGGATAACGGAACCATTGGAGCCAAGCACGTTTCCGAAACGGGTAGTCACAAACTGTGTGATAGGTTTGAAGTCGGCAGAGAGATGGAGTCCAGGACCACCATACTGCGTGGTCTTAATGGCACGATCGAGTGTCTGGACATAGATCTCACAGATTCGTTTCGAGCATCCCATGACGTTGGTAGGATTGACGGCCTTATCCGTAGAAACCATCACAAACTTACGTACACCGTACTTCACGGATAGGTCTGCCACGACCTTCGTACCGTAAACATTATTCATAATAGCCTCAGAGGGATTATCCTCCATCATCGGCACATGTTTGTAGGCAGCAGCATGGAACACATACTCAGGACGGAACTGGTTGAAGATGGCATCCATTCGCGACATGCTGCAGACGGTAGTGACGACAACATGCACCTCGATATTGGGATATTCCTTAGCCATCATCAGACGCAGGTCGTGCTGAGGCGTCTCCGCCTGGTCTATCAACATCATCGAGGCAGGTTTACAAGAGGCAATCTGACGGACCATCTCGGAGCCGATGGAGCCTGCAGAGCCCGTAATCAGCACACGACGACCTGTAAGCAACTCACCCACAGACTTCATGTCAACCTTGATTTCTGCACGTGGCAACAGGTCCTCAACCGATACCTCCTTCAGTTGTATATCACCGATGTCGGATTTATCGTCTTCCTCTCCTATCTTCTCTACCTCGATAGCGTTTTGTGCCATGAAGATCTTCACGCCCATACCGATAAGGAAATCCTGCAGATCCTGGTTCTTTCGGAAATCATTGGTGCGATAGGGCGACACCAGCACAGCACCAATATGATAGTCTTCGACTACCTTACGCAGATCGTCCTCCATCGTAAACACCTTCTCACCCACCAGTTCGTTATGGCGCAGACGGTGGTTGTGGGAGATGAAACCTTTCAGGATGAAGCGACGGGGCGTCTGGGTGCGGATGCTCTCTGCCAGTCCGACACCACCACTCTGGGCACCATAGACCAGTACTCGCAGGGCACTGTTATCAGCCGTAGAGACGTCATAGACCGTCTTCACCAACACTCGCATGGCCCACATAGCCAAAGTAGCTATAACAAACATCAATACAATCTGACGACCATTCAGCGGTTCAAAGTATTCGCTGGGAGCTTTATACATTAATACATGAACGCCCAAAGCAAGTACCAGCGACAACACGTTGGCATAAGCCACACGCATCAGGTCGATAAACGACGAATAACGCACAACGCCGGCATAGGTGTGGAAATAACGGACACCTATTATGCTCAGTAGCGCATAGACAGACAGAGAAGCCAATAAGGTCGGCATGCGGGAAGTTAGCTCCGTCCAGTTGCTGAAGATCCAATAGCTGATGACACCCGACATCATCAGAATCAGCATGTCGAGCACAATGATACTCCAATAAGGTAATGAATTACGGCGGAAATACCAGTTTGCAAGTTTACGGAAGAAATTCATATACGATGGTTGATAGTGTAATTAACAAATTGTTGAAAGAATGGCTTCGATAATACGTTCGACGTCAGCATCCGTGACCATCGGACCAGAGGGCAGGCAGAGTCCTCTGTGGAACAGGTTCTCGCTGACACCGTTGACATAGGCAGGAGCGTCATAATAGACAGGCTGACGGTGCATGGGTTTCCACAAGGGACGAGACTCGATGCCTGCCTTGTCAAGAGCCACACGCATAGCCTCGACGTTACGGTTCGGTTCGCAGTCAGTATGCACAGGGCCTCCACCATGAACCATTCCAGCGGCTCCGCCAACGGCGCCACTGACAGGCTGTTCATAAACGTATTCCTCACCTTTCACCCGCAGATGTTCGTCAAGGAGAATCGTACTCAGCCAGAAGTTCGACTGCATCTCCTTCGGTTCATCGTGGAACGTGATGCCTTCAACGGAAGCAAAGGCATCACGATACATGGCGGCGATGTGACGGTGATGGGCGATATGCTCGTCGAGCACATGCATCTGTCCACGACCGATTCCAGCACAAATATTACTCAGGCGGTAGTTATAGCCCACTGCCTCATGATGGTAGTAGGGATAAGCCTCACGAGCCTGGGTGGCATACCACATCACACGGTCACGGGCCTCAATATCAGGGCAGACAAGTGCTCCACCACCCGAGGTCGTTATAATCTTATTACCATTGAACGACAGTACGCCATAGCGTCCGAAGGTTCCAACAACCCTTCCTTTATACCTGGAGCCAAACCCTTCTGCCGCATCCTCCACCACAGGGATATCGTAACGACGGGCTATAGCCATGATCTCATCGATCTTGGCAGGCATGCCATAGAGGTAAACGGGTACGATGGCCTTGGGCTTACAGCCTGTGACAGCAATGCGGTCATTGATAGCCTTTTCAAGCAACTCGGGATCCATGTTCCATGTTTCTTCCTCGGAGTCGATCATCACAGGTGTAGCACCCAGATACTTGATAGGATGAGTTGACGCACAGAACGTGAAGCTCTGCACCAGCACCTCGTCGCCAGGACCAACGCCACAGGCAAGTAGCCCGAGATGGACAGCCGCCGTGCCTGAGGAAAGAGCCACGATCTCACGGTCCAGGACGGACTGAGAGTCTGGCATTCGGCACACATACTGCCTCAGGTCTTCCTCAAAGCCGTTGACATTGGGTCCCAGGGGTACCACCCAGTTCGTGTCGAACGCCTCCTTGATGTACTTCTGTTCCCAGCCGGCCTCACTCATGTGGGCCAGACACAAATAGATTCTATTTGCCATTATATAATGATATTTTCGATTTCTGATAGTTGTGATACCTTGTACTGCGGCAACATCTGCAGCGGCAGACTGAAGTCCTGACGGTGGATATTGCGTCCGTCGTCTAACAGACAGATGGTTGTCCAGCCTAAACGGTTAGGAGCCTCGAAGTCCTTCGCAGGATTATCCCCTATATAATAATAGGTACGCGAGGGATGATGCTCCATGATCTGTCGGAAAGGCTCGTCTGAAGGTTTCTCGTAGCCCGTCTCCTCAGATATCAGGATATCTTGTTCTTCCATGTAGGCCGACAGTCCCAAAGCTTCGATCTTATGCCGCTGAGTAATACTTCTTCCATCGGTAATGATACCTAAGACCGAGTTCAGGTACAGGCGATCAAGCAGATTCCTGATGGTATCATCGAGACGGATAGCCGGAACATGAGAACGATAGATAGTAAGCAGTTCTTCGACAGTCAGCTCCAGTTTGTATGTATCTATCAACTGTTGGAATACGTTATCGCCTTTCTGCCACCAGCGGAACATCTGGTCACAGATGCCTTGGGGAGCGTCATAGCGAGACTCGACAAATGAAGCAATCTCGTGATAGGCTGACAGCAGATAATCCTGCTCCTTATACAGCGTGTCATCGAGATCGAAGACAACCACCCTACTCTTTTGAGTCATAGACGATGATGTCATTATCATAACGCAGCATCAGCGTACGGTCGAGCCATGAGTCGGAATAAGACACTGTCTCTCCAAGCAGATACTCACGGACCAGATAGGATGCAAAATTGGCCTTGGCATAATAGGACAGCGGGAAACCACCTCCAAAACGGGGATTTATCTCAATGCCTTTCACATCACCATCACTCTCACGATAGAACAATTGGAGGCAAATGCAGCCTCGGACACCTTTGAGAACACCCATCCGTTGCTTCAGGAAACTGACAATGTTGTTCTTACGTGTAATGCCTTTATTGATCTCCCCCGCCCGGATTTCAATCCTTTCACGGGGAACAATTCCTTTAACACAGCCATCAAGGCCGTAATACATATCAACCGTAAACTCCTTATACTCCTTGGGATCGATATACTCCATAAAGATCAGTTTGGGATCATTAAGGATTTCATGCGATAAATCATCCACTGAGCGGATAATATGAATGTTCGTACTTAGGGAGCCGTCGTAGGGCTTAGCGAACATAGGGAATACAGGATGGTACTTATCAACTGATTGAGGAACGGCAATACCCGCCTGCAAGAAGAAATCTTTCGTCAGGCGCTTATCACGGCAGATTCTTATGAAGTCCTTATCAGGAACAGCCAATCGCACACCTTGATTCATAAACCGCTGGTCATTCTCTGCTAACACAAGCAACTCTGTATCAATCGTCGGTATGATAACACCAATCTGCTTCTCTCGGCAGATGTCAAGGAGGCAATCTACATAGTTGTCAGCAGTACAGCGAGGAACAGGTATGCACTCATCAGAAATGATACCGGCTGGCGCCATCGACGGACGCATATCTGTCGTATAGACCTTTGCATCGAGCCCCATCTCCTGAAAAGTGCGCTGGAATATCTGAACCAGCACCACTCTCTTACCCGCCGATGTGATCAGTATGTTCTTCATTTTAGTTATGTCCGTTAAAGACCTCCATCGTGGCATGCCCTTGTTCTGATATGTCTGCACGTTTCAGAACCTTTTGAATGGTCAGCCAAAATACCGTCAAGTCTGTCTTCAGAGATACATGGTCGACATACCAGACATCGAGTTTAAATTTCTCTGTCCACGAGATAGCATTACGTCCATGACACTGTGCCCACCCTGTGATACCTGGTCTTACCTCATGACGGCGGGCCTGTTCTTTGGAATAAAGTGGTAGATACTGTACTAACAGCGGCCGCGGACCAATCAACGCCATATCGCCCTTTAACACATTGAGCAACTGAGGTAGTTCGTCGATAGACGTTGAACGTACAAAACGTCCGACCTTCGTCAACCGTTGCTCATCTGGGAGCAAGTGTCCTTCCGCATCCCGTTCGTCTGTCATTGTCTTATATTTTATAATCTTGAAGATTTTTCCGTCCTTGCCTGGTCGTTCTTGTAGGAAGAATGCTCCAGCCCCTTTATTGGCAACATGAAGCCAAAGGGTGACAACAACCAGCAAAGGTGAGATAAGAACCAGTACTATAAGAGCAATCCAGAAATCGAGGAACCTTTTCAGGGCGTGTTTATACATATATTACCAAATTCTCTCTTACTCCTTCTCTCCTCCAAGAATGGTATCATAGAAATCAAAAAGGCACTGTCTTACAAACCCTTGCTCAAAGCGGCAACCAATCATATTCCTGGCGTTCGAGGCCATATAGGAACGACGTCTGTCATCGTTTATCATCCGTCGCATAGCGACGAAGAGTGCATCTGCGTCTCGGGGCGGGACAATCATGCCATTCTCGTTCTCCACAATGATCTCTCGTGAGCCGTTTATATCCGTCACAATCGAAGGCAGCCCCATCGCTCCTGCCTCAAGAACGGTATTGGGAAATCCCTCACGGTAACTCGGCAACACGAAACAGTCTGCCGCAGCATAATAGGCCAGCAGGTCTTCACCCCAGACCTCGCCGACATAAACTATCGAAGGATTAGAGTCTATCAAGGCCTGAGTCTTATCCGAAATAGGATCAAGGCCGTCCTCACGCCATCCTACCAACAGAAGCCTTGTCTGAGGGCATTCTTTTGAGAGTCTGTCGAAAGCCTCACACAACTCATTGATTCCTTTGTCACGGACAATACGTCCTACGAAAAGAAAAGTCATGCAATTGTCGTCACGTAATGCAGCAACCTTCTCCATGACCTCCGATCGACGGTTATAGTAATGCATATCCACACCTCGGATATTGCCAAAGCCCAATACCCGCAATGGCTTCTGAGTGATACCATAATCAAGCAGATCCTTCTTCACGCCCTCTCCCTCAGGAATCACATATGTAGCGCAACGGCAAGTGATCCTATCTGTCAACATCAGGAGTTTGCGCTGAAAACCTTTTGCCGTCGGGAACACCAATCCGGTAAATGTATGCACTCGTACAGGCACTCTTGTCAGCCATGCTGCGACCATACAAAGTAGACCAGCCTTCGGGGTCATGGAATGCACCATCGTGGGGCGTTCTCGTCTGAACACCAGTATCAGCTGCCACAAAGCCCGCACATCCTTCATGAGTGAGATATGTCGTTCCATGGGTACCTCGATGGTGCGCACCCCTTCCCGTTCAGCAATGGCCTGCATCTCCACACCTGGGGAACTGAGTGCCACCACCTCATACTTCTCATTCAACATCTTCAGCAAACCACGGCAGAAAGTGTCGAGACTTATTGGAACCGTTGTCGCACGGATAATCTTCATAACGGTATCAAACGTTTTAGAATCGCATTATGCTGAATCTTAAACTTCAGGTTTTTCCCAAACAACCAATATCCTAACTGTATGAGATTGTATTTGATGACAGCCTGTAACCATATCCGGCGGAAATCCCATGATGTTCCACCGAAACTCTGGACAAAAGCACGATAGTCTTCTTTTTTCTTGTATATAGAATCATTTGTCGTTCCTCCTATGCGGAACTTGGCCAACGGACTGTCTATGAGCAGAAAACGAGCTCCTTGTTTATAGAATCGGCAAAGCAATTCAATATCCATCATATAGCGAAGATCTTCCCGATATAAGCCATACCGCTCATAAGCATCTTTCCGTATGAATCGGGCAGGATGAGCCACATTATACTGTAATTTAAGTGTATCAAATGTTACATCTGGATAGCTAGAGAAAGTTTCGTCAGTATCCACGCCCCAAAAAAGAATATAACCACTATAAACATCTACTTTGGGATCATACTCCTCTGCCACCTTCTGCAAAGCACCAGGCAGCAAGATATCGTCAGAGTTGATGATGCCAATAATCTCACCCGTAGCCTTGGTAATGCCCTTATTAAAGGCATCACTAATACCATGATCAGGCTCAGAAACGACAATCTGTATCTTATCCTTATACTTCTGAATGATATCAAGAGTGCCATCGGTAGATCCGCCATCGATAATCACATACTCCAAAGCCGGATAAACCTGCGTCGTCACACTAAGGATAGTATCCTCGAGTGTCGCTTCACTGTTATACGTAATCGTTACAATGGAAATCTTCGGATCCAAAATCGAGATACAATCAATTAATTAATAGATATTCATCAGAACGGCCATTCTGAAATTATGGTAAGTATCTTTGTCACCACATCGGAACCGGCGGTCATGAAGTAGTTTCAGACGTTGCTTCAGGTGTGTCTTAGCTTCAATAAAGTCCGTCAAGATACATCTATTTTCCTCTGGCATCATAGCAAAATAGCCCTTAAGGATTTCCTGTGCCACTTTCGAGCGTGAGTGTAAATCACGCTTCACAAGACGTCCCGTCCGATGTTTCCATTCTGTCATGACGGAAGTAGACTGTCCTGTGACGTTTCCACCATGCTGACGATAAAGGATATGTGGGATATGATCGAACACGACATGGGCGCCAATAGCTTGTGCCACATCGTATATCCAAACATCATGCATACTCAGATATTGTGGATCATATTTGAGGATGATGTCACGTAAAGCACGATTCATCACCATCGTACAACCACCTACAAACTGATAAACTAAAGCCTCTCCAAAAGAGAGTCGTGGATGGATAATCACGCTGTTTACACGGTTCAGGTTCTTATCCACCAATTCCGTTTGGCAGAAATAAAGAGCCGGACGTTTCTCGTAAGACTCCAACTTATCAACAGCTACTTTCAATTTATCAGAAAGCCAATAGTCGTCTTGGTCTGAGAAAGCATAATAGCATGAGTCGTCTGCCTTTCGAAGTAAATCCATAAAACTTCGTGCAGGTCCTATGTTCTCACCACAATACCATGATAGATTAGCCTTATGATGCCACTGTTCCAAGATGTCGCATGTGTGGTCAGAGGAACCATCATCACGCACAAGGATATTTGTCAGAACATCCTTCTGTACCACAATGGACTCAAGTTGCTCCTCCAGATAAGCCTCCCCATTAAAAGAAGATAACAATATTGTTACTTTTTTCATCTCAACAAACAATTATCAACCACCAGAGGTTCCGTTTCTTCTTCTGATTCTTTGTCCACTGTTTCCAAAAGATGCTCATTCTTTAGCTTTTCCATTTCGGAAGTTTTGTTTACTATTGCCATAAAGAGAGACAGAGCCGTTAAGCCTATAGAGCCTAACAAAAGGGGGTTAGTACCAGAAAGTATTAGGAATAGTACATATCCCAAACTGTATCGTTTCAAGAACTGAGAACGTGGAAAATATTTCCACAACCAGAAACAAGGAGCAAAGAACAAAAAAATATAAAAAATCCCCACAGGGAGGCCATAGATTCGCAAAATATCCATATAAGAGAGCTCTGTATAGGCAAGTCTCATGTCACGTCCTTTAGCATAAAACTCACTACCCAACCCTGCTCCCCATATTATATGGCCCTTATCTCCTATATCTTCAACATATGATTCAAAGTTATCATATTTCACCTCATTAGATTTTTCATTATCCTGGGTTGCCAAAAGATATGTCACCATCACAAGCATTCCTAAAAGTGCCAATGCAGAGAGTCTTGTCAGGAACTTGCCTATGACATTCTTATCATATAGATATACTAATAGAATCATTACCTGAACAAGCATCGGAGTGCGGGAACCGGCAACCATTAGTGATAAGAAAAGGACAACGGAGAAAAACAACTTAAATGGTCCTTTATATTGATAAAGGTTATAGATAAATGAGAAAATAATAAGTGATCCTGCTTTAAAATACAAACCATTAATGGCATAGCCAAGGAAGTTACGGTTATATGCCATAGTATAATTACCCGATGCATTGCAGTAATCATATATGACTGCTAGGAATATACCTCCTAATTGAGACAGGAAAAAGAGAATCAACGTCACTGCTGCCATAATAAGGCCATTCATCCACACAGCCTTTAACAGAATGTTTAGGCGCATAGTAACCACAAAAAAGAAAATTGAGATATAAAGCATTGACCTCATCTGACTCATTGCATATCCACTGTCATTCAACTTGCCCGTAATATATGCAATGAACATACCCCAAAGTGGAACTAAAATGAATATAAAGAACGTAATTCTATTTATTGGAGCCAAATACTGCCGACGTTTCAGGCAGTAGATAATACCATAGATCACAAGCACAACAAACAACAAGTCTTTTAATCGAGAATGAAAGCCCGTCGGATCAAGTGACAAGGTAACAAGAAACAGAAAATATAGAATATCTACTATTCGCATAGATGAAAATAAGTATCTTTTAACTGTTGGGAGATTCTCCCTTTGTCATGACGCTGATGAGCCACTGTCCAATTTGTATCTGCAAGGGACTTTGCTTTTGTATAATCTTCGTGAATCTCAATTATTTTTGACGCCAAATAGAATGGATCATTCATTGGAACAATCATGTTCTTATCATAGCTGTCACCAAACAGTGATATAACACCTCCTGTATCAGTTGCTATCACCGGCATACCCAAATATTGAGCCTCACATACCGCATTGGGACTATTATCGGAATAAGAGGTATGGACATATACATCAGAAGACAACAATTCTTCAATCATCTCTGTCGCACTTAAGGTGCCCATCATCCTGACTCCGACCTCCATAGCATTTATCTTTGTTAGTTTCTCGAATTCTTTGATATCATCCTCCGTTCCGCCAATCCATTTCCAAACAACCTCTTTATCTGTATTCTCACGGATTAGTTTGGCCGTTTTCAATACCACATCAGGTCCTTTAATGGAATAGCATGCCCCAATTGTAACCAACATGATTTTTTCATAAACAGCATGCGGTTCCCATCTTTTTTCACATTGGATAAACTCCTGACGTAAAGCCTCGTCAACATGGAAGATCTGTGCTTTGGGATTGTAAAATCTGACAACGGACTGATCCCATCTTGTGCGACACATGAAATATTTATTACTTCTTAGAATTTCTTCTTCACGGCGATAGCGCTCCATTGAAAGATTGTAATATTGGTATCTGGCAAAGAAACCTAACGGGTGAGTCAGTAGTTCTGGTTTCATTCTATCGAATAGCGAACTCTGACCTGGTAATAGCAGACTATTGCGAATCTGTGACCAAAATCCCTGTATATGAACGACAACAGGAATACTTGTGTGTTTAGCCAAAAGACCAAAACACCATTCTGCTCCAAAGACATGAATCAAGTCAGGCTTATTCTCATGAATAATCTTCAATGACTCTGAAAGGATGAAATCGTCAATCTCATGATAAGTCATCATATCCTTGATAATCTGCCTTTTCCCATATCGACAAATATTAATGGGGATAATCTTCAGCCTCTCAGTTTCTTCTATTTCTTTCTTCTGAGGAGAATAGTTCTCGTAAGCAACAACTAATTCTATGTTCTCTAAACCAAGGGCTATCTGCAGCAATGACGATATCCAGCCCTTACCTTCTATTCCTGTATTCTCTCTTGCATTTATAGAGAGTGGAGTAACCGAAAACCACAGAACCTTCATAATATCAATTAATTGCCTCGCTCGGCTTTACCAAGAACCGTGCTTGAAACCAATTAGTCACTTTTTTAATAAACAAGCGTCCTTGCACATATGTATACGGCATTGTTCTAAATAATATGGAGGCGATCCTTGGTTCTACCCCACCTATAAAACTTAAGCCAGGCGCCTTCTTTTTCAAATCATCAACAATCATCTTCCTTTCAGAAGAATCTTTAAACACACTAATTATGCAATCTATAGCATAGCTAAAAAATAAATAAACGTTCTTCTTCTGCTTGCGGCAAACCTTCTCTGGTAGATCAGGCAATTGAATCAGTTGCCACGAATTCGCGATTGCCGTATTATAGTCCAAGGCATTCTTCATGGTAAAAGAATAGGTACATGAGCGCTGTCTGATTCTATATATATAATATAATAGGTGTATACCTATGACACGTCGTGCTTTAAGAAGACACTCTTGAAGGAATGGAATATCTTCATAATAGACTCCAGGGAAAAGCCGGATACAATTCTCATTAAGAAATGTCCTTTTATAGAGAATACGCCAGATAAAACTACCCATACTGGGGTTGTAGTCCTCAACATAGTAATCATAACCCGTCTTGTCTACAATCGTAGGATCCGTGAGTCTGGCATCATATTGAGACTCGATTTCGTCATCATTCATCCTTATATAATCCGGAACTATCATGTCTGCAGATGTGTCTGAAGCTCTCTGCATTAATATTGAGAGACCATTATCCATCAGCAAATCGTCAGAATCAACAAACAACACATATTCGCCTATTGCGCTCTCCATTCCCACATTCCGAGATACAGAGGGACCGGAATTATCCTGATTGATGATATGAATATTATGATGGTAACTCATGATGTTTTTTACGACTTCCATACTATTATCCGTCGAACCATCATTTACGACAATGATCTCAAAGACATCATCACAAAGACCTTGACGATAAAGACTTTCCAGACATGGTCCGATGTAATGCTCTACGTTACAAATAGGAATAATAATACTGAGTTCCATTATTAGATCTTGTTAAAAAGAAGAAGAATAGCCTTTCTCATTCTTTCTTGCCAATTCGAAGCTCGCTGATATTCTGGAGACATTACAATCTTCCATTTATTCTTGATAGAACCTTTATAATGAAGAAATACATTCAGAACATCCCGATCTTCATCACTCAGCCATGACTGATAGGACTGATAAAACTCTTCTACCATCTGAGAATTCTTGGCATCAGAAGTAAAAAAGAACTTAACATCGTCAACAATTCGATCCCAGAACTTCTGTTTTTTACCTATCATATTTCCACCATGAATGCGATAGTAGAATAATGGAGTCTGGCAATATACAGATTTCCCAAGGAAATTACATATTAGACACATCCATCTATCATGCCATGCATTTTTCGGAGGGTTAGCATCGTATAGAACTAATGCACTCTTATTAAACACCATACTACAGCCCTGCTCTGTCGGATAGATCATCACATTTTGTTTTGTATAGTGAGGTGTTTCACTATGGAAAGTACCTAAAACACTCATATTATCATCCACAAACAAGGAATTAGAAGAAAACAATAATGGCGTGTCCTGACTAAATCCTTCCAAATAGCGACAAGCCGTCTTCAACTTATTTGGCATCCATATATCATCCTGATCGGAAAAAGCATAATAATCTATAGGCTCAGGGAAAGACAATGCTTTATCTGCTAGGATTGAAAAGCTACGGACAAAGCCCACGTTTTCCGAAGTCAGCCATTCCATATTTGAATACTTCTCAGCATATTCTGCCAATATTTCACAAGTATGATCCGTAGATCCGTCATCCCTGACCATCAAATGTACACCAACCTTATCTTGATGAAGAATACTATCCAATTGCTTCCGCAGATAAGCCTCACCATTATAAGTAGACATTAGAACCAGCACTGTCGTATCTTTCTTCAGACTGGCAATACCAAGATTCCTTTGTTCTTCGTTCTTATATCTGAGGCCTGAGATTATTCCTTTGAAAATAGCAGCAGTCTTCCTAAACCGCTGTTTCTCAAATAAAAACACCAATACGATTGCTTTCAGCCAATAATGGAAGAAATTTTTCCTAAGATAATCTATTTTGGGATATTTCCTAATTAATATGATGTTATTCCTGTAAATATCATAGAGCCGCTGAGGTCCATAATTTCTAAGCTCAAGTTTATGTCCAAACACTGTCACAACCTGAGTAATACCAAAGCGCTGTAACAAAGAAGCATCTTTGACTTTGTATTTCTTGATCTTACATTGGTGAGCTTGCAAGAAGAACTCATCATCCACAGATGCAATTGTATACGACTCATTCCAACCACCAATGGAATTGACAATTTCAACCGATGCAAGCATTCCGGAAGTAATTGGGATATCAATCTCCTCATAATCGGCTGATACGATTTCATCATTCATCTGAGGAGTCCAAATACCTACTGGTGCTTCTTTGCATAAAACTGTCTTTGCAACATAGAAATCAAAATTCTCGAAATAAGAATCCTGGTCCATCGTTAGCAAGTAATCAAAACCATTCTCGTTGGCATATTCCCATGCAAAGTTCAAAGCTCTTGATATACTATTGATACCATCACCATAATACTCCACCTTTTCATGCATGATGAACCTATAATCGAATTTGTCTGAAGAAGGTGTATTTTCCCAGATAAGAACTTTGCTCACATGATCAATAAATGCCTGAACATTCCGTACAAGCAGTTCCTTTTCAGGATAATATGTAACAACAATCGCAAGTATTTTCTTCGATTCCATCATCACACTAAAGTCTTCCCGCCAAGATCAGCCATTTCAACAAACGACCTTCGTTCGCATCATAATAAGGATATATAAAATGACGAGAGAACAACATATAAATTTTCGAGATCAAATTTTTCCTGCATTCGATAAAACGCTGAAACAGTTTTTGGTCTTCCTTTTTCAGACGGAGGGCGAAGTGGTCATAAAACTCTTGCGCCATCTCTACATGGTTTGTCACTGGAGGTTCCACGAAAAGAATTCGGTATACTCTCACGATCTTGTTCGGCTCCCCTTCCAGACTACCTGCCTTATGGTTTGCCAGGGCATTCTTCTCATGGCGACGATAATAGAATAAGGGTTGATGATCATAAGTCACACTTCCAAGAAAATAACAAATGTGATATAGCCATCGATCGTGCCATGTCAGACTTGGTTCATGCTCTGAATAAATCTCCACAGCCCTTCTATTGAAAACCATACTACATCCCTGCTCTGTCCCAAAAACAAGCACATTACCCTTTCTGAACTTAGGCTCAGGCCCTTTGTGAAAAAGCTCTAGCTCTCGTCCTTCTGCATCAATCTGCATGGAATTTGATGTAAAGAGATTAGGCTTTGAATTATCCTTCGTGGCCAGTACTGCACATGCAGTAGCCAGTTTTTTTGGCATCCATATATCATCCTGATCGGCAAAAGCGTAATAGTCGGCATCAATGTCTAAAGTGATCACCATATTGACAAGTGCAGAGAAGCTCTTGACAAAACCGACATTCTCGCAGGCCTTCATTTTTATATTCTGATTTTTCGACGCATAGTCAGACAATAATTGACAAGTATTATCCTTAGACCCGTCGTCCCTCACCAACAGACTGACGTCAACACCTTCCTGGGACAGTATACTATCGAGTTGTTCCTCAAGGAAACGTTCACCATTATAGGTGGACATCAGTACCAATACTCTCGGAATCTTCACATGTCAGCCCTCCTAAGTAACTTCGTCTTGACAAACCACGAGAAAAACGCCTTATCAGTCTTCTCTATCATCATATATACAATAACCGAGAACGCCACAACAAAGAGCATACCCTTTGCGAACAATTGGATAAGATGCGAATCACTCACGGAGAACATTCTCAGGACGATGGCCACCGAAAGTCCTGCCAGCATAAATGGCAATAAAGAACTCCCCAAAATACGTCTAGAACTAATCTTCAGTTTCTTCGGCCAATAATATGTATAATAGAATGTCATCTGCATAAGATTGCAGAGTGTACCAGAGATAGCTATGCTGCGGGCACCATAATAAGGTATTAAGAACCAGAACACTATGACCATGGTGATGTATGAAAATGCGGAATAGCGGGTTATCAGTTTAATGTCGGTACCTGCATAAATGATAGCCGACATGCCGGCATTATGGCTCCCAAGGAGATTAATAAAATAAAAGTCCATCCAAGGTACAAGATACATGAACGACTCACCTAGATACAGATGCATCACATCAGGAGAAACACTAATATAACCGAAAGTTACAAAACTTATTACTATGACCAAATATTTGGTGCCCTGATAAGCCACCCGTTCAATGACCTCACGGTTATTTAGTGCTACAGCCTTGGTTACTGACGGGAAAATTGCCGAATTAAACGATCCTCCAATGAAACCCAGAAAGGTGTATATGGAAAAAATGATGTTGTAATCAGCAACTTCACTCGAATTACACCTTATTCCTAATAATATAGGTTGTAACTGAAGAGCCCCCCATGTGAGAAGCGACACAGAGAAGATATTCATGCTGTAGGGCAGTGTCTCCTTAAACAGATTCTTATCGAAATGGGGCCTGAAGGAGATATCTGGGATGATTGCCTTGATCTTCTTAATGGAAAGTATCGTCCTGTATATTAGTCCCAAAAACACCAGTCCCGCATAATACTCCACTATAGAGAACTTTAGAATCAGAGTTAGCACGAGCACCCCCACATTTAGGAGGTTGCCTACAAAACTGATCTTACTGAAGAAGTCCACATACTCAGCTCCTTGGATCAGTTGTCCGAAACAACTCGTATACCAATTGAATATGGCATTCAAGGCTATGATATACAACAGACTGCGCAGGATAACAACCTGCTCTGGTGTTACTTGAAAGATGTCGCCGACAAAGAATGATATGGCAAAGATGATCAGTGCATTGACAATGCCTATGGAACCATAAAAGCAGATGCTAGTACCAAATAGTTTTCTTACATTCTCAATGTCACCTTTAGCCAGATAATTGGAGAAATATCTGAGATTGGTATTTGAGAACCCAAGATCCAACAATGTCATATAGACATTAATAGACAGTGCAAGTCCTATCAACCCATAATCTGCCTTACCATAAAGCCCTATTAAGATCGGCACAGCAACAAATGCATATGCTGCGCTCAGAAACTTACTGGCAATTGTCCAAATAACACCGTCGGCTATCTTATTAATCGTACTCATTATTATCCAGGGAAAGAAACGGAATTCTTAAAAAGCCATGTACCATGATCCAAGAACCTAGAATACACAGCCTTAAATAGTGCACTTGACCCGAAAAGTTTCAGATACTCTACACACCCAGGAATCTTCTTACCGAAGAGAGAAACTGTAAACCAGTTAAAATTAACCGCATCATCGGTTTTAATCCGCTCGTCGGTGGCCATATAATAGTAGCCATATTTCAGGGCTCCTTCCTTTGGCTTAGGAGTCAAATCTGCTCCCAACATCTGTACAAGTTCTTCTCTAGTTTGTGGGTTATAGCCGACATTCAAATAATAGTATTCTGATTTATGCAGATTGATGACCGGTTTCCCCCAAAAACAACTTTCTGCCCCCATTGTTGATCCCATTACAAGGATCTTATCAGCAATGTCCATCAATGCATACGAACTGATTGGGCTTTCTGGAGGAATAACAGTAAGACGACTACTCTCCAACTTATACAAATCTGTATGATAGGAAGCCTCCAAGCCTTTCAGATTCGGATGAATTCGGAGATATACATGAGAATTCTCCGGCAGATGATCTACCACAAATCGGATTGCCTCAAGTTGAGTCTCGAACAAATTACCCTCATCCCAGTCTCCTCCTAACGAGACAATTTCATCCTCGGATGAGTTATAAATAACTATATTACGTTCTTTTACATTATACTCATCAGGAAGTTTATCCTTAACCTGCTGACCAATATAGATGAAGTCGTTTGTAGGTTTACCTGTTCGACGGTTGATAAAGAAAGAAGCCCCAATCTTATTCTTTTCCTCTTCTGAGCGCTGGGAATTATTCCAAATATCATGACACATGTTGGTCAGCTGATGAATATCAAGTGGTAAAGCGCCCTCAAATTCAACCCGTACAGCAGGTTCATTAATTCTCCAGCATACCTCCAGAGACTCAAACTTAATGCCTCTTTCTACGGCAATTTCATAAAAAAGGCGATTTTCAAACAGTCTGCCGTTGTAGATAGAGATTACGTCAGGACGAACCTCATCCACTAGTTGATAAGCATAGTCGACAAACGAGCAAATAGCCGACAATATCTGATCAAAATAAGCACGATGCTCAGGTGTGACTTTTCCCGAAGGTTTCCTTGTTATAGTCACATAATAGGATAAGAGCGATAACCCTATATTGACATTCCTGTAGGTAATTCTCTTCAAGTCAAAGACGTCATCATAGGAGAAATCATTTCTACTAGGTTTAAACTGCTTGCTTGAAATCGGTATGGTCTGTATACCAGGAAGATAATTACGAATTATCTGGCGATGCATATGCATACACACCTTACAAATCCCCATATTACCATGAACATTGTCGAAACAGGAAGGCAAAGCTCGGTGACAATAAGCCAAAACAACCTCCACACCCTTCTTCTGATCAGACAGCATTTTATTCAGCATCACCCCAGCATGAGGGCTGTGGAGAGAACTAACGCTATAAAAAAGCTTCTTCATGTCTGCCTTCTCACCTTATTTCACCTCAAACCCGGGAATAACCTGTCTGAATTTCTCCCGCAATGTTTCGACAGTATCCCATTGTTCATTATTATTGGATGCATAATAGAATCCTTGAGATACAAATTTGGCGTTATGGTGTTTCAGATAGTCCTCATGTGTCCGTTCATCAAAGACAATCGAAGGAAGAATTGCATAATACTTCCCTAAATCAATCGTACTCAACGAGTCTGTGGCAGTAATCATTTCCTCATGGAGTTTCTCACCTGGACGGATACCAACCTCAACTTGTTTCAGGTTTGGTGCAATGGCAGTAGCTACATCCGTAATCTTATAGGAAGGAATTTTAGGAATAAAGAGTTCACCACCAAGATGATTCTTTAATGCCCACATCACAAGATCAACACCTTCCTGCAGGGAGATATTGAAACGTGTCATTCGTTTGTCCGTTATCGGTAATTCTGTGGCGCCCTCATCCCTCAACTTGATGAAAAAAGGGATTACCGACCCACGAGATCCCATCACGTTACCATATCTGACCACAGAGAAACGCAGGTCTCGTCCGCCTTTGATATTGTTGGCTGCGATAAACAGTTTATCGGACGTCAGTTTAGTGGCACCATAAAGGTTAATGGGGGCACAAGCCTTATCTGTAGACAACGCCACCACATCCTTGACTCCGCAAGCAATGGCTGCATCAATCACATTTACAGCACCGTTCACGTTGGTTTTAATACACTCTCGAGGATTATACTCTGCAGTATCCACCTGTTTGATTGCAGCAGCATGAATAATCACATCTACACCCTCACAGGCCATCTTTAAGCGCTCGCCATCACGGACATCACCAATCAGATAACGCAGCATCGGGAATTTATCCTGAGGGTACTTCTGTTTCATATTGTATTGTTTCAACTCGCCACGCGAGTAGATCACAATCTTCTTCACATCAGGATAGTCGCGGAGAATGGTCTCCACAAACTTATTACCAAAGGAACCAGTTCCACCGGTAATTAATACGGTCTTACCATTTAACATACTTATTCTTCAGTCTTATCAGATATGCCTAACAGATGCTTAATCTCATTTTCATCGTACAACACCCAAATAGTCGTAAAAAACAATGCTGCTATTGTGAATAATATAACCAGACGACTTCTGTTTGGGCCAGACGGCCACAAAGGAACAGTTGCGGCCTGAAGAGTCGTAAAGGCAGGAGTCTCCTCCTGCACTCGTACTTTGGCAGCCAATAACTGCGTACTTAATGCATTATAATTGTTATATAGAAGCTGCATCTCATTCTCCAGATCTGTCTGTTTCTGGCGGACATTTTCCAATATCACATCATGATTTGCGTCCATATAGTCTGCATACAACTGTCTAGCCCGTTCATAGCTCTTCTTTGCATCCTTGTAAAGTTTTTCAGTGAATTCCAGATCATGGCGCGCCTTCTTAGTCTTATAGTCGGTAATGTATTCCTGAAGATGTGCTTTCACCGAATCAGCCAATACAGCAGCTACATGAGGATCTTGATCGGTCACTTCTACTGTAATAAGTACCTGCTGTTTTGCTGCACTACTATTAATATCACACCTGATTTTGGAATTAACCATCCCAGACAGACCAGCCTGTTCAGGAGTCAGTTCAAAAGGATCAATAGGCTGACTCTCCTTCTTTTCTTTCTCTTTGCCAAAAAGGAAATTCATCAGGTTCTGTTTGGCGGAAAGCCACCAAGCCTCCTTCTGCTCATTCTTCAAATAATCATAATAAGACATAGGTTTCTTGTCTGTTGGACGTTGAACCTTGATTTTAAGTAATGATGCTTTAAATTCAACACTATTCAGCAAATCAGGATACAACATCACAGTGATAGCATCACTGCTTTGAAACCCGCCACCTATATTAACGCCAAAAGTACTAGCTAACATAGCCAACGTTCCTGCACTTCCACCCTTATTATCCTCAGGAGCCAACTGAATTCTACAATTATAATAGTTTGGCAAACCTAGAGAAATAAACCAAACAATCAATATAACGGTCGGAATAACCTTAAAGTATGTCTTCTTACGCCGTACCAAAGCAGCCCAGAGACGGGGGAAATCAATGACCGGTTCTTTCTTATTCTTATTATTCTTTTGTTGTACTGTTTCCATTTCGAAACTATTTTACTTCACTAAATTAATTACAGAAATCAGCAAGGTTAAGAGTGTAGCCATAGAAGTTCCAACCGATCCAATCTGTCCAATGACTTCGCCGGCTGTCGTTGTCTTAGATGGCACTATAATCTCGCATCCAGGCTCAATCTTGGCTTTCTTGGCCTTTGATACCGTTCCGTTCTGATATACCACAAAAGTACGTGATTTCTTGGAACGGCTGCCAAAGCCACCTGCCTGATTGATATACCACTTATATTTCTTGCCATCACTATATGCCACCGTATTCGGATACATCACATTACCATTGATCTTCACCGTTCCATTATATTCGGGCACAATCAGACGGTCACCTTCCTTCAAAGTTACATCATAGTCCGAGCCAGGATTAGCCAGGGCCTTATCCAACTCAATACCCACAGAATAACGAACGGTATCATTTTCCACACTGTCACGAGCCTGATTGATATCATAGTCGGCAGCCTCTTCATCCTGGGTGACCATATCCAATCCAGAATTCGATCCCTTCTGTCTAACCAAATCCAGCACCTGACGGTTACGGAATTTTTCGTCTTCCGTCATGACACGTTCAATACGTGCGCCTCTGACATAAGCCTGATCCGTCACGCCACCTGCAGCTCTCACTAGTTCTGAGATACGCTGATTCTTGGTAGAAAGTGAATACTGACCAGGGAATAGCACCTCACCATCCACTAACACATTACGTTGCGGCTGATAGGCGGGGCTACGACGTACAAACACCTCATCATAAGGCTCCAGCGTGAAGCTCCGGTCACCATCAACGACCATTCCGTTCTTTATCGTAAACGAGAACACTTTTGCTATCTCGTTGGATGCAGCAGTTGCACCAGGGTCTGATATACGCCTTGAAACGTCGACACGAGCTGTTGAGGCCGCATCCGTCAGACCACCGGCCTGTAGGATGAAGTCTTCAATCGTCTCGTCTTCAGCATATTCATACGTTCCAGGCATCTGCACCTCACCACGAATCGTCAATATACGCCAGTTCAGTGTCTCACTGCGGAAAGGTATGAAAAGAATGTCCTCATTCTCCAACGGCAGATCAGGCACGGTACCTGCCATGATGCCTTCTACATCGACAGAAAGCACTTTACGTACACGGTCGGCTTTCATACGATGAAGCACGGCATGCACAGAGAAGGCATCTTCCGTCAAGCCACCAGCACTCTCGATCAGGGAACGGACTGTATTATTCGTGCTTCCCCAATCATACATGCCGGGATGGAATACTGCACCCTTGATCTGAACAGTGTTCGTATAACGTTCAAGGATAGAGTCAACCGTGACAGAGTCGCCATCCATCAGCTTAAAACTGCTCAGGTCAAATTCAGCGACATTATAAGCAGAGTACTGATCTCCAGAGATACGATTCACCTGGACGCCCTTTTTGTATGCCTTGGCAGAGAAGCCACCAGCATACTTCAGCAACGTTGCAAGGCTCTCACCCTTGCGCATTTCGTAAGCCATCGGACGCTTTACCTGACCTGTAATATCAACGAGACAGTCATAAGGACCTACAACAATCACATCGTTGTCCGCCAAACGGACATTACCCGTCAGTTTTCCGTTAAGGATATAGTCATATACATCGACTACCGTCAACTGGCGACCACCCCTATAGACCTTGATACTACGCAAAGTACCGACACCTGTGACGCCACCAGCCATATACAAAGCATGGAACACGCTGGCAAAAGCAGAGAGTGTATAGGTACCTGGGGCAGTTACCTCACCCATCACATTAACCGTAATCGTACGGGTCTGTCCCACTGTCATCTTTACACTCGAACTCTTATAGCGCTGTCCCAACTGTTCCTTAATCTTCGCGTTGGCTGCCGAAACGGTCAGGCCGGCAATACGAATGGGACCAAAACCATCCACAGTAATATTTCCTTCGGGCGAGACCTCATATTGATCAGACTTCTGGGAAGCACCATAAATATCAATAATGACACGATCTCCAGGACCAACCACATAATTTGCAGGGGTTGCGATGTTCATGTTCGGTTCAAATGTCAGCATGCGCTTATTGAAGATGTCACGGCCAAAGACATGCTTACCGTTCACCATCGTGCTCATGCTGTCGGGAAGATAAACATTGGGGCGACTCGCAATATCCTCTATCTCACCTGCCGCTCCCATTGCGAAAGCACTGGTCTGCGAATAGAGCGCACGGCCCTGGGCATCAACCATCACCGATCCGTTGCTTCTACGAAGGCGACTGTTTCCGCCGCCAGAGCTACTACTTGTACCTGAAGCCGATGTCGTACCACCCTGGCCCGCAGACGCCTGCTGACGTACACGCTGCAACTGTTTCATGTCAACACCACGCTGCATCAGCTTCACAGCAATCTGAGACTGGGAGGTTCCGGCTTTGGCCTCCCTTTGGATGTACCTCATTACCTGAGCGTCGCTCATGCCCTGAGCATGCGACAGCACAGCACAAAACAAAAGCGACATAGTCAAAACAAATTTATTCATAATCGATTAAAAATAATTATCAGCTTAACGGCACGATGCCGAATACGTCAGACTGGTTTACAAAACCAACGGGTAATACGCAACTCTACGCTGATGCCCGCAATCGTCTTTACAAACCAGTACTTTTTCTGTTTCCTGTATAATCTGCCATGAACACCCGCAAAAGGGCCATGGATAATCTCGACTTCCCTTCCGACCTCCGGTTCATCCCCTTGCTGTACGATGCTTACCCGTTGTTCAAAGGCCGGGTCGCACAGCATACGGAACTCCACCATCTCACGATTTGTAATCTCCACCGGACGGTCTGTATCCTTGTGTTTCAGAATGTAGAGGGGTGTGGCACACTTAGCAAGTAGCGAACTGAACTGCGCAACAGACATTTCCAGTCTGACAAACACGTAATTATGAATGACAGGGATCAAGATCCGACGGGGTTTAGGCTCGTCGCGGACCTGTTTCTCCACATACCGCATCGGTATGAAACACGTCACTCCTTCCTGCTTCAGGAAGTCACTCACTGTCATTTCATGTCTGTTGAAGGTGCGAACCACCATCCAGTTTTGTTCCATTTGTTGCATTTTCTTCCCTTCTCCCAGTAAGGATTAACCCCACCGGAAGCTAATTAACCTCCTCCCCACCCAGGCTATCGCCAGTCCCACCCCCCCCCCCGCCCCGCCGACGGCTCGCAGATTAT
>JAEEGL016893229.1_pt1 | contig 23041 bp, 24 predicted proteins | sample 9134231 | NCBI WGS metagenome assembly JAEEGL01 (sample SAMN16246548, study PRJNA631951) | gut metagenome | biome: gut microbiome; feature: rumen; material: fiber-attached | host: Bos | place: Iran: Karaj | collected 2018-10
AGTAAGGAGGGTGCAAGATGTTTAGAGGTAAGAAATATAAAGAGAGTGCCAAGCAGATTGACCGTTCCGTTCTGTATGATCCCAAAGAGGGTCTGGAACTGATCTGCAAAACCGCCAGCGCCAAGTTTGATGAGACTGTCGAGCTGCATGTGAAACTGGGTGTCGATTCCCGCCATGCTGACCAGCAGGTCCGTGGAGCCATCGTGCTTCCCAACGGAACCGGCAAGACCGCCCGCGTACTGGTTTTCGCAAAGGGCGATAAGGCTGACGCCGCCCGTGAAGCCGGCGCTGATTTTGTCGGCGATATGGATATGGTCGAGAAGATCCAGAAGGAAAACTGGTTTGATTTCGATGTGGTCGTTGCTTCCCCTGACATGATGGGTGTTGTGGGCCGCCTCGGTAAGCTGCTTGGTCCCAAGGGCCTGATGCCCTCTCCCAAGGCTGGTACTGTGACTCCCGATGTGGCAAAAGCTGTTAAGGAAGTCAAGGCCGGTAAAGTGGAGTATCGTCTGGATAAGACCAACATCATTCACTGCCCCATCGGCAAGGTATCTTTCGGCGCCGATAAGCTTTATGAGAACTACACCGCTCTTCTGGGAGCCATCATCAAGGCGAAGCCCGCCGCTGCCAAAGGCCAGTACATCCGGTCCTGTGTAGCCGCTTCTACCATGGGCCCCGGCGTGAAGATGAACGCCGCAAAGCAGATCTGAGCGGTCTGGCAGTTCCCAAGAAAAAATATATTTGGGGGTTGACAGTCTGTTAACCCCTGGATATAATAACTGATGCGTTCCAAAGACAGCAGGTGGCTGAAAAAGCCGTAAGTCCTGCCGAGGATGGCAAATCGTTATGATTATGTCTTACCGTCCTCCTGTCTTGTGGCATGGAGGACGGTTTTCTTTTTGAACGCACCGACAATTCTCATGGAGGTGAAACTCAAGAATGCCCAACGCAAAAGTACTGTCTGAAAAGCAGGCGATCGTGGCGGCGCTGACCGAGAAGCTGCAGAAAGCAGCTGCCGGCGTCATCGTTGACTACAAGGGAATCACCGTTGCAGAGGATACCGCTCTGCGCGCTGATTGCCGTGAGAACAACGTGGAGTACTCCGTCATCAAGAACACCCTGCTGCGCTTTGCATTCAACAACTGCGGTCTGAACGAACTGGATGATCAGCTCAATGGTACCACTTCTCTGGCTATCTGCGCTGATGACCCCGTCGCTCCTGCCCGTGTGATTGCTGACTATGCAAAGAAACTCAACGGCAAGTTCGAGATCAAGGGCGGCTTCATGGAAGGCAAGGTCGTCTCCCTGGAGACCATCCAGTCCCTGGCTGCCATCCCCGCACTGCCTGTCCTGCAGGCACAGGTCCTGGGAACCATGCTGGCTCCTATCTCCGCTCTGGCCTGCGTTCTGAAGCAGATCGTCGAAAAGAACGGCGCTCCTGCCGAGGAAGCCGCCGCTGAGTGATCAGCGGATAACAAACTGGGATCATTCGTCCCTCAAATCAAACTAACTTACAAATTAGGAGGCTATTACAATGTCTGAGAAGATCAATGCTATGATCGAAGAGATCAAGGCTCTTACCGTTCTGGAGCTCAGCGAGCTGGTTCATGCTCTGGAAGAAGTATTCGGTGTTTCTGCTGCTGCCATGGCCGCTCCCGCTGCCGGCGCTGCTGCTCCCGCTGTTGAAGAGAAGACCGAGTTTGACGTGGTTCTGACCGGCTTTGACGCCGCCCAGAAGATCAAGGTCATCAAGGTCGTCCGCGAAGTCATGGGTCTGGGCCTGGCTGAGGCCAAGGCTGCTGTTGAAGGCGCTCCCACCACCATGAAGGAAGCTCTGTCCAAGGAAGACGCTGAGGAGCTGAAGAAGAAGGTCGAGGAAGTCGGCGGCAAGGTCGAGCTGAAGTAAGCCCTTCTTATACGAACAAAAAAGCAGATGTGACAATCGTCACATCTGCTTTTTTCTTCAACATTTGGGAATCACAGCAAACAAAACAAGAGGATCAGTGCCGGTGTTGACAATGCTGTGACTGTGACCAGCGGGACAGTAGTGGATCATCCCGGGAGAAATGGGGATCTCCTGACCGTCGTCAATACAGATTCCGGATCCGGAAAGAAAGTACATGACCTCATAACTGCCTGTATGGACGTGAGGACCAATAGAGGAACCCAAAGGGAGAGTACAGTGCATGAACTTACCTGATTCATCGGAATAGAGGCGTGCATGTGCTTCGCCTGTTCCGCCCTTGAAATGAGGCAGAACCTGCAGAGGAATCTGAGAATAATCCAGTGTCATGACGATACCTCAGTTCAGGAAGTCCTTAAGCTTTTTGCTGCGGCTTGGATGACGCAGTTTCCTCAGGGCTTTGGCTTCAATCTGGCGGATCCGCTCTCGTGTCACATTGAATTCCTTGCCGACTTCTTCAAGAGTACGGGTACGCCCGTCTTCAATGCCAAAACGCAGTTTCAATACTTTTTCTTCACGAGGAGTAAGAGTGCTTAGCACGTCAACCAGCTGCTCTTTCAAAAGAGTAAAGCTGGCAGCTTCACTGGGCTCAGATGCGCCTTCATCTGGAATAAAATCACCCAGGTGAGAATCTTCCTCCTCGCCGATAGGCGTTTCAAGGGAAACTGGTTCCTGAGCAATCTTCAGAATTTCGCGGACTTTATCCACCGGCATTCCCATTTCCTCGGAAATCTCTTCCGGACTTGGATCATGACCAAGTTCCTGAAGCAGCTGCCTGCTTACACGGATGACTTTATTAATGGTCTCTACCATGTGTACAGGGATGCGGATAGTGCGGGCCTGGTCGGCAATGGCGCGGGTGATCGCCTGACGGATCCACCAGGTAGCATAGGTCGAGAACTTATAGCCCTTTGTATAATCAAATTTTTCAACAGCCTTGATCAGACCAAGGTTGCCCTCCTGAATAAGATCCAGGAACAGCATGCCACGTCCTACATATCGTTTGGCGATGGACACAACCAGACGGAGATTAGCTTCTGCCAGCTTCTGTTTGGCGTTTTCTCCGCGTTTAAGATCCAGCTTAAGACCGGCAAGTTCTTCGTCAGGAATGGTCTCGCCATTCTCTTCCGCAGCTCTGAGACGCTCCTTTGCCTGGCTTCCGGCGACCATGGCGGTTGCCAGGACGACTTCTTCATCTGCGTTCAGCAGGGGAACCTTGCCGATTTCCTTCAGATACATGCGGACAGGGTCATCGATGTTAAAACTGTCGACCAGAGTGTTTGGATCAACAAGTTCCTCTTCCTCAATCTCTGCAATCTCTTCCAGGGGAGGCTCTACGTCTTCGGGAAGATCGCCGGGAAAATCATCGCCTGTCAACTCTATGTCCAAAGCTTCAAGAGAGTCATAGACCTGCTCCATCTGCTCATTGTTCAGATCGAATTCATCCATCAGATCGCCGAGCTCCGTGGTGTTGACTTTGCCTTTTTTCTTTGCCCTGATAAACAGATCCTTCAGTTTCTCATGATTCTGAAGCAGAGAGGCTGCAGGAAGCGTTGCGATGGTCTTGTCGTCCAGTTTCAGCGTCTTGGCTTTCTTTTCACGGGATTCTGCGGGCTTGTCGTGCTCGGCCAGAAACTGGTCGGCCATTTCTTCCAGGTTCTGATCGGTCATCTTCTCACTCATTTTTTCTTTCCTCCATATCCCTTTTTTTCTTTGAATTTATCGAGTGATGCGGCCAGAAGATCCTCATCGGATTCAAGGCCGCGTTTTTCTTTTTCCTGCCGAATCACAGACAGATAATCCTGAAGTGCCTGAGCTGAATTGGATGGCGATTCCGGCTTTTGAATAATTGCAGTCAAATGGCTCATCTCATCACTGCTGAGGAGCGGTGCAAGACGGGAGATGCTTGGAGAAAACCCGGACTCCCTGTCTTGCCAAAGCTTCATGAATATTCGTCCAAGCAGAGGAGAGGAGAAATCTTCCTCTGCAAGCGGAGCTGAATCGGGGAAGACACTGTCATCCTGCATCAAAAGCCGGATCAGACCTTCCTCAGCAAGCGCGCTGCGGAGGTTTTCATATCGCAGACCTCTCTCCTTAGGTTGAAAAGAGGCAGTGGGGTTCAGCTCTTTCCGCTCCTGTCTCTTCCGATCCGCAAATGTTTTCTTTCTGAAAGCACGCTTGACTTCCAGACGCATGGCATCGGGAGTCAGACCGGCAGTTTCAGCCGCACGAACTGTATAGATTTCCCGTTCAACGGCGTTTTCCAATCCGGCCAGTTCAGCGCTGATATCAGATGCATAAGCGATCCTCTGCCTATCATCTTTCAGATCGTATTTGCCTGCAATCTGCGCCATTCTGAATTCAATGCCGTTTTCGCTTCCGTTCAGAAGATGCTCGAAAGCAGCAGGACCATAGGATTTGATATAATCATCAGCATCTTGCTTTACCGGCTTGCCATCGACGATGCGGTTAGGAAGACGAAGGACTTTTACCGAGAATTCAGTGTTGTTCAACAGATCCAAAGCTCTCTGAGTAGCCAGCTGGCCCGCGCTGTCGTTGTCGTAGCACAAAACTAGTTCTTTTGTATATCTGCTGAGAAGACGGATCTGCTCCTGCGTAAGAGAAGTACCCATGGAAGCTACAGCGTTGTCAAAACCGGCCTGGTGAAGAGTCACCACATCCAGATTCCCTTCGCAGAGGATGATGTTGGGACGTTTTGTTTTCTTCGCGAGGTTCAGGCCATACAGGACTCGCCTCTTGCTGAACGCCACAGTTTCGGGTGAATTCATGTATTTGGGTTCGGATTTGTCAAGAACTCGGCTGCCAAAGCCGACTACGTCACCGCGAATATCAACGACAGGGAGGATCAGCCGATTTCTGAATTTATCATAGATATGGCCGTTTCTGCTCTGGACGGCAAGACCGGCGCTGATCAAATCAGACTTGCTGTACCCCTTCTGCATCATCGCATTCAGCAGTGTATCCCAGCTGTCAGGAGCTGCGCCCATACCGAAACGTATCGCGACGGGACGACGGATTTGACGTTTATCAAGGTATGCCTGAACGGCGGCTCCCTCCGGTTTCTGGAGAAGGTCGTAATAGAACCGGGCTGCTTCTTTGTTTAACTCAAGGATTCTGCGGCGGAGCTGGTCGGATCCGTCGCGGTCATCTTCCGGTACAGGAATATTGGCGCGCTTGGCAAGGAACCGAACAGCGTCAGGATAAGAGAGATTCTCGATATCCATGATGAAGTTGATTACACTGCCGCCCTTCTTGCATCCGAAGCAGTGGTAAAACTGCTTTTCCGGCAGAACGTGAAAAGATGGAGTCTTCTCACTGTGAAAAGGACAGCAACCCCAGTAACTGCCGCCTTTGCTGGTAAGAGAAACATACCCGCCGACCACGTCAACGATATCATTTCGGGCTATCAGCTCATCCAGAAAACTCTGGGAAAATGCCATGGGTGCTGCCTCCTTTCGATGTGATCAGATGAACAGGGTGAATGCATTGTCCGAATCTATTCTTATATACCGTTCAGATCCGGGAATTCCTTTTTTTTGAAATAGTTTTTTGAAAAAAACACGCAGCCCTCTAAAGGACTGCGTGCTGTCGGGTTTAGAATCAGCCCATTTTGACCAGGTTTTCTCCAGCGCGGTAGATATCACCGGCACCGACCGTGAGAATCAAATCTCCGGGTCGGGCCAGTTGAGCCAGCGTATTCGTTACCTTATCAAGACTTGAACAGTAAATAGAGCCGGGGATTTTGCTGACAAGATCGCGGGATGAGATACCGAGATCATTTGTTTCGCGTGCGGCATAGATTTCAGCCAGAACAGTTACGTCGGGAAGACTGAGTTCACGGACGAAATCGTCAAACAGGGCTTTGGTTCGAGAGTAAGTGTGGGGCTGGAACGCACAGATGATACGTTCATAGGGACGCTGTTTCGCCATAGCGAGCAAGGCGTGAAGTTCCTCCGGGTGGTGAGCATAGTCATCATAGACATCTGCGCCGTGATAAGAGCCCTTGTATTCATAACGCCGACCGGCACCGTAGAAAACATCCAGGCCTTCTTCCACAGACCTGCCGCTGATTCCCAACAGCCAGGCAGAGCAGGAGGCAGCCAGAGCGTTTGAGATATTATGATCCCCACCGACCTTCAACTCAAGATGGGCATATTTCTCTCCGTGGATCATAACATCGAAAGCGGGGAGACCGTCATAGTAAGCGATATTATCGGCATAGCAGTCAGCGCTGCGGTTGAAAATGCTGAACCATATCAGGGAACCGGTAAATCCGGAAAGGGCTTCATGCGTGCCCTTGTCATCCATATTTGCAACGACGTGACCGTCATTGGGAACCAATTCGGCGAAAGCGCGGAAAGAACGTTCAATGTCATTCAGATCCTTGAAAAAATCCAGATGATCTGCGGATACATTCAGAATAACGGCGATGGTTGGGAAAAAATTCAGAAAAGAGTTGCAGTACTCGCAGCTTTCCAGGATGATGGTGTTGCCCTGGCCGACACGGTATCCTGTATTGCGAAGGAGAGGAAGGGTACCGCCGATCATAACGGTTGGGTCCGCTTGAGCTGCCATAAAGATATGGGTAGCCATAGAGGTTGTGGTGGTTTTTCCGTGGGTGCCGGAGATGCAAAGTGCATTTTCATACTCTCTCATGATGGCGCCCCAGGCTTGGGCCCGCTCATAAACAGGAATACCGCGGGCAATGGCGCCGGCGATTTCAGGATTCTCATCTTTGACAGCGGCGGTGCGGATTACAAGATCGCAGTCCTTCAGGTTTTCTGCACTGTGCCCGATTGCCACAGTGATTCCCAGACTGCGCAGATGCTTCACAGTGTCGCTGTCGTTCATATCAGATCCCTGAACGATCAGCCCCATGCCGTGAAGGACTTCAGCCAATGGACACATTGAAACACCGCCGATACCGGCGAGATGTACATGGATCCCGGGACGCATATAGCAAGTGATATCCACAGTAGGATGAAACATGGATTCAGCCTCCAAAACAATTAAAACGGCAAAGAAACCGCATTGATTTTTTCCGTGCCAATTATTATAATACGACCGTGCAGGAAGTGCAACGAAAATCTGCTTTTTCCTGTGTGGAACGTTGAAAGGGGGGGGATGCAGTGCTGCCGGATGAAGTACGGATGATCATCGGACGCCTGAATGACAGGGGATATGATGCATATGCCGTAGGCGGCTGTGTACGAGACAGCCTCCTTGGAAGAAAACCGGATGACTGGGATCTGACCACTTCCGCCAGACCGGAGGAAGTGATGGAAATCTTTTCGGGATGCTGCATACCGACAGGATTGCAGCACGGAACGGTGACAGTGAGACAGAATCATCAGTCCTATGAAGTAACTACGTTCCGAACGGACGGAGGGTATACTGATCACCGGCATCCGGATCAGGTATCTTTTACAAGAAGCCTGGAAGAGGACCTGAAACGCAGGGACTTTACAATCGGAGCCATGGCCATGGATTCGACGGGCAGAATCATCGATCTTTTCGGAGGACAGAAAGATCTGAGAGACGGTGTTATTCGATGCGTCGGAGATGCGGATACCCGATTTGACGAAGATGCGCTTCGAATCATGCGTGCCCTGCGATTTGCATCTGTGCTTGGATTCCGCATAGCGCCAGAGACTTCAGACGCGATCCATTTGGGAAAGGATAAGCTGAAATCCATTGCGGCCGAAAGGATACGGGAAGAGATGAATAAGCTCCTTTGCGGACCGGAAGTTGCAGAGGTCCTGCTGGAGTATCCTGATGTGATTGCAGTATTCCTTCCAGAGATCCTTGAAAGTGTTGGGGTGGATCAGAAGAACCCGCACCATTGCTACGACATTTGGGAACACACTGTCCGGTCGATCCAGGCCTCACCTGCGAATACCATCCTGCGGTGGACGATGTTATTCCATGATCTTGGAAAACCCAGGTGTTTCACCCTCGACGAAAAGGGTATCGGTCACTTTTACGGACATGGTATAATCAGTTCAGAGATAACGAGGAGCGAGACCGCAAAGCTGAAATTCGACAACTGGAGCAGAAACCGGATCTGCCTTCTTGTGGAATGGCATGACAGGGATATTCCCTGCACAAGAAAAGGGCTGAGGAGAGCAATGAATCTGCTTGGCACAGAAGGAACTGAACAGCTGATCGCGGTAAAAAGGGCTGACAACCTCGCACAAGCTCCTGAGTACCGGGGAACACAGAAAGTCCTGGACAAGGCAATGGAGATCCTGAAGGAACTGATTGAAGAAGACGCCTGCTTTGCGGTCAGCCAGCTGTCAGTGAACGGAAATGACATGCTGGAGTTAGGAATAACCGGTCCCGACATTGGAAGAACGCTGAATAGTCTGCTGGAACTGGTACTGGAGGAAAAACTGCAGAACCGTCGTGAAGAACTGGTCGCATGGGCTGCAGAAAACCATGGAAAAAAGCTGTAAGAGATCAGAATTGATGCCTTACAGCTTTTAATATATTCCATAGAGACTTCATTTACTTTTGTGAGGCCACTCCAATTCCATCAGTATGAGACTCAGCAGCATAAGAAAAGCGCCGAGATAACCTTTTGGACGGAGTACTTCACCTGCAAAAAAGTAGGCGATTGTTGCAGAAAAAACCGGTTCCAATGTGAAAATGAGTCCGACATGAGTTGCGGAGGTATATTGCTGCTCAATGCTCTGTACGACAAAAGCAATCCCGGAGCAGAAGATTCCCAGAAACAGGACAGCACCCCATACCGCCGGAGTTCTCGGGAAAACGGGTGTTTCAATGAAGAGTGAAATGAGCAGAGTCAGGACGCCTACAACCAACAGCTGGCAAACGCCGAGTGCAAGAGGATCCACCTCTTCCTTGCGAACAGCCTCTTCAGTCAGCAGAAGATCCATACTGTAAGTAATCGCAACGCCAAGACTCAGCAGATCACCGCTGCGTGGCCGGAACTGTTCATTCAGTGTCATAAGCGCAAGACCGATTGTGCAGAGGATCAGGGAGAACAGCAGTTTTCTGTGCGGTTTCGTGCCGCGAAACAAATAATCGAGAATCGGTGTGAAGATAACGGGGAGTGCGCAGATAAAACCGGCATTGGACAAAGACGTTCGAGGAATCGCATATCCATAGAAGATGTAGCAGGCAGATAAAGACAGACCGATCCAAAGACAGTATTTCAGAGTGACTGCATTTACCTGCCGCACATTCTTTCGGAAAATCAATCCAAGAAGGGAAAACGCAAGCAGAAAGCGGAAAGCAGTAAGAAACAGAGGCGGCATTTGATTCAAACAGAGATCGGTCAGGTAATAGGAAAATCCCCAGAATGCGGTTACCATTATCAGCATGAGATCCGCTTTTCTCTGCTTTGACATACTTATCACCGCCCTGCAATGGTAATCTGGACACTGTTTCTGTATTATACCACAACTAAGGAAAAAACAAACGTTTTTCAGGATAATTCAACAGACATATAAGCAACGCGGAGCTTCAGCGAATTTTTGTTGAGTTTTAAACGGACCTGTGCTACCATAAAGATACAGTCGGCGGAAGTTTGTTCTCCGCAGAAAGACAGAAGGACAGTTGATGAAGAGTAATAAGTATTATATCGTTGCAGCAGAAGCACTTCCTGAGATTTTTCTGAAAGTTGCAGAAGCGAAACGCCTTCTGCAGGTTGGAGAAGCCCGCACGGTCGGGGAAGCTGCAAAGATAGCAGGCATAAGCCGCAGCGCATTCTATAAGTATAAAGACGCAGTTCAGCCGTTCCAAGATATGAAAGCGGGAAGGATAATTACATTTTACGCTCTTCTGAAAGATATTCCGGGTATTCTCAGCGGGTTTCTTGCAATATTTGCAGATTCCGGAGCGAACATACTGACCATTAATCAGAGTATTCCGACAAATGGCTGTGCCGGGGTGACCATCTCTGCGGAAACCAGTGAGATGACGGAAAAGCTGGAAAAAATGATTACACGGGTATCTGCCGCTGAAGGTGTATTAAAGTTCCAAATCCTTGCCGGATAAATGCAGGAGGCATTTTGGCCTGCAGACAGAAAAGCGCGATGGTGAAGTGACGCACCACCGCGCTGCATTTTATATGTGTTTTTCGGGAACTTGCAGATCACGTTGGATCTGTCTGCTGTAGCGGTCTTCTTCGCTGAAAATGCAGCCGCAGTATTTCTGCATATAGAAGCCAAGTTCTCTGGCTTTTGCCTGACCGTCCCGAAAACCGGGGCGGAAGTCACGGTACAAGAAGGACACGCCGTAACGGTCGGCCATACGTTGGGCCGTCTCTGCAATCATGTCGTGCTTTTGAAAGGGACTGATCAGAAGTGTGGTAGTAAAGGAAGAGAACCCGTGACTGGCGGCGTAGATGGCTGTCTGTTCCAAACGCATCTCATAGCACTTGACGCATCGATGATCCACGTCTTTTATAACCGCGCTGCAAAACTCACGGAGGCCATACTGTTCCTGAACGATGAGCTCCAATCCGATAGACGGGGCATAGGACACAAGGGTGTCGCGACGGGATTTATACTCCTGGTATGGATGGATGTTGGGATTGAACCAGTAGGCCACCGGCTCGACACTCTGACTGCGGAGTTGTTCAATACAGGAAACAGAGCATGGAGCGCAGCAGGTGTGCATCAACGTTTTTTCCATAATGATCGAGATCCTTTTTCCGGTATATTCTTTTTCTTAACAAATAAGGACTTCAGGCCTGTACGTTTTCTTTTCTCCTGATACGCAAACGGCGCCAGAAAACGGTTGCGAACCTGCTGAAAAGGCTGCTGAGCAAAGGCGTTGAAAAAAGCGTTCCTCTCAACAGGTGCAGGAACCGGATCGGACAGAGCGGGATTGCCAGCTACTGCTTCTGACAGAGTTCGACGCTCCTTTTTTAAAGGGAGAACGTCTACAGCCTGAGCTCCACGGGCTGTGTTGACTAGGAGGAGTGAGATGCCCGCTTTCTGCTCTTCCGGGAAATAATCTTTGGGTAGGCCTTTGAACTGTCCCAGGGAAAGATCACCGGGCCTGTCAGTGGAAATGTATGGACAACTGTGACAGGAGGAGCGCAGGAAGAGACCGCGACGATGTCCGCGCCCCAATTCGCTTTTATCATACGGTGCATCGAACTGGGATCCGTCTTCAAAAAGCACACGGAAGCGGCGGTCTTTTGTACCGGACAGTTTGCTGTAAAATAAAACGGAAACCGGTTTCTTGCGTTTTACGTAAGCGATGGAGTGAACCAATCTTTCCCAGACGCCCGGAGAAGAAACCCCCCGGCATAAAACGTCAGCGGTCAGCAGATTTTCCGGATACTCACCGAGAAACCGATAGAGACCATCTACCTGACATGGAGTACCGGTGAACAGAACGCGGCGGCCTTGCTCCAGATAACGCCTGACGCGGCAGTAGGAATCACCGATATCGCTTTGAATGGGCTTGGAACCCAGAAGAGAGGGAAGTTCGGAAGAAGAGGTTACGGCGATATGCCTTACCTGCAGTTCTTCATCCAGAGCCGCCCCAAATACTACTCCGCCGCTTTCCAGAATATAATCAGCAAGCAGTGTGAAGACACCGCCGGCTGTAGACGATTGACGTGCAGACCGATCCGGATTCCAGGCGGCGAACACAGCGGGATCACTTCGCTTTTCGCGCTGTTTGAGGACCGGGCAGATATATGAACACAAACCACACTGAATACAGGCATCCGTTACAGTGGGGTGCCGAAAGCCCTCTCGATCCGGGAGCATATGGATGGCACCTTTCGGACAGCCGCATGCGCAGGCGCCACAGCCGGTGCACAGATCTCTCGGGGCCAGTTGTGGAAGTGCGAATTCCGACATCTCATCCAACCTCCTGTAGATCGTTGAAACTAACTGTTATTTTACCATGCCTAAGGAAAAAAGACAAGCGACAGGAAATTGACATGTATTTGAAGGCGTTAATCCGAGAGGGTTCGTGAATAGTGATAGCGGCATGGGGACTGTCCCGTTAGTGGGACAGTCCCCATGCTACAATTGGAATAACAGAAAGATTGAAGGTTAAGGGTGACATTGAGCCGCAAAAAGTGCTTATAAGACGTTCATTTCTGCGGAGAAACGTAATGCGACAACGGCTATGACGGATAAAGGTTGCGTTGCAGATATTAGCGTAGAAAGCATGTTTTTGCAGACGAAATTAGCTGCTGAAGAAGGGAGGAAACGTATGAACAAGTTTTTCGATTACCTGCAGTCGGATCTGCCTCTTCGTACGATCCGCGAACTGGTACAGTATATCAGAAGGTTTGCGGCCGCATTTGGGGGAGATATTCCTGTAGAAGGAAAAATGGGAAAGGTAGAATTCTGCGCAACGAAACTTCCCGGAGAAATGGTAAGAGTACACTGGGTGCAGGTGGGCAGAGAAAGGATCCCGGTTGAAGCGACAATTTAATCGCGTTTGCAAAACAGCCTTCCGAAATGAAAACGGAAGGCTGTTTTGGCGATCCCTACTCGTATCGTTTCAGAACATCGCGGCAGTAATCTGAGAAGGAACAACGGATCTCCGGAGGGGCAACGATCTCAGCATCATTACCAAATTGGAACAGCCAGCCAAAAAAAGTGGGTCCCACATCAACTGGGGCATTCAGAATAAAAAAGCCTCCGGAATCTTTTCTCATATAATTATCTGTTCCAAAACGATCGATCACAGCATTGAGAAGTTTATCTTTGAATCTTAAGATCAAAGTAGCGGTTTCCCCTTTATACATGTCGAAATGACTCTTGACATAGGAGCCGAGATCAAACTGAACGGGAAGGACACTGCGACGTTCCTCACAGACCGAAAGGTTTTCCATGCGGTCCAGACGGTAATGCCGATAATCACTGTTTTGAGCATCAAAGGCAATAAGATAATAGTTTCTGTCTACGCAGAGGGCGACGGGGTCAGCGGTATAGAGAGCGCCATCTCGACGGTATGCTTTTTTTCCGTCCACCGTCCAGTCAAAATAGCGAAATGATATACGCTTGTTTTCATTAATGGCTGTATTGATCCCGTCTACTGTATAATATAGTCTTTCGTTGTTGGTATGGATCCGGTTCATAACGAAGACCTGTCGTCCCAACTGTGCAGCGAGCGGCTTGCTGGTCAGTTTTTCCAGTTTTCCGATAAGATCCATGCTTTTGCCCTTGGTAAGAAACGGAGACGCCTGAACGACATCGATGAGCATCTTCAGCTCTGCAAGCTGGAAATCGCGCTCACCAAGGTAATAGCCATAGTGTCCGCTCTTTACAGTTTGAATATCCATGCCGAATTCGGAAAGCAGATTCAGATCCCTGTAAATACCCTTACGCTCTGCTGAGATTTCGTGGAGAGAAAGATAATCTATCATGTCCTGAATGGTCTTGGGGTGCTGTTCATCGGTATACTGCTCCAGATAACGAACAAGGTAAAGCAGTTTCAGCTTATTGGTGGTCATAGGACTGCCTCCTCTTATTATATATTGCCTGACACATATTTTAGCAGAAGCCACATGCGTTGAACAGAGAAAAATTAACAAATAGCGTATCTGAAGAACGGTTGACGGTTATGGCAAAAATATTGTATAATAAACTGATTTATTATGCGGAGGTATTTCCAGATGTGGATCGCTGACGGATGGAAGGATTATGAATTGCTGGATTGCGGCGGTGGTGAAAAACTGGAGCGCTGGGACCGGCAGATACTGGTACGACCTGATCCGCAGGCGATCTGGGAAACCGATTATAAGCATCCTGGATGGAAACAGGCGGATGCAAGGTACAGCAGGTCATCAACTGGAGGGGGACATTGGGACAAGAAAGCTCTTCCGGAGAACTGGCCAATACATTACAAGGAACTTACATTCCTTGTCAAACCAATGAATTTCAAGCATACTGGCCTGTTTCCGGAACAAGCTGTGAACTGGGATTTTGCAATGGAAAAAATCCGTTCGGCTGGCAGGCCGGTTCGTGTGCTGAATCTGTTTGCATATACCGGAGCTGCCACGATCGCCTGCGCAAAGGCAGGAGCAAGTGTCTGCCACGTTGACGCGGCAAGAGGAATGGTTTCCTGGGCCAGAGAAAACGCAAAATGTTCCGGATTGGAGGATGCTCCTATTCGCTGGATTGTAGACGACTGTGCGAAATTTGTGGAACGGGAAATCCGCAGAGGGAAAACATATGACGCCATTATTATGGACCCGCCGTCCTACGGACGCGGTCCGGGCGGCGAAGTTTGGAAACTTGAGGAGAATCTCTATCCCTTTGTGAAACTCTGTGCTCAAGTCATGTCTGACAAACCCCTGTTCGTTATCCTGAATTCATATACTACAGGTCTTGCACCTTCCGTATTGGGGTATATCCTTCAGATCCTGGTAGGTAATCGCTTCGGTGGAAAGATCACCTGGGACGAACTTGGCCTGCCCTGTACGGCGTCCGGAATGGCGCTGCCCTGCGGGGCAACCGGACGCTGGATGAGCGAATGATGGAAGAAGCACTCTATTATGCCGGAAACTTTTTGCCTGGAGCGGCATTGACCGCTGCTGTCTGGTGTGTTTCGTGGCCTTTCCGGCTGAAAAGACTTGAAAGAATCGGACTTCGGAGCCCAAGGAAAAGAGAAGTGATTCTGCTGCTGTTCATTGCTTTTTGCGGGGGAATGGCGGCTGCCACTCTGACTCCGCCGGACTTTAACTTGTGGGATTTTGTCCGTTTCGGGTATTCCGGTCAATTCTTTAGCAGAGGTAATGTGAATTGGCATGTGTTTATTGAGATCAAGCGGGCACTTGCTTATTTTCCACTATATTTCTGGGGCAATCTGGTGCTTTTTACCCCGTTCGGATTCTTTCCGGCTCTTTTGTTTCGCAACAGCCGATGGTATAAAACAATAATTGTCGCCATTGCTGTGACTGCCTTTATAGAAGGGTGGCAGATGCTGGTCGGACGCACTTTTGACGTGGATGATCTGCTGCTGAATGCGGCAGGCGCCATTATGGGGTGGTTATTGTGGCTGATTCTTAAACGGCCTGTAGTAACCTGTGAGGAACAATAAATGATAGAAACGAAACAATTGACTTTTTCGTATCCTGCCGAAGAAGGCTTAACAGCAAATATAGCGTTGAGATGCCTTGATCTTAAGATTGAGGCGGGATCATTCGTCGCGATACTTGGACATAACGGTTCCGGAAAATCAACTCTGGCAAAACATTTCAATGCTGTTCTTCTGCCGTCCGGCGGAACCGTCTGGGTGGATCGCATGGATACGAAGAACGAAGCAATGCTTCTTGAGATACGCCGCCGGGTCGGGATGGTATTTCAAAACCCTGACAATCAGATTGTTGCAAATGTGGTAGAAGAGGATGTGGCTTTTGCTCCGGAGAATCTAGGGATTCCTACTGAAGAAATACGCCTTCGTGTAGACGATGCACTGGCGGCAGTAGGAATGGAAGAGTATCCCAGACATGCGCCGCACCTGCTGTCCGGAGGACAGAAGCAGCGAATCGCCATTGCGGGTGTGATTGCGATGGAGCCTGATTATATCATATTGGATGAAGCTACGGCGATGCTGGATCCTGTTGGCCGCAGAGATGTGCTTCGCACCATTCACAGGCTTAATCGAGAACGCGGGATAACAGTTGTACTGATAACGCATCATATGGACGAAGCAGCCGATGCAGACCGGTGCGTCGTGATGGATAACGGAAAAATAGCTCTTGACGGTACACCCAGGGAGATTTTCAGCCGGGTAGATGAACTGCATGAACTGGGGCTGGCCTCACCGGAAACGGTTGAACTACTTTACGATCTCAACAAGCACGGCATGAGTTTTCCGCTGGATGCTATTACTGTTGAAGAATGCGCAGACGCGATCGCGTTTGCGCTGCAAGGGGAGAAGAAAACAATTGGAACCAATTATTCGCGTTGAAAAACTGACGCATATATACAGTGAAGGAACTCCTTTTCAGCATATAGCGGTTGAAGAGATGGATCTCACGGTTATGCGGGGAGAATTCCTGGGAATTATCGGTCATACTGGTTCCGGAAAATCGACACTCATCCAGCACCTTAACGGGTTGCTGAAACCGACTTCAGGGCACATCTATCTAAACGGAAAGGATATCTGGGAAAAACCAAAAGAGATTCGAAAAGTCCGCTTTCAGGTAGGCCTCGTCTTCCAGTATCCGGAGTACCAGTTGTTTGAGGAAACGGTCTATAAAGACATCGCATTCGGCCCTAAGAATATGGGATTGAGCGCGGACGAGATTGACAGACGTGTACGTTCAGCAGCAGCATTTGTGGGGCTGGATGAATCCCGTCTTGAAAAGTCTCCCTTCGAACTGTCCGGAGGGCAAAAACGGCGCGCGGCGATTGCAGGTGTGATTGCCATGGAACCTGACGTGCTGATCCTGGACGAGCCCACAGCAGGCCTCGACCCAAGAGGTAGAGAAAAGATACTTGGCCAAATCCGTGCATACCATAAAGCCAGCGGGAATACAGTAATACTGGTCAGTCACAGCATGGAAGAAATCGCAAGAAATGTCGATCGCATTGCGGTTCTTCACCACGCCCGTACCTATATGGAAGGATCTCCAGCGGAAGTGTTTTCAAGGGCGGAAGAACTTGAAGAGATCGGCCTTGATATTCCGCAGGTGACGAAAGTCGCGCTTGCTCTACGGAAACGCGGGATACCTGTTGATCCGTCTGCATATACTGTAGAAGATCTGAGAAAGCAGCTGCTCGCCCTGAAAGCAGGTGATGACGCATGCTGAAAGATATCACCCTGGGCCAGTATTTTCCCGGCAATACGGTTATACACCGGCTGGACCCCCGCACAAAACTGTTGTGCGTACTCCTGTATATCGTAGCGCTGTTCTGCGCGAAGTGGTTTATATCTTATGCAGCGGTAGCAACAATGTTGATCGTTTGCATCCGCCTTTCAAAAGTGAAACTGAAAGCTCTTACTCGGGGATTAAAGGCTGTTTATATCATTGTGGCCGTAACTGCTCTTATGAATCTATTCTTTACAGCAGGTGAGCCGGTGAGTGATCTTCCCGTTTTGAGGCATATTACTTCTGCAGGTATCTATTCGGCATTTTTCATGATGCTGAGAATTGTCCTGCTGATCATGGGAACATTTCTTCTAACGTACACAACCAGCCCGATCTCCTTGACTGATGCGCTGGACAGCCTGCTGTCTCCATTGAAAAAGATACGGGTTCCGGTTCATGAACTGACCCTGATGATGTCTTTGGCTCTTAGATTTATTCCGACCCTGATAGAAGAGACGGATAAGATCATGTCTGCACAAAAGGCTAGAGGCGCTGACTTTGAAAGCGGAAACATCATCCGGCGAGCAAAAGCGCTTGTACCGATCCTCGTGCCCCTGTTTATCAGCGCTTTCCGGCGCGCGGATGAACTGGCTACGGCAATGGAGAGCCGCTGCTACCACGGAGGTGAGGGAAGGACAGCTTTATATGTTCTTCATTTCCAAATGATGGATTATGCAGCCCTGCTGCTGTTTGCATTCCTGCTGGCAGGAGTGATCATTTTACGCAGATTTGGACTGTAGAGGAGTATTAAGGAAGGAGAAAGACCGTTGCGTAATATTGCTTTGGTCTTGATGTACAACGGTACGGCCTACCACGGCTGGCAGATCCAGAAGAATGAGATCTCGGTGGCAGAAACACTGGAACGGGGATTATCAATGGTATGCGGTGAACGTATACGGGTCGTTGGTTGCGGGAGAACTGACGCCGGTGTACATGCAGAACACTATGTAGCGAATTTCCACACAAGCTCTCGAATCCCACTGGAACGTTTGCCCTTTGCCGTCAATACGCATATTCCGGAAGATATCGCTGTGAAAGCAGCATATGAAGTGGACGATGACTTTAATGCGATCGGCTCATGCCTGCGAAAAGAGTATACCTATCGAATCTTCAATTCTCGTATAAAGAATCCTTTCTATGTTAACCGCGCATATTTTTATCCGAAAAGACTGAACGAAGGGCTGATGGACCGGGCGGCCAGGATGTTCGAGGGAACACATGATTTTGCTGCGGTCCGCAGTGTAGGGACAAATGTCAGAAGTACGGTTCGGACAGTATACTATTGCCGCGTAAGTCGCAGCGGAGATCTGCTGGAACTAAAGATTTGTGCAAACGGTTTTCTCTACAATATGGTACGGGCGATTACCGGTACAGTTTTGTATGCCGCTGAAGGAAAAATGCTTCCGGAGGACATTCCTCTTATTCTGGATTCCGGAAACAGGACTCTGGCTGGCCCTACTGCTCCTCCGGGAGGACTATATCTGACAAATGTATGGTATGAGGATGAAAGACTGAATGGACAGATTGGTATTTAAACTTGGCAATACCCAGGAAGAAGCGCCGAAGCGTATTCTGGAAAAACCGAAAAAGAAAAAAACTCTTCTGATTGTGATTTTGGCGCTGGTGGTCATTGCCGCTGTGCTGATTGCTGTGCTATGGGATGCCAACGCTTTCGATGGCTTGCGCCGCAGATTTATCTACGCGCGTGCACAAAAGGATCAGAACGGCTGCGCGGAACTGTACTCATATTCCAGTGATCGTTCCAGTCGCTTCGCCGCCTTGGAGGGAAGCCTTCTGATTTCCTCCCCTAATCAGATTCGGCTTATTGGCGAAGACGGCGCTGTTCGTTATGAGGAGAGCGTGCGTTTCGAAAAATGTGCAGTTTCCAAAACAACAAAGCTGGCTGCAGTATATGACATAGGCGGAGAAGATATTTTCATTCTGGACAGCCGGGGCCTTGTTCGGCATATGACGAACAAAGGAGAGATTATATCTGCTGACCTCAACGAGAAAGGCTATCTGGCGGTCACTTCCGGAATCAGCGGGTATAAAGCATCTGTCAATGTATATGATGCAGACGGTGAACTGGCCTTTACCTTTAATTCAGCTGACCGTTTTGTTATGACGGCCTGTGTGTCAGAGGACAATCACTATCTGATGGCGGTAACGATGGGAGAGGCGGATGGAAGCTTTATCAGCCGGATTGTAACTTACAAACTTACCAGTACAGAAAGTGAGTCTGCATTTGATGTTACCAGTGATGCAGTATTTGAATTAGGAGCTGTCGGAAAGAGAGTTTGCGCTGTCGCAGAAAATGGCCTTTATTTTATCTCTCCTGGAGGAGAACTCCATGCGACCTATGCATTTACGGGAGACAGTCTCAGAAGATGCAATCTCAGCGGAGACGGATATGCAACACTTCTTCTTGGCCACTATAAATCCGGAAGTCAGTGCCGCCTGGTAACGATAGATGATGACGGAAAGGAAATCGCGTCCCTTGAAGTTAACAGTGATGTGCTGGACCTTTCGGTCAGGGGTCGTTATGTAGCAGCGCTTTACAGCGATCATATGACGATCTACGATAAAACCCTGACAGAATGCGCCACATTGAATGATGTCAGCTCGGTACGAGAAGTCATGATGAGAGCAGACGGATCTGCTGTTTTGGCGGGTATGTCTGCGGCAAAGCTTTACCTGCCCTGAGAGGAGACAAATCTATGGCAGTTATCGTAGATGTAGTGATTGCAGCTGTTTTGATAGCTGGAATCGTATTTGGCGCATGCAGAGGACTGCTCAAATCAGTAGCAGGCGTAGTGATCGTTATTGTGGCACTATTCAGCGCCGCCTGGATTGCCCAGCATTTCGCTGATCCTGTTGCAGAGTGGCTGGAACCAATTATAAAAGAAGAGATCACCGAGAAAATTGAAAAGAAGACGACAGCCAATGCTTCTGCCGGGGACATGCTTTCTCTCTTCGGGTTTAGCGGAAAAGGCCTGACTCAGATGATTGAAACTGTTACCAAAAGAGCGATCCAGACAGGTAAGACCCTGCTGGAAGAGGTAGTCGGAAGCGTAGTCCATTCCATCGCATATGCGATACTGTATATTCTGTCGTTCCTGCTCCTTTATATACTATTGAAACTGCTTCTCAAGCCGCTTGATCTTGCTACGAAACTCCCGGGACTGAGAGCTCTTAACGGATTGGGAGGTGCGGCCCTTGGCCTGATTGAGGCTGCGTTGCTTCTGTATGTGACAGTCTGGGCAATGAGGAAAATCCAGATTATCATTACACCGCAGCTTATAGAAGAATCCATGCTATTGAGAATATTTACTGATTACAGCCCAATCAGTTTGATAACATCCCTATAAGAATCCAAAGAATCCTGGAGGAACTGTAATGCAACCTACAATTTGTTCCAAATGCAAAAAGAACCTGGCTGTTGTCTTCATCTCGCGAATGAATGAAAAGAACGAGATGGTAAACGAAGGATTATGCCTGAAATGCGCTGCTGAACTGAAACTGCCCCAGGTAGAAGATATGATGAAGCGCATGGGAATTACCCCAGAGGATCTTGAAAACCTGAATTCCGAAATGTTGCAGGCTTTTGGCGGAGCAGAAGAGATGGAAGATCTGCCTGAAGGAGACGATACGGATGACGAGGAAAGCGGAAAGACCGCCACATTTCCGTTTCTTAACCGCCTGTTTAACGGAGGTATGCAGCAGTCTGGACAGGATAGCGGAAACCCCGGCCGCGAAGGTGTTAAAAAGGAAAAGAAGCCTGAGAAAAAATACAAGTATCTGGACAGCTATTGCATCAATCTGAGTCAGCGTGCAAGGCAACAGAAACTGGATGCGCTGATTGGCAGGGAAGAGGAGCTTGAACGAGTGATTCAGATTCTGAACCGTCGTCAGAAAAACAACCCCTGCCTGATCGGCGAACCCGGTGTTGGCAAAACAGCGATTGCGGAAGGCCTGGCACAGAGGATCGTAGCAGGAGATGTACCCTATAAGCTACGGCAGAAAGAGGTCTATCTGCTGGATCTTACGGCTTTGGTTGCCGGCACTCAGTTCCGGGGACAATTCGAAAGCCGGATGAAAGGGCTGATTGAAGAGATCAGAAAAGCGGGTAACGTGATTCTGGTTATCGATGAAGTGCATAATATCGTCGGCGCGGGTGATGCTGAAGGCAGCATGAACGCAGCAAATATTCTTAAGCCGGCATTGAGCAGGGGCGAGATCCAGGTAATAGGGGCAACCACATTCAATGAATATCGAAAGCACATCGAGAAGGATTCAGCTCTTGAACGACGCTTCCAGCCTGTTACGGTTAATGAGCCAAGCATCGAGGATACACTTAAAATTCTAAAAGGAATCGCTCATTACTATGAAAGCTATCACGGAGTGTCGATTCCCGATGGAATTCTTCGACAGGCTGTACTGCTCAGTGAGAGGTATATCACAGACCGCTTCCTGCCGGACAAAGCAATCGACCTGATTGATGAAGCATGTTCCGATTTGAATCTTCACGATACTGACATCAACAGGCGCATGGAATTGAAGGCGGATATTGAGAACATCACATTTGAGCGGGAAAGACTGATGTCTGCGGAACCCGAAGGAAAAGAATATACACAAGAAGAACTGGACCGTCGATATGAACGGATCGCTGAACTCCGCAGTCAGGAAATGCGTGCGCAGGAAGAACTGGAACAGCTCGAAGCAAAAGGTCTGCCACAGTTGACCATGGAAAACATCGCACACGTTATCGAGATGTGGACCAAGATTCCGGCAAGTAAGATCAGGGAAGAGGAATTCAAGAAGCTGGATGAGCTGGAACTTCGACTGAAAAAACACATTGTCGGCCAGGACGAAGCTGTTGCTGCTGTTGCTGCAGCTATCCGTCGGAACCGTGTCGGAATCAGTCCGAAGCACAAACCCGTTTCTTTTATCTTTGTCGGTTCTACAGGCGTTGGAAAAACGGAACTTGTAAAACGGCTTGCTGAAGATCTGTTCCATGCACCAGAGTCACTGATTCGACTGGATATGTCGGAATTCATGGAAAAGCATTCTGTCAGTCGGATTGTCGGATCTCCTCCTGGATATGTCGGATATGACGAAGCTGGTCAGCTGACGGAAAAGATCCGTCGGAAACCGTACAGTGTCGTGCTGTTTGACGAAATTGAAAAGGCACATCCAGATGTGCTCAATGTACTGCTTCAGATCCTGGATGACGGTCAGATTACAGATGCGCACGGAAGAAAAGTCAACTTTGAGAATACGGTTATTGTCATGACATCGAATGCCGGCTCAGATAAAGGCGTTGGCTCTGTTGGATTCGGAAAAAGCGCTAATGAACAGGGAAAAGATAAGGTCATGAAAGCTCTTCAAGGTTTCCTGAGGCCGGAATTTCTGAACCGCGTGGATGAGATCATATACTTTAATCAGCTTTCTGAAGAGAACTTTGCGGCAATTGCACGGATCATGCTGGATGAGCTGCGTCAGTCACTGAATGATAAAGGATATCAATTCACATACGGCGATGACGTTGTGGATCACCTTGTTAAAACATCTTATTCAGCCGCATACGGTGCGCGCAACTTGCGTCGAGCAATCCAGAAAGAACTGGAAGATCCCATAGCCGCACAGATTATCGCAAGCTATGAGAATCCCATCACACAGATCAGAGCGGGAATGGAAGACGATATGATTAAGCTATATACTCTGTGAGGTAACGAGATGTTGTTTCGAAAGAAAATGGAACCACGCTGTGCATATTGCGCAAAAGGCCGCACAATCGATGAAGACAAAGTAGCCTGCCTGAAAAGAGGGATCATGGAACCGGAAGATCATTGTCCCAGTTTCACGTATGATCCGCTGCGAAGAGTTCCGCCTCGCCCAATCAAACTGGCGACAGATAAACTGAAAAAAGAAGACTTTGACCTTTGATTTAAGGGCGGCGAACCAATATTGGTTCGCCGCCCTTTTTATTGGCTCTTCAGAGACAAAGAAACCACCAGCTCGGCTGGTGGAGGGAAAAGCTTATAGCGAAAAAAGATCCTCCAATGATAAGATAGAGCGGGTTCGCCAACCGCACTACATCTGTATATGGTAATCTAAAATTAGGTCAGATGGCTCATTTAAAAGTAGGTCACATCCAAGAAGTATGCTATCCTTACTGTATCAAGCAGTAAGGAGGCGGAAAGGGATGTGATTACACTGACCAGAAAGCAGCAAAT
>JAEEGL013282467.1_pt1 | contig 23040 bp, 20 predicted proteins | sample 9134231 | NCBI WGS metagenome assembly JAEEGL01 (sample SAMN16246548, study PRJNA631951) | gut metagenome | biome: gut microbiome; feature: rumen; material: fiber-attached | host: Bos | place: Iran: Karaj | collected 2018-10
ACATCATGTACATTGACCACATTCTTGTCATCTCTTGCAATCTTCATAAGAGATTTAAAGATATCGTCAGAGCCTAACTTTACTCCGATAAGAGGATCAGTTTTTCTGGTCTCTGCAATCTTGGCAAAAAACTCTTTTTCGATTTCCTCTCTTGATTTTCCCTCGGAATCGTTATTCTCTGCCTCTAAATTTTCATTCATAATTTCTTCGCTCATTTTAAATTGTAACCCTCCTGAATATAAGTTTTTATCAGTATATTAATTTGATGTATTTGCTATCATATCCGCAATTGCCCAGTGGGGATTGTCCACACCGTCATCGGAATCATCGTAGTAGACAAATATAAATGTGGAATCTGTCGTATCATGGGCAGTCTCACCTGTTCTCGTCAGATACATATCCTTGTCAAAGTAAATATGACATGAGAAGCAGTTGTCTGTATATTTCACATAATCATCCACTACGATATTTGTAAATATCGGATTGCCAAGAGTATGGGCACTTGTAAATGTAATATCTACTCCGGTAGCCCAGTCATAAGCCATCTTATAGTAATATGATCCTTCTATCAGGTACTCGGCAAGAGTATAGAAGCCGTTTGTTGTGCCACTTAAATCTCTTGTCATCAGGAGGCTCCATGTCTCAGCCATTGTAAGAGCCTTGTCCTTTAAGTCTTCAGGTATCTCACCCATTGACTGGTATCCTGCACTGTAATCATATCCGTTAACATTGCACTCAACCTGATTACCATCTCCGTCATATACAGCAACAGAGATGTCTGACATTACACCGGGGATAATATATTTCTTCATATCATGAAGATCTGCATACTCCCTTGCATACTGGAAGAGATCTACAGACTCTGTCTCTCCTGAGAGATATGAATCCGAGAGTGTCGTACCGTTAACAGTAACTGAGTAATTGTCAGGAACAGTGATTGAGTAATCATGGGTATCCATACTGAATATTGGAGTAACCTCTGTGATGTTCCAGTCAAGTACTGTGAGGATAGCCAGGATTACCTGACCGTTCGTTCCCTCCATCTTAACCTTTGCCACATCTGTGCCGTCTGCTTTAATCATATAAACAGGGGCTTCTGTCATGTAGCTGTCAGGTGCTTTGTCATATGTAAGTGTCTTGCCCTGAAGGTATGACAGATATGATGATGACATGATATCCGCACTGTCAAACTCGCTCACGCTTGTATCGAAACTCATTCCCTCCGGGATTGTTCCACTGTTAATCGCCTCGCCGAATTTCTTTACGTAATTCTCCATGGCATATGACGACTGGGATTTCTCATATTTCTTAAGACAGCCGTCAGTATAAATCAGGAATATTATTGAGAGAATCAGGAGCACTCCTGCATATATGGCAAGTATTTTCCAAAATCTCTGCCATCTTCTTTTTTCTCTCTTGTAAGCCTTGCCCCTCTTGCCTTTTCTCTTTTTCTTTTTTGAGGGAGGGATGGCTCCGTGCATCAGCTCATCTGCCGATCTTCTTCTCTCAGGCACTCTTCCATGCTCACGTTCTTCCGTTCTTCTCCTTGAGCTGCCGGATGACGGGCGTCTGGTTGTCCCTGTTTTGTTTTTACTGCTGCCGGATGTACTTCTCTTTACCGGTCTGTCGTTTCTTCTGTCCAAGTCGACCATGTTAAGGTCGTTACTGTTAAGTCCGTTCATTACTAAAAGTTCCTATTGCTTTTATATTAATTTCCTGCAGGCATGACCACAAATGCTGTGGGCAGCTTCCATGATGAATTCTGATAATAGAATGTAACAGATGTCATTTCCCAGTTTCCGTTATAAACCATTGTTGAAGATGAACCACCGTCGAGGTTTGCAGCATTGACTGCGCCGTACTCCTGCATAATACCGATAAGGTCTGATGCAGTTGCTCCCAGATGTCCGGCTGTACCTCTTCCATCTGTGACGAGAAGAAGAACTGCTCCGTCAGCTCTCTGACCGATAACTGTTCTCGGGTTTGCTCCCGATCCCTGACCGTCAAGCTGTCTGGGCTCTCCGTTTATAATAAGGGGAACGAAATGGTTGTCCGCATCTGATGCCTCATCCTGAAATGCAACCGCATCCCTGATTCCGTCTGATTCCACATAAGCCGAAAAATCAGAAGCGCTCATTCCGTTTATATCTTTAACAATAAGAATATTCTCATTGTTAAATCCAATCATATACATTCCGTTGGCATCGTAAGGAGCATTATATGTAATCTGTCCGTCCTGAACAACGACACCCATGGGCTGTCCACCTGTATTACCTGTGGAAACATATATTCCGCCGTTAATTCCTGCTATTGCTCCGGCATCGCTTACTATCTCATTAAGCTCTTTTCCGTATGCTCCCCAGCCACCGTTATATGTGGTACCAACCTTAACCTGGGAAGGATCCTTGACTATAAGCATCTTGGCGAAAAAGCTTCGTCCGGATATCTCCACCATCCTGATACCGTTTTCATCAAAGACTTCCGTTTCAGCGAAATCACCGGCTGCCACATCTGCCGTATTACCACTCATGCTGATAAGAGATGTATCTACATCAGCCTCCATCTCCTGCATGGCATTGGCTCCGACTATCTCTGCTATCTCTTCGGGAGTACAGACAAGTGATGCCACAAACTTAAGCTGACCCGTCTCCATTATTGTTGTGATAAACATGTTCTTTGCTGATTCAGACGGACCGTTCTTGAACTTAAATATCATCAGATAGAGCGTTCCGACAAGCATCACAACAGTTACAAGTATTACAATCAGTACTCTAAGGACGATATTGCCAATCCTTTTTCCCATTCTTTCATTCCTCTTTTATTAATTATTTCTTTATGAATTATATATTTAACCTGCTTTAATGGCAATATATGATATCTTTTATGAGATTATTTTTTGTCATGATATGCAAATCTGAATTTTGCCTCATTCTTCTCTTTCGGGTCCATGGGACGTACAAGCTGAGTTCTCTTTTTGCACATATCACACAGTCTGCCACTCCTTATGGGTGCGCCGCAATTCTGACACGCGAGTACCACACTTGATGAGCTCGGTATCTCAAGATGTTCCTCAAGGAGCAGATATTCAACCATTTCCTTTGGCAATCCTGTCTCTGCCGATACATCAACTGCCGGAGTAGGACCATGTTCATCAAGATAATTTTTTATCTTCTGGAATGAGTCATAGCTTATCTTTCCACAGTCCTCACATTTATATGCGCCCTTGCCGCACATGGTGAGCTCACCCTTGCAGTAATCACACTCCTCGGGAATATGATTCATTGACACGGCATTCTGGCGTCTTGCCTGAATACGATGGGGCGTCAGTACTCTTCCCTTACCATTATTGGGAGCCATGAACGGGTTAGCCACTTTGCCGTTCTCAGTCTTTGAGATAGTTTTAATGATGCCCGTCATCTGCTTTTCTTTTTTTCTCTTAAGTTCTAAAAGCTCTTTCTCGACACCTGTAAGTTCTTCTGCATTATTTTCGGTTTCGGGATTATATAATTCCTCCGGTTCACTTATATTCTCTTCATCAAAAATAAGTGTGTCCCTCTGTGTCAGCTGTTTTAGCTTTATCTCGAGCTGGCGCAGACCGTCATTTGGATTTTCATAATATTTAATGATCTCAAGGTCTGACAGATACAGCTTGAATTTATTATCAAGAGGTACCTTTGTAATCTGCACAGGTACAATCATGCTTCCACTGTTAATCGCAAACTCGACTTCTTTCGTAACCCATGCTGACCTCTGGGAATCTCCCGATATTAAAAGGAGAAAAACCCTGTTCTCCTTAATAGCATTCGGAATTTCCTTTGCATAGTTGGACGCCTGGGGTATACTCTCAGGTGCCTTAAAAAATGATATGTTATTTTTATGCATCATCCTGACTATCGGAGTCAGAATGTCCAGATCCTTCGAACTGTAGCTGACGAATACACCCGTCATATAATTCCCCTTTTCTACTCTTTAGAAGATTACTTTAATAATGCAATCAGTCTTGATGTCCCCAGTCTGTCTGCTCCGAGTTTAATAAACTCTTCAGCGTCCTGGACAGTTGCAATACCACCTGCTGCCTTTACCTTTAAATCAATACCACTGTGCACTCTCATAAGAGCTACATCATCAAACGTTGCCCCGCCCTCTGAGAATCCTGTGGACGTCTTGATATAATCGGCATCTGACTTTGTGACAATCTCACACATTTTTATTTTTTCGTCATTTGTCAGAAGGCATGTCTCAATTATGACTTTTAACAGCCTTCCGTCACATGCTTTCTTAACTTCGTTAATCTCATCAAGGACTGCATCGTAGTTACCTTCCTTAACAAGCCCGATGTTAATAACCATGTCTATTTCATCAGCCCCGTTCTTTACTGCATCGGCTGTCTCAAAAACTTTTACAGCTGTAGTGCAGTTTCCGTTGGGAAAACCTATTACAGTACATATGGGAAGTCTGTCGCCCACATATTCTTTTGCTCTCTTTACAAAACAGGGAGGGATACATGCACTTGCCGTATGATTCTCCATACCCTCATCAAGAATCTTTTTTATCTGCTCCCATGTGGATGTCTGCTTTAATAAAGTATGATCAACCTTTGATAATATTTCTTCTTTTGTCATTTTTATATATCTCCTAAAATGGAATGACCTATTGTACCCTTCGGCATCTGCACTCCAAAATTGTCTGCTATCGAAGCTCCTATTACAGCAAATGTATCCTGCTCATCAAGGGCTCCACCCTCCTTATATGAAGGAGAATATGCAATAAATGGAACCTTCTCCCTTGTATGATCTGTTCCTGTATATGTAGGATCGTTGCCATGATCTGCCGTAAGGATTAAGAGGTCATCATCTTTAAGCAGTGGCAGCAGCTCTCCAAGTTTCTTGTCGAAGCTCTCTATCTCTTTGCCATAACCGATAGGATTTCTCCTGTGTCCCCAGAGAGCATCAAAATCTACGAGATTTGTAAAGCATATTCCTTCAAAATTTTTCTTCGCTTCATCGATGGTCTGCTCCATTCCGTGAACAGATGATTTTGATTTATATGCATCAGTGATACCTTCACCTACGAAGATATCGTTTATCTTTCCGATACTGATACAGTCAAGACCTGCATCTTTCATTGAATTCAACGCCGTAGGTCCGAAAGGCTTAAGAGCATAGTCGTGACGGTTTGAGGTTCTCACAAACTCGCCTTTCTTTTTGCCTGTATACGGTCTTGCGATTACACGGCCCACTTTCCACTCATCCTTCAAGGTCAGTTCCCTTGCAATCTCACAGTATTTATAAAGTGTTTCCACTCCCATCGTCTCTTCATTACCACATATCTGCAAAACAGAATCAGCTGAAGTATAGACGATTAATTTACCTTCATTAATCTCCTGCTCACCCAGCTCATCGAGAATGACTGTACCGGACGCACTCTTGTTTCCAATGATTTTTCTGCCGGTACGCTTTTCCAGTTCATCAATCAGTTCCTTTGGAAATCCTGTATCAGTAAAAGTCTGGAAAGGCTTTGTAATGTAAAGTCCCATCATCTCCCAGTGACCTGTCATCGTATCTTTTCCGAGACTCTTCTCTTTAAGCACTGCATATTTCGCCATGGGATTATCAGTCTTTGGTACGCCTTCCATATTGTGAAGGTTACCTACTCCCATCTTTACAAGATTTGGAATATCAAACTTTCCCTCTTCGCTCATCATTTTCTCTGCGATATGGCCAAATGTATCAACGCCCACATCACCGAATTTCTCGCTGTCAGGCATTGCGCCGATACCAAGCGAATCGAGAACTATGAGAAATACTCTTTTATATTTTTTGTAACCCATAACATTCACCCCTTATACTATTTAGTTTTTATCTTCTGCAATCATTATCCTGAGTGCTTCCACTCCGATCTTAATCGCGCCTTCCGTATCGTGACATATTATGTTTTCAAGTCCTTTTGCCTGTCTCTCCTGGTTGCCAACCACAAGGAATACAGATCCGCATCTGACACCAAGGTGAGCGCCTGCAACAAATATTGCAGCAGACTCCATCTCGGAAGCCTTTACGCCAAGGCGTTTCCACGCTTCCCATTTATTAAGAAGCTCGTAGCTTACAGGCATTCTCTCCGGGCAGTGCTGTCCGTAAAAAGCATCCTTACACTGAACCACACCTGCATGATATGTGAAATCAAGCTTCTTTGCTGCTTTTATAAGAGCGTTGGTAACTTCAATATCAGCAACGGCAGGAAATTCGATGGGTGCATACTCACGGCTCGTTCCCTCATTTCTGACTGCTCCTGTTGCAATGACAGCATCGCCACCCTTAACATTTATCTCAATGCCTCCGCATGTACCGACTCTTACAAATGTATCGGCACCACAGTTCACCAGCTCCTCAAGGGCAATCGATGCGGAAGGTCCGCCGATTCCCGTACTTGTGACGCTTACTTTCTCTCCGTCAAGATATCCTGTATATGTCACAAACTCTCTTGAATCAGCAATAAGCTTTGCATCATCAAAATACTCTGCGATCTTTACACATCTCTTGGGATCTCCCGGCATAATCACATACTTACCCACATCTCCCGGTCTGATCTGAAGATGATACTGAAGATCCATTTCCCCCGAATAATTCTGCATTGCCATAACGTAACCCTCCTGTATTTAAACCATTTTCCTTATGCTTACCGTTCCGACCTTGCCGTCCTGCTCCTTGTCAAAGATATATACAATATCTCCCTTCTCAATTACGGTCTGGCCTCTCGGTATTATTCTCTCGCCTGCTCTTTCTATGCAGACCACAGTTTCCTGTTTTGAAATATTTAAGTTCTTAATCTGCTTTCCGACCCATTCATGCTTGTCCTTGATTTCGACTTCGTAGAGCATCAGGGCTTTCTCATCTCCGTAGAGTTCTTTATATTTAAGGTCCGAATAATATTCTACAAATCCCGCGCTTATGATACCTGTAGGTATTGCTACCAGTCCCACTCCGAGGAACGAGATAATGATCGTAAATATCTTGCCTGCTATCGTAACAGGGTATACATCGCCGTATCCTATGGTAAGCATTGTTGAAACCGACCACCATAATCCCGAGAATGCATTGCTGTACTGCTCCGGCTGGGCGTCATGTTCAAGTGAATAAATTCCCATGGACGCTGCCAGCATAAGTATTATTATCAGGCTTATCGAAGAAAGTATCTGGTACCTCTTGTCCTTTAATACACCGGTAATCACACTGAATGCATCAAGCTGGGAATTAATCCTGAAAAGCTTCAGCATTCTGAATGTCCTGAGGAGTCTCACTGCCATTAGACCTCCTCCGATTGATACGCCCGGCAGGAACACGGGAGCAAACGAGAGGAAATCAACTATTCCGTAAAATGAAAAAACAAACTTAAGCCTGCTTTTTACAGGGCCGCTTTCAGGAAACAGCAGATCGGCTGTCCAGAATCTCAGCACATACTCTATACTGAATATAATCGCTGTGACATACTCTATGGTTACGATTACACTTGTATACGGAGCCGACTCATCAAATGTAGAGTAAAAAGAGGCAATTAAGTTCACAAATACGACCAGCATGATAAAGTAATCAAATAAGTTGCTGGCCGTATCTCCCTTTTCGCCGATTTCTATTATTCTGAAAATCTTTTTTTTCATATCTTTCAAGGCACTACCCCGAACTTATTATATCATTATTTCTCGGCGCTCACCATCCATGGTTCGCTGTCCCCTCGAAATAACGACAAAACATCCATGTTATATCATTATTTCTCGGCGCTCACCATCCATGGTTCGCTGTCCCCTCGAAATAACGACAAAACATCCATGTTATATCATTATTTCTCGGCGCTCACCATCCGTGGTTCGCTGTCCCCTCGAAATAACGACAAAACACCTTTATTTTACAGTTTACTCAGTGCATTTTCACATGCTTCCACCGATTCATATCCATAGAAATATGAGGTGAGTGTCATAATCTTTTCGGCAAGGTTTTCACCATTATTATAGAGAGTCACTATAAACTGACCGTACATCTTTAGTGTCTCATCATCATATGTGGAAAGTTCTCCTCTAAGATATGTCTCATATGATGTCATGTAAGGTGTATCTTCTTTTGTATGAATGGCTCTCGCATTTGTGGCCATCTTAGGATGACCGGCTGCGAAATCCTCCATCCAGCCAACCTGTATGCCTATAATAGCTTCCGTGACCTGCTTCTTCTGGTCTGATATCTCAGGAAGCTTATCCTTTATTGCCAAAAATTCATCCGGCACAGTTGATTCCATCATGTATCCATATTTTTCTGTAATAATGTTCCTGCCGTTTTTTGCTTTTTCTTCAAAGTCGGCAAGAAGCACGGAGAGAAGTTCCTCAGGCCACGTATAATACTGGCTCCTTCTCATGACAGAGAAAGTACCCCAGTTATCCTGACAGTCTGCTCTGCCTCCCTCATTTTTGACTTTATCAAAAAGCTCCCACTCAAGGTCTACTATACGGTCTGCCGTAAGCGTCCTCATGGCAAACGCGGATATTTCATATGCCTGAACTTTGAGGAATGTTTCGTCTGAATAAGCGAGTCCCCTTGATTTAAGTCCCTCTCTGACAAGTGAACATATTTCTTCTATAACAGGAATATCTTTTTCAGATACAGATGATTTTGCCAGCTTGTCGATAAGCTTTTTTATCTTATCCGTACCCTTTATATCATCGAGGGAGCGGCGGAGCCACTTGGCATATGGCGCATACTTATTGTTAATCAGGTTAACTGTCCTCATTGCTGCCTTAAGGAATTCACTCTTTGCAATCAGTGCCGCCGTTAAATCAGACCTTTTTAGAGCACGTTCAAAGCTGTACTGACCATGTTTTGCCATTAATTCAAGCTGAATGCTTAATTTCTTAAGATGTACATAAGCCGGCTGGTCCTTCTTAATATGCTTCCTGAGCATTCCCATAAAAGCTGATCTGTCAGAAAAAATCCTGCCGTTTACAAATGTAATCAGATTTTCATCAACAGTGTACTGCCACTCTCCCGGGCCCTTCGGAACATGGTCAAAGCCTGTTGCACTCTTTAAGAAATCCCTAACCCTGATTACACCGACTCTGCCCCTGCCCTCTACAGTCTCAAGGCGTTCCTTTCCCATAAAGGATTTCGGGAGAAGCTCGTACATTTTCTTAAGTCTGTTTTCATCATCTTCTGAGACATTGTCATTTATGAAAATACAAAAGCCCGGTCCGAAATCATGATCCGGTGAAATATCGTCATCATATCCAAGACACTCCGACCCTGCTCCTGCCATGCCGCAGGCGATATTATCAAGTATGTTTTCAAAATTCTTTTCTATTACAGGCTCTCCGAAAGCTCTGTAATATTTCTCACAAAGGTCAAGCCCTTTAACATTTCTAAGACTTTCCTTTGTGCACTCCTCACCCTCTGACCTTTTCTTTCTTGCCAGAAGCTCGTATGCATTATCGAGATTATCTGAGACAATTCCATAGAAATCATTTTCTCCCATATGGAGTTTAATCTCAGAAAGAGCCATCTCAAAATACATGACACTCTTTTCAAAATCTCCGTCTAAAAGACTTAAGTCTCCCATTGCTGAGAGCGCTGCGCTGTAATGGAAATCGGAAGGCGTCCTGCCTCCGAATATTTTAAGAGCATCGGATAAATTTGCTTTAGCCTCATCTTTTCTCTTAAGTCTTAAATAAGTACTTGCAAGATTTGTCTCAGTTATTGCACATCTGATTTCATCATGCATTTCATCCCTTACGATATGCAGGGCTTTTTCAAGACACTCTGCCGCGTCATCAAATCTGTTTGATACCTGATGAAGCAGTGCCATATTGTTGTAATAGCTTGAATAGAGATTATCATCTCCGCATATCTCAATTACAGAATATGCTTTTTTATAAGCCTTGTATGCTTCATCCGCATCCCCCGACGCCCTGTAGGCGTTGGCAAGATTAAGGAGTGACGCTGCTCTTTCCTTTGTGTTGCCCTCGCCTTTCTCTTCCAAAAGTTTTTCTGATTCAAGGCAGCACGAAACGGCTTTATCATGCTTTCCCATGTCACGGTACAGTCCCGCCTGCTCGTTTAATACAGTTAAGAGCGTATCGGTATCTCTGTCTTCCTTTGCTTTTTTATAGCACGCGTTCAAGTATTCCTCAGCCTCGGCAAGTTTTCCTTCGCTTGTAAGCTGTCCTGTTTTGGCGATGATATCGTTCATTTTTTTACCCCTTATTTGTCCCTGTATTGTCAAAAAGAGCAGCCTTATACAGTCTGCTCTTTATCCATAAACATAATTATTTAATATCTTCTTTAATTATCTCGATTGCTCTGTCGAGCTGGTTGTCATTATTGATATCCTCAAGATATGCATCCACATCAAACTCAAGGACTTCATCCGGCTCAATTCCAACGCCGTGAATATCATTTCCAAGAGGTGTGTAATAATGGCTTACTGTAAGCTTTACTGCAGATCCGTCATTAAGTCCGATAACTCTCTGAACAATACCCTTACCGTAAGTAGTTGTTCCAAGAAGATATCCCTTGCCGTAATCCTTAATTGCTCCGGCTAAAATCTCTGACGCACTCGCAGAACCACCGTTAACGAGAACAACCATAGGTACCTGTATCTCACTGCCTCCCGCAGAAGGATAGTCGGTCTTCTTGCCATACTTATCCATCGTATAAACAACTGTACCCTTTGGCAGTATCTGTCCTGCGATATCAACAACAGCACCCAGTGATCCTCCGGGATTGCCACGAAGATCAAGGATAAGTCCTTCCATACCGTCAGCATATGCTTCTTCCATCGCTGACGCGAACTGATGGGATGTAACTTCGTCAAATTCCGTAATCTGTATATAAGCTATTCCATCTTCAAGCTTTTCATAAATTACCGTAGGGCTCTCTATTTTTCCTCTCACAATAGGGATATCGATTTCTTCCCCTGTCGCCCTTCTGACAATTGTGAGAGTAACCGTTGTCCCCTCATCTCCGTGAATTTTTGCAACTACTTCGCTGAGTTCCTGACCCTGAACGTCCTCTCCATCAACCATATAAATATAATCATCTACACGAAGATCTGTCTCTGATGAGGGTGAATCCTTAATAATGCCCGTTACCTTGGGATATCCGTACGTATTGTCCATCTGAAGGTAGGCGCCTATACCGTAATAAATTCCTTCATTCTCCTGGGCCAATGCCGTGAATTCCTCGGCAGAATAATAGTCGGCATATCTGTCCCCAAGGGACGCCATTATACCGTCATATATTCCTTCTTTTATCACATCTTTATCGATGTCCTCAATAAAATATGCATCGACGATGGCCTCAATCGCCATCACCTTTCTCAGCATATCGTCATCGGAGAGCACTGAATTCACGCCGTTATTTTCAGCATAATCCCCCAACATGAGCGCATTATCAACTATATTGTTTCGCTGTTTTCTCTCCTGGGAATTAAGATAAAGTATTCTCGCGCATATAAACATGGTACACAGGAAAACCATTATGAGTATTCCGGATACCAAACCTGCAATAAAACTTTTTTTATTCATTTTATGTCTGCTCCTTAAAGGAAACGATTTTACCTAATCCCTACAGGTAGTTCCAGGGATTTACATATTCTCCGTTTAAACGAACACTAAAGTGAAGATGGTTACCTGTACTCCATCCCGTAGATCCGACTGCACCAATCTGCTGTCCCGCAGTTACGTGATCTCCTTTTGATACATAGATAGCTGATGCATGCATGTATACTGTTGAGAGTCCTCCACCGTGATCTACATAAATATAATTACCCATCGAGCTTGAATAGCCTGCTGCCGTAACCGTACCCTCACATGCTGCAAGGATAGGGGATCCACCTGGCGCTGCCATGTCAAGACCGCTGTGGAATTTCTGCGTACCAAAAATAGGATGAGTTCTCCATCCGAACTCTGATGAAATACGGGTATAGCTTGGTGCCGGCCATGTAAACTGACCTGATGTGTAATAGTTAACTGCTGTAGCAGCCGCAAGTGCATCCTTGTCAGCCTTAAGGGCTTCCTCAAGAGCTGCAATCTCTGCCTGCTCTGCTGCAATCATCGCGTCATACTCAGCCATGATTGCCTGCTGATCTGAGATATCCGCATTTACTCCCGCAATCTCCGACTCTTTCTCGGCGATGAGGGCGTCCATGTTGTCAGCTTCATCCTGGGCTGCCTCTTTTGCAGCATCGAGGACTTCCTGTTCTGCCTCAAGCTCCTGCTTGATAGTCAGTGTATTCTCTACTGTCAGCTGATACTGAACCAGCATGGCTCTGTCATATGCCTCAAGTTCATTTATGTAATCAGCCTTGTTCAGCATATCTCCGAAAGAGTTTGCCGTAAATAAAAGCTCCATGTACATGGTATGTCCCGATTCGTACATGAACTTTATTCTGGTTTTCATAGCCTCATACTGAGCTTCGGTAACCGCCTCAGCTTCCTCAAGCTCAAGGGTCGTCTGAGCAATCTCTGCTTCCTTCTCTTCTATGAGGCCGTTGTAAAGATCGATATTTGCCTGGATACCGGCAAGCTCTGCATCAAGTTCTGCCACATATGATGTAAGCTCGCCTTTACTGTTCTGCAGGCTGTTTATAATGGTCTGAACGTTTGATTTCTGATTCTGAATGCTTGTTTTTTGGCTGTTCAGGTCGTTTATCTGCTGGGTTCGCGAGCTTATCGAACTCTGAAGCGCAGCTATCTCGTCTTGGTTTACCTGATTTTCCGAAGTGGAATCTGCTGCATTTGCCCTGTTGCCGGGGATAATTACCATAATTCCCACCATCGCGCACAGGCATAAACACTTAGCTGCCCTGTCTGCAATTGTTTTCAAATCTGTTTTAAACAAAATCTGTCATCTCCCGAATTAAACATGTAAATGTTTTCTGACAGTCAGAAAACTTCCGAGAAAACCAATACCTACTCCCAATGCTACCGATACAGGAATCAGGTAGTGGAATACCGCATTTACCGGAAGGAATGTTACAACGGAGCTAAATCCTGAATACCACCTTATCACGTAATCAATAGCCTTGTTGTAAAGAACATATATTACTCCAAGAGGAACGAGGGCTCCAACAGCTCCGATTATCATACCCTCTATTACGAACGGAGAACGGACAAAGAAGTCTGTGGCTCCGATATATTTCATAATGGAAATCTCCTCTCCTCTTACAGTGATACCAATCATAACAGTATTGCTGATAAGGAATACAGATACAGCAAGAAGGATGCCGATTATACCCATCGATACATAAGTGATAAGTGAATTGGCTCCACTGAAAAAGTCTGCGGTAAGCTCTGACTTATTTACTCTTCGTACGCCATCGATGGATTCAAGATAAGCGACAAGCTCTGCCTGTCTAGATACATCATTCATATATATCTGATAGTTTTCCGAATCGGCAAGGGGATTCTCTGTGAATCCGTCTGCATATTCTCCAAGGTACTCTGTCTTGAAGCTGTCCCATGCTTCATCGGCAGATACAAATACAGTATGATCAACGGCTGTATGAGCCAGAATCATGCTTCCGATTTCCTGCACTCTCTCATCAGAAAGACCATCATCAAAAAATACAGTAACAACGACGCCTTCCTGGGCAGTCTCAACCATATTCTGCACATTGAGCACAAGTGCTACACATATACCAAAAAGGAAAAGGCATGCTCCGATTGTCGCTATGGACGCAAGCGTAAACCACTTATTTTTAAATGTACTTTTTATACCCTGACCTATGCAGTAAAAAAGCGAACTAATAATCCTCATTTATATAACCACCCTTCTCCTCATCGCTTACGATGATACCTTTCTTAATAGTGATAACACGCTTCTGCATGTCATTAACTATTTTGTCATTGTGTGTAACCACGATGACTGTGGTACCGTCCTGATTAATTTTGTCAAGAAGGGACATAATCTCGCTTGTATTCTTGGGATCGAGATTACCCGTAGGCTCATCAGCTATCAGAATAGGCGGTCTGTTTACGAGGGCTCTTGCGATAGCCACTCTCTGCTGCTCACCACCTGAAAGCTCTGTTGTCTTTGCTCTGTACTTGCCGGCAAGTCCAACCGCCGCAAGCATACGGGGAACATTTTTCTTAATCTCGCTGGCAGGCTTTAATATGATTCTCTGGGCAAAAGCAACGTTCTCATATACATCTCTGTCCTTAAGGAGTCTGAAATCCTGGAATACAACGCCAAGGTTTCTTCTAAGCTTGGGAATCTTGCCCTGACGCATCTTTTCTATCTGCATTCCGTTTACCATGATATGGCCTGATGTAGGCTTAAGCTCACGGAGAAGCAACTTTATAAGTGTTGATTTACCGGAACCACTTCCACCTACGACAAACACGAACTCGCCGCGTCTTACCTTGAAATTCACTTTGTTAAGGGCAGGTACACCACTTACATATTCTTTTGTGACATTGTCAAATTCGATGATGACATCATCATCATTCTCGCCTTTGCCTTTTTTCTTTTTCTTCTTTGAAGAAGACTTCGCAGGCTTTTTCTTTTCTTTTACAGATGGCTCAGGGATTTCCTCCTCGTATGCTTCCTCATATATTTCTTCCACATACTCAGCTTCTTCCTCTGGATAAGCTCTGTCGTCGTTGTAGCCTTCATCAACCGAATAATCCACATAGTCAGAAGATTCATCATATGCTTCTGTCTCTTCAAAGACGGTTTCTTCAGTCTCTTCGGAAGTTGCTCCGCCTGCCACATTGTCGAGTTTCTCCTGGAGTTCGGCAATGGCTTTCTTTAACTCTTCTGTTTCCTCGAGTTTTCTCTCATCTTTTCTCATCTATTCTAGAACTCCGCCTCTTCCATATATTTCATGTACTTAACAACCATAAGGGCAATCTTAAATGTAATAGCATCCTCAAATACGCGAAGGTCAAGGCCTGTGCTCTTCTGAAGCTTATCAAGACGGTATACCAGAGTATTTCTGTGTATAAAGAGCTGTCTTGATGTCTCTGATACATTCAGGCTGTTCTCAAAGAATTTATTGATTGTGCTAAGTGTCTCCTCGTCGAAATCCTCAAGGCTCTTGTCTGCAAAAATCTCAGTGATAAACATTTTGCAAAGAGGTATGGGGAGCTGGTAAATAAGACGTCCAATACCAAGCTCGCTGTAAGGGATAACTGTCTTGTCCTCAAAGAAAATCTTTCCTACATCAAGGGCAACTCTTGCTTCCTTGTATGAACGGCTGACATCCTTAATCTCATCAACGATGGTACCGTAAGCAAGTCTGACATTCTGAAGTCCCTCTTTCTCAAGGTGAGCCACAATAGCCTTTGCTGACTTCTCGATATCCTTAATGCTCTGCTCATCGGGAAGCTCTCTTACAATTGTTACGTTGCTCTCATCTACTGCTGTAACAATTTCCTTGGTTCCTGTGAGTCCCAGGTAATCCTTAATCATATCGGCAACATTTGCCTCTTTTGATGAAGAAGTCTCTACTATAAGTACGACTCTCTTTAAATCTATCTGAAGATGAAGTTTCTTTGCACGGGAATAAATATCTACCAGAAGGAGATTATCAAGAAGAAGGTTCTTGATAAAGTTGTCTTTATCGTATCTCTCTTTATATGCGGTCAGAAGATTCTGAATCTGGAAGGCTGCCATCTTGCCCACAAGATAAGCATTCTCGCTTGAACCACCTGCAATGAGGATATACTCAAGCTGATGTTCATCGAAAATCTTGAAGAACTGGCAGTTCTGAATCTCCTGGCTGTCTGCGGGGGATTTAACAAAATCCATTACAGCACTTTCATAGCTCTTCTTGTCTTTCATTGTGGATACGACGCTTCTGCCCTCTGTATCGGTTACCATGAGTTCGACATGGGCTATAGCCATCATTCCGTCAATCGTGTTTTGTAAAATCTGGTTAGAAATCATAATGTCCTCCGTGATATAAACTTTGTGCAAAGTTTTCTCATGTATATAGTTTGTGCAATTTTCCCATTAACATAATACCTGAATTGTTTATACAAAATATACAAACAGGGCAAATGGGTTTTAATTACTTTTAGATACACACCCAATTATTTTAAAACAAATATACAAAAAAATCCATATTTTTTGTTAAATTAATTATCCATTTTTCATAACAGGACCCATTCATCATTATCACCAAAGAATTTAGGCCGATGAATTTCGCCTGAAATCATCGTGATTTTCTACAAAAGAAATCCCCTCCCGTTTTTCGAGAGGGGATAATTATGATGTCTTTATTTCTTTTCGTCTTTTTTCTCGTAAGTGGCTACACGCCTGCCAAACATAAATCTGTCCAGAAATGCTTCGTTCTTCTTTGCGATAGGGGCATTGCCCGGGAGCATCATCTCAGGCAGCATGCTTATCCAGAGGGATGCACTTGACATCTGTCTGGCCATCTCAAGCAGGGGTCCCTGACTTGTCCATGGGAGCAGGGTAATTACGATTTTCGGGAAATCGCCGTTAACCTGATTAAAGAGATCATCCATATAATCTATGCCTTCATAAACATATCTGGAAATAACATTAAGTCTGTCGGAATATCCACGGAGATTTTTATGAAGATGTTCCAAATCGTCTATACTGTCGCTGATAAGGGTGATGGACGCTCCGTTTGTACCGAGATACTTGAAAAAGTTCTCCATGAAGTCCTCACTCTTGCCGTCTCTGTGAAGCTCCGAAGCTGCCCGGCCTCTTTTAAGGATTCCTGCCTGGTCGCATATCATCAGGTCAAGGTCGTCCACCCAGGGCCTCTGCTCCTCAGCATTTTCACTTACTGATAAAAGCACATTGGCCGAGAGCCATGACATAGTATGAACTCCCGGTCCTGTAAGATATTCCGTGGAGAGCTTCAACAGCTCCTTTAACGGATAATCCTTTATATTTACTCCAAGTACACTTATCTCTTTCATGCAAGGAAACCTCGGCTTACTCCTGCGCCGGTCTCGTTAACGCCTGCACTTCCGTATGTCATGCCTGCATATACAGGCTCAGCATTCTGCATAATAGGAGTATCTGTATCCTCTTTTGCAATTTTTCTGAAGCTTTCTCCAATGAGTCTCATATGACCTGCTGCCTCCTCTATGGGAGCTGCATCTCTCCTGACACTTGCATCTATAAGAAGTCTGTCAACATATCTGTATATGCTGTAGAGGTTGTTTGATATGTCATACTGTCTGTCCAGTGAGTTAATCAGTTCAAGGACAACATTTCTCGCTCTGCCTGTCTCAGCAACCATGGCATCCTTCTTGTCCTCTTTAAAGAACATGACGGCATCCTCTGCATATCTGTCAAACATATCAAAGAGTATGACTACAAGCTCAGACTTGTTTGCTGTAGTGATTCTTCTGGTAAATTCCTGCTTTGCTTCATCTGTCATGACTTATACCTCCATTTTAATTACTGCAGCAACTGAAGAACCTGCTGGGGTCTCTCGTTGGCCTGAGCCAGCATTGAGATACCTGCCTGTTCAAGTACCTGCTGGGTTGTATATTCAACCATCTCCTCGGCCATATCGACATCCATGATTCGTGAATATGATGATGTCATGTTCTCTTCACTGACTGCGAGGTTTGATGTATTATGCTCCATACGGTTTTCGTATGCACCGAGTCTTGAACGCTCACTGCTTATGTAGCTAAGCGCATACTTAAGCTGGTCGATACCTGCCTGGGCTCCTTCAGCTGTAGTTACATCAAGGTCAAGGATGTGCATATTTTTAAGGGATACCTCGGGGATTCTGACTGCCAGTTCCTGATGCTCGTTGGCACCCATCTGAATCTTCATGGCTCCGATTCCTGTGATATCGAGCTCAAGGTTTCCTGCGGGAAGATTTGCATATTCCACATCGAGCTTCATCTCAAAGTTGCCGTTTCCTGTGATGGTGAGCTGCTCTCCGTCATATGTGGCAGCAAGACCTGCCGGCCACTTGGGATCTGTAGCTTTAAGACCTGCTTCATCAACTGTGTAAACAGTATTTCCATGGGCATCTGTTGATGTTGAGATTAATGATGCCAGGTTATTAATATTATATTTTCCTGTGATTACTTCATCTGAATATGTAGCAACCTTTACATCAGGATTATCGGTATATCCTCTTAAATCAAATGTACCGTCAAGAAGAGGCTGACCGTTGAATTCAGTATCCTGGGCAATACGGGTAATCTCCTGCTTGAGCTGCTGAACTTCCTCATCGATAATCTTTCTGTCTTCATCTGTTTTTGTATCATTTGCAGCCTGGTTTGCAAGCTGGTTAAGTCTCTGAATGATGGCAGAGATTTCGCTCATGGCTCCGTCTGCAGACTCAACTACAGAGATTCCGTCATTTGTATTGTCAGTTGCCTGATTCAGACCTCTGACCTGGGAATCCATTCTGTGTGCAATAGCAAGACCTGCAGGGTTGTCCTTTGCATGATTTATTTTTAAACCTGATGATAAACGCTCAATCGAATCGCTGAGCTTTGAATTTGTTCTGTTAAGACTGCTGTTGGCAAGAATTGCCGACTGGTTGTAATTAATTCTCATATGCCGTCCCTCTCATTTCTGTATTACTGTTATATCCGGGTAATTGTGAAAAATCCTTTTTCCAACTGGTTTCCCGGCTTCTTAATGACGGCATCCGTGCCTTTTTTATCCCATGCTGATATATTTATCGGCAAAATGAGAGGGAATCATTAATCTTTTTATAAAATTTTCAGACCGGGGCCTGAATTTCTCCTTCAAATGTGGTCACGGCAGGTCCCGTCATATAGATAAGGTTCTGCTCTCTGTCCCACTTTACGATAATCTCACCGCCAAGTACCTTTACGGTGACTTCATCGTCCGTCTTTCCGTTTAAAATACATGCGACTGTTGTGGCACAGCATCCCGTACCACATGCAAGTGTCTCGCCTGTACCACGCTCCCAGACACGCATCTTCACATGGCTTCTGTCCACAATCTGGACAAACTCTGTATTTGTCCTGTTTGGAAACATCTCATGATTTTCAAAATCAGGTCCGACTGATTCAATATCAAGACTGTCTGTATCATCAATAAATACAACAGCATGGGGATTACCCATTGAAACACATGTCATATGGTAATCTTTTCCATTTACCGTTATCGGCTCGTCAACAACTTTATCCTTGTCAATTCTTACAGGTATCTCGCTACCCTTAAGTACGGGCTCGCCCATGTTTACCTTTACGCTCTCAATCTTACCGTCAGCTCCGGGAAATAAAGTCAGATATTTAATCTTTCCAAAGCTCTCTACCGTAATCTCTGTTTTATCGGTAAGGCCGTGGTCATAAACATATTTGCCAACGCATCTGATACCGTTTCCGCACATCTCTGATCTTGATCCGTCGGCATTGTACATCTCCATCTCAAAATCAGCTATCTCTGACGGGTTGATAAAAATAGCTCCGTCAGAACCTACGCCGAAGTGACGGTCCGATATCCATTTTACAAATTCAACTTTGTTTTCAACATGCTCGGTGAGTCCGCTTATGTATACATAATCGTTTCCCGCGCCCTGCATTTTTGTAAATTTCATAATGCGCCTCTAATATTCCCTTATATTCTCTTAATTCTGTCTACTGCCTCTACAGTATTTTCGTAATTACCAAATGCTGTCAGTCTGAAGTATCCTTCACCGCTGGGTCCAAATCCGGATCCCGGTGTTCCAACCACATTTGCTTTCTCAAGAAGATAATCAAAGAATTCCCAGCTTGTCATGTTGTCAGGTGTCTTTAACCATATGTAAGGAGCATTCACTCCGCCTGAAACAGTGTATCCCGCATCACGAAGTCCGTTTAAAATATATGATGCATTCTTCATATAATATGCTACGAGCTCTTTTATCTCTTTCTTTCCTGTTTCCGAGTAAACAGCCTCGCCTGCTCTCTGCACGATGTAGGGAGCACCGTTATATTTTGTGCTGTGGCGTCTTGCCCATAAACTGTTAAGACTCACATCACCACTCTTTAAATCCTTGGGTACAACCGTATATCCAAGTCTCACTCCTGTAAAACCTGCATTCTTTGAGAATGAGTGAAGCTCTATTGCGCATGTCCTTGCTCCCTCACATTCATATACCGAATGAGGTACATCATCCTCTGAAATATATGCTTCATATGCCGCATCATAAATGATGAGCGCCTTATTTTTGTTTGCATAATCAACCCATTTCTGAAGCTCTGCTTTCGTGATTGCAGAACCGGTAGGGTTATTGGGGAAGCAGAGATATATTACGTCCGGTGTCTCCTTTGGAAGCTCAGGCGCATAATTATTATCAGCTGTGCATGGCATATAAATCACATTAGACCACGTTCCCTTTGATTCATCATAGTCACCGCATCTGCCTGCCATTACGTTTGAATCAACATACACAGGATAAACGGGATCGCATACTGCAATCTTTGTATCTGCAGCAAAAATCTCCTGAATATTTCCCGAGTCGCACTTTGCTCCGTCAGATACAAATATCTCATCAGGATAAATCTCACATCCCCTGCTCTTATAATCATTCTCTGCTATGGCATTTCGAAGGAACTCATATCCAAGATCAGGTGCATATCCCTTAAATGTCTTTGCATCAGCCATCTCATCAACCGATTTATGAAGAGAAGATATGATGGTCTCTGACAGTGGCTGGGTTACATCACCTATACCGAGTCTTATTATTTTTTTGTCCGGATTAGCTGCTGCAAATGCGTTTACTTTTTTACCTATGGTCGAAAAAAGATAGCTTCCGGGAAGCTTTAAATAATTATCATTTACCTTAAACATGATTTTCATCACTCCTTAAGTATTTTTTATCAAGCTGTGCCAAACAGGGAATACATTTTTACTCATCATTATTCATGATGAGCAGGACCATCTGGGCGGTCTCTACCATATTTGTACCCGAATCCATACTGCACTTTTGAATGTACCTGTATGCTTCAGGCTCGGTCATGTCATTCCTTTCCATCAGAACAAACTTTGCTTTGTCTATTATGGCCTTGTCATCGCCACTTCTTTTGGGCAGTGTCTCCTTTTGCTTATTAAGGATTCTCTCATGCTGGTGTATCAGCATGTTTACGGTATCCACCAGGTCCGAAGGTTTGAAAGGCATTGTCATGTTCACAACATTATCAAGTTCATTGGCCATTGATATGTCGTGAGTCAGGAGGATTATATCCACCATCTTCGGAAGATAACCGGCAAGCTCCATGTATCCCATATCTTTTAGTTTAACGGAGCAGATTACGATACCTTCCTCAGCGTTTTGCGCTTCATACAAAACCTCGGATGCCAGTGTACATGTGAGTGAAACCTTAACGCCTTTTCGCCAAAGCATATCACCGATTTTTCTTGCATCCTCAAGTTTGGGCATTGCAACTATTATGCAGCCCATCGTAATATTGCCTTTCTACATTTGTATGAGATAACGATCGATTTCCCACTTGGAAACCTGCTTCATGTATTCATTCCATTCATCGGTCTTTTCCTTCATGTAAATCTTTGAATACTTATCACCGATTGTTTCTGTAATGAACTTATCGTCCTTCATGAATTTAACGGCTTCCTTAAGATTCTCAGGGAGAAGCTTTCCTACTGCCTTTGATGCAGAACCGGTCACAACTCTGTCTGTAGGTTCAATTTTATTCTTAATACCGTCGATACCTGCTGCCATGCATACAGCAATTGCAAGATAAGGATTGGCTGATGCATCGGGAATGCGAACCTCAATCTTTATCTCTCCGTCATAGCACTTATGAGCTCTAATCATTGAGCCGTTTGAACCGGTACTCCAGTTGGCAAATCTCGGAGCCTCGAATCCTGACAGGATACGCTTGTATGAATTGACGATAGGATTCGTCACAGCGCATATGCCTCTCGCGTGCTTTAATATGCCTCCGATAAAATATCTGCCTTCGTCACTTAAAAATTCCTTTGAATTCTTATCTTTTGATCTGAATACATTCCTGCCGTCTTTACCGTAAAGAGTGAAATGAAGGTGCATGCCTGAACCTGCCTCATCTGTCATGGGCTTGGGCATAAAGGTAGCGTACATTCCGAATCTCTTCGCAATGGATCTGACTGCAAATCTGAATGTGGTGACACTGTCTGCTATCTGGAGAGCTGTTCCTTCTTTAAACGAAATCTCGTGCTGAGCGGGAGACTTCTCATGATGTGATGACTCAATCTCAAAGCCCATTTCCTCAAGGGCAAGCACCATATCTCTTCTGGCATTCTCACCTCGATCAAGAGGGCCTACATCCATAAGGCCAGCCTGCTCATGGGTAATCGTTGTAGGTATATCATTTTCATCTGTATGAAACAAAAAGAATTCACATTCAGGGTCTACGAAAAATTCATAGCCTTCCTTCTCAGCCATCTCTACAACATTCTCAAGAACTGTTCTAGGAGAAAGCTCATATTTACTGCCATCCTCATATCTGATGTCACATAAAAATTTTCCGACTTTGCCCTGCTGGGGTCTCCACGGCAATATTACAAATGAATCTAGATCAGGCCAGAGGTACAGTTCCTCACCGTCAATATCTGTATCGCCAAACAGTTTCTTTCCATCAAGAGTAAACTTTTTATCAAGGACTCTCTCCATCTGTCCCGGTGTAACGGCGATATTCTTCAACGTGCCAAACATGTCAGTAAACTGAAGTCTGATAAATTCAACATTTTCTTTTTCTATCAGCTGTTTAATGTCTTCTTTTGTTTTCATGATATGTCTCCTTCTGATAGTGGTTCACCATCCTTTCCATTGTACAGAATTGAGATAAAGTAGGGAAGATATTTATACACCTTCCGGAAATAAAAAATGCCAAACATCCCAAAAAGAGATATTTGACATCATCGTCTCGTCTTTATTTACTAATTATTTCTGTCGGTTTTACCCGATGAGTGAATTATAGTATAGCCAAAAACAAATATCAATTATTTTTTCTTTAATTTATCTTCCTTTCGTTTTCTGGCTACCTCTATGAGTTCTATAGATTCATCAAAAGCCCTTGGCAGATACTCTGTCACATCGGTC